>JXWR01008024.1_pt1 | contig 15692 bp, 7 predicted proteins | sample 315541 | NCBI WGS metagenome assembly JXWR01 (sample SAMN03273951, study PRJNA271842) | soil metagenome | isolation source: rice field ambient CO2 | place: India: CRRI Experimental farm Cuttack,Odisha-753006 | collected 2013-12-17
CTTTTTCTTATTTTTCCATTCCACTAAGTTAAACCCTGCAGTTGATACAGACATTGAATAGGACAACCGATCGTTACTATCATGACTTTACCTGAATCAAAAGACTTTTCTTACTTGTTTTCGGATGAAACCAATGCTCGTAAACCATCCCCATTGAAAACCTGCATCCATCTTTTCCAAGATCCTAACATTATCTTTTTGGGTGGTGGCCTGCCATTAAAAGATTATTTCCCATGGGATAATCTATCTGTAGATTCACCCAAGCCTCCTTTTCCCCAGGGTATTGGAGCTCCAATTGACGAGCAGAATTGCATAAAATACACCGTCAACAAGGATTACGCTGATAAAAGTGCCAATCCTTCCAACGATATTCCTTTGTCAAGAGCTTTGCAATACGGGTTCAGTGCTGGTCAACCTGAACTATTAAACTTCATTAGAGATCATACCAAGATTATCCACGATTTGAAGTATAAGGACTGGGACGTTTTAGCCACTGCAGGTAACACAAATGCCTGGGAATCTACTTTAAGAGTCTTTTGTAACCGAGGTGATGTCATCTTAGTTGAGGCACATTCTTTTTCCTCTTCATTGGCTTCTGCAGAGGCTCAAGGTGTCATTACCTTCCCCGTGCCAATTGACGCTGATGGTATCATTCCTGAAAAATTAGCTAAAGTCATGGAAAACTGGACACCTGGTGCTCCTAAACCAAAGTTGTTATACACTATTCCAACGGGCCAAAATCCAACTGGTACTTCCATTGCAGACCATAGAAAGGAGGCAATTTACAAGATCGCTCAAAAGTACGACTTCCTAATTGTGGAAGATGAACCTTATTATTTCTTACAAATGAATCCCTACATCAAAGACTTGAAGGAAAGAGAGAAGGCACAAAGTTCTCCAAAGCAGGACCATGACGAATTTTTGAAGTCCTTGGCAAACACTTTCCTTTCCTTGGATACAGAAGGCCGTGTTATTAGAATGGATTCCTTTTCAAAAGTTTTGGCCCCAGGGACAAGATTGGGTTGGATTACTGGTTCATCCAAAATCTTGAAGCCTTACTTGAGTTTGCATGAAATGACGATTCAAGCCCCAGCAGGTTTTACACAAGTTTTGGTCAACGCTACGCTATCCAGGTGGGGTCAAAAGGGTTACTTGGACTGGTTGCTTGGCCTGCGTCATGAATACACTTTGAAACGTGACTGTGCCATCGATGCCCTTTACCAGTATCTACCACAATCTGATGCTTTCGTGATCAATCCTCCAATTGCAGGTATGTTTTTCACCGTGAACATTGACGCATCTGTCCACCCTGAGTTTAAAACAAAATACAACTCAGACCCTTACCAGCTAGAACAGAGTCTTTACCACAAAGTGGTTGAACGTGGTGTTTTAGTGGTTCCCGGTTCTTGGTTCAAGAGTGAGGGTGAGACGGAACCTCCTCAACCCGCTGAATCTAAAGAAGTCAGTAATCCAAACATAATTTTCTTCAGAGGTACCTATGCAGCTGTCTCTCCTGAGAAACTGACTGAAGGTCTGAAGAGATTAGGTGATACTTTATACGAAGAATTTGGTATTTCCAAATAGAGAGGTAAATACGTTGGAAGAATATATATAAGGTGAAAAAAGGACGTACGCATTTTTGTATTGCTTAAATTTCGAAGTATTTTTTCTTTTTGTAAAAGACTGCAAGTGGAAGCCAAAATATAATATTTTGTTTTTTCATTAAGAGTACAACTTTATACAACAATTATAACTTGATTTGAGAGCCAAGTTATGTAAGATATTTTTCTCCCACAAAGAGAAATGCACACGATAGGAATTTACAACGTGAACGATACTTGAAACGAAATATGAAAATCCGCAAGAGTGCACTGAATTAGCTGGAATCCTGTGGTTCCAATTGATCCAAAACCTCACAGTTTGGATGAATAACATAAACAGTTTTATTATTTTCATTTTCCTCATTCTCAAGATCTCTTAAATTGTGTCTGGTACCATGAATCTCCATTAAAATCCTATCTTTGACCAACCTTTTTATGACTTTGAACGCTAATCTTCTCTCTTCCCAATATTCTGCTAACGAACCCAAATCATTTTCCTTCTGTAATAAATACCAATCAACTATATCCACAGCTGTTAGTTCTTCTGCACCCTCCCTATCTACTTCAGCAATCTTTCTAACGATCATGTTCATCATGGACACATATTTATCATACGTCACCGTTGTTTTCTTCTTCTCGCTTGTACCTGGACGAGCTGTAGCTTCGCTTTGTCCTTCTTCTATATCTGCTGGTGGCTCACTCGTAATTACACCTGACCCAGTCCCATCATCATTGTCATCATTGTTTCCAGAAGCGGCGTGACTTTGACTCTCTATGTTATCAAATTCTTCATCCATTTCCACATCATCCACATCAACACGAATAATACTTTGCCTTAAAAGATCGTAAGCTTCTGCAATGAATGATGGAGTAATTTCATCGACACAATTAGCCCTCGCAATAGCTTCTGATAATCTAATCATACTTTCAAGTTGCCTAACTGTGATTCTATAACTCGATCTACTAAATCCCTGGGCATCATCCTTTCTCAGTTCCTTATACTTCTCGACTAAATAGGAACGGGCTTCTTTCGTTAATATTGGTTTAAAAGTACGTGCATATTTGATATAACGACGTAGTTGTTCTGCACTAAATGGCGGCTCAATGGCTTCGTCTCTTTTCATGTGTAAGTCAACGATATGAGATGCCAATTCGGTATCAATTTTTTCGTTACAGTCATCAAGAATAACAAAAAATAAATCAAATCTGGACATGATCGGTGCGGTCATATTTAAATTACCCCTCAGTGATAGTTTCCTATTGTATCTTCCACCTACCGGGTTGGCAGCCGCTAGAATTGATGTTCTTGCATTTAAAGTAGCGTGAATACCAGCTTTAGCAATAGAGATGGTCTGTTGTTCCATAGCTTCATGAATGGCAACTTGATCTGAAATATCCATTTTATCAAATTCATCGATACAACAAATACCGTTATCAGCAAGCATTAAAGCACCTGCTTCAATTGTATAATCACCTCCTTCCTCATCTCTCACAACCGCAGCTGTTAAACCAGCAGCCGACGAGGCCTTACCGGAAGTGTAAACTGATCTTGGTGCAAATCCCACTACGTATTTTAAAAATTGAGACTTAGAAGTAGAGGGATCACCAACAACACAGATGTTGATATCTCCTCTTAACTTAATACCTTCTACAGTACTCTTATGAACACCACCGAGCATCTGAAGCAAGATACCCTTCTTTACGGCTTCATGGCCAAACACAGCTGGAGCAATAGATCTGACCAATTTATCATAAATATGTTCATCCTTTACCATTTCCTTCAGCTCATTTATTTCATCTGAACTCAAACTGTTCAAGAATACTTCTTGATCTCTTTCATTATCTTGGTATACATTATTAGCTTGTAAATTAGCAGCCATCTGTAGTTCAGTTTCTCGGTTGTTAGAATTTGCATCAGGGCTACTTGCACCAATGTTTGATCCAATACTGATAACATGGCATGCCAGAAAGCTAATCTTGTATGTCAAATCACGAACACCAAGAGAGCGTAAACCAGTAACACCACTATTCAAACCTTCAGTAGTCTTCGAAATACCTCTAGTATCTAATGTTGAACTTGGCTTCACACCTGGTAGCCCCAATTGTGTAACATCAGGTACTACAATTTCCACACCCGTAAATTTGCAACGGTCACCTGGCTTGGCTCTTTCGACACTATCACCTCGAAGAATGACGTCCAGCGTACGCGGCATGGAGCCTGTAGGTATTTCGTTAGCATTTTCTTGAATTCTGACTTTTTGCCAATCAAGAAACCTGGATCTTGTAACATTTAATGTCCAAAAGGCTCTATTTTCGCATGATGGGTTCGGGCAAAATGTCGGTTCAGTGTACTTGAAGGACTGTTCTACGTTATCTACGATAGCACGGCACATATCACACGTAAAGCTTGCCTTGTATAATTCTGGACGGACCTCAGATGTTCTTGTCACTGTCCCTGATATACTCAATAGTGAACCAATCTTTTCAGATCTTATATCACGAATTCTGTGAACTGTTGGTAGATTGAAGAAACTGATTTGAAAAACACGTTCCGTCTGTTCAGGTGACGTAGAAGTTGTTATTGACCTCGTTGCCATGGCAGATGTCCCATTCCCTGGTGCGGCTGATGATCCAGAATCTCTTGGTAGACTCGACCCATTCATATCATCGTCCTGTTGCTCATCTTCATCCGCTTGACCTTCGTCACCTTCGGATCTCTTCAATGAGTCACTTGTGTTTAACAATTCAGGTGCATACTTTCTTACTACTCTTCTTAAACCCTTTTGTAAAAAAGGCAAAAATCTGTAATATTGTTCTGAGATAGCCATAGCTAGAGCACCATTTTCTCTCATGGATAAATGCTGATAATCTATATAAATGGTGTTTAGGTCATATATTTTCATAAATTCAATTTGAGCTCTATAAACCTTTTCAACTTCACCAGTATCAGTGGATTGAACGGAAAAGTCTTCCAAAAACTGCTCGAACGCTTCACGGACTTTTTCACCAGTAACGTCATCAACTTTCTTAACGTGATTCAAAGCTCTACTTTTGAAGCTTCTGGCAGGTTCATTTCCCTCCATATCATTAGTCGCGGAACCATCGGTTTGCAACCTTTGAGAACTAAACTGAGTGGAATCGTTAACAAAAGGGCCTGTTTGTGAATTACTGACATGCGGTTGAGAAGAACTTGGGAAATGTAACCTAGAGCCTATTTGCGAATCGAGTCCGCTACTGCTTCCGAAGCCAGCACCTATCGACGATGGTGGCGGAGAGGAGTTGGAAGGTCTATTACTGCTTGGTGTGTCAGCTGGAAAAGGGGATGACATTGAAAAAAACCAGTTTTAACCTTTGGTAAGTCTATTTTTCCTATCCACCGGTGGCGAAGTGTAAGATACTCGCTGTAAATCACTTAAGAATGAAATATTTTGTTATTATTGTAGATTAAAGAAAGAAAAAAAAAAAGCTTCAAGAAAGGCCTATTAGGCGCTTTTCCTAAAAAGGAAATTTAATAGACGAACTTAGATGACAATACCAAATAGCGAAGGAACGGCAAAAGAATAGGTACACAAATGTTATGAGAACTGGAATCAAAACAAGCTATTGTTTGTCGACGAATAGTAATGTTACTAGTATATTATGTGCGGTGATAATATGATATAAATCGCGAAGGGTAAACCCAGTAAAAACTGAAATGCAAGATAAATAACGTAATGGGGTGATGTATGATATCGTATAAAACACAAGAAAGGATAACAGCACTATCATGCAAAATTGCTTATTTCTGGTATATTCTGGATTCCGAATGACACTTCCCTTACTGGAAAATCGAATTCAAGTGACCATTTAAATGGTCACCTATTTCTCAGGATGACCGCTAATTCTTCTCATCAGGGTTTCTCAAGTTGTTAGCAAACTGTATTGATATCTTTTTGCGGGAGTGAGACCAACTATTCAGCTCAATATCGGATTAATCTCTCCACTTAATGCCACGGAGTTCTTCCAAACATCAGTACTGGTGCCAGTATCAGCACCACATCAACAGGCGAACTCAAAATTACATTAGTCAGGAGCAGTACACCCGTTAATCGTGGGAATCTCTGTACTGAGGGTCAATTACGTATCGCGGAACTAGGGGTCCACTAGTGTATGCGACTGCGATTCATATAACACTTTAACGTCAAAACCTTATACAGTCCTCATCCGCCTTGGGGGCCAGCAGATTATATATAAAAACTCCTGAAAAACACTTACCCAGAAGTACGATAATGAATGACGCTTATGTGATTTATGGTTAACGCAGTACCCAAGACAAGTATGCGGCGTTAACTCCCAATCAAAGAAAATATAACGGATTCTAATCTGACGAACTACGGACAGTAATTGGTATTTTTACTCATTAGTGACTTTGGTCATGCCCTATATTTCACCAGAAGGTGTCACAGTGTCACAAATTTTACATCACAGTTCCCTTTCGTAAGATCAAGAATATGGCTGACTATAGTGGACATCTTCTTACACCGTATATAGTAATATATTGCTAATATGAACACTAGTTGATTCTTGTTCCAACAGTATATTCCAAACATGTGTTAATCACGCGTTGATACAATGTGGCTCGGCTACAAATCAGTTATTAACATCGTGAGCTATGTCTCCCTGAAATGGGGACGTTTTCCAACGAATTAGCCTTGTTGGCGCAATCGGTAGCGCGTATGACTCTTAATCATAAGGTTAGGGGTTCGAGCCCCCTACAGGGCTATTCTTTTTTTTGTTCTATATGAACAGAGCTATTTCTCTTCCAAGAGTCCAACTTAAAAGTGCTATAGGGAAAAACGGACCACAGCATGTCCTGTGGTACTTGTTTCTTTCAAGTTTTTCGTATGTATTTCCCATTTTTTGATTCGCTACAACCTGTATTTGTTTTATGGCGCGCCTGGACCATATATATGTATATATTTATTTACATGTAATTGGCACAGGGAAAAACAGTGGAAGGATCAAGGTAAAAAGTATGAAACCGAGAATTATTCGCGACTTCAGGTTATCCAATCGTGTATGTAATCGTATGTAGGCAAAAGTAAATAGATATGAACTACATTTTCCTGCTTTACTTAGACTAGAGATGTGACCTCAAAGAATCTTCTCAAGTAGTATATCTGGAAAAGAGAGTTTGCAATAACGACGCCCAATTGGAAGATGGACCACCATTTAACACGATCGTTGGTCGACTCTGCAGTATTTCTATGCGTCCTTTCTCTAATCACAATATAACTTTGTTCGTCCTTGACTTCCCTGGTTAATTTGGACAACTTTCTGACAGCACTATCCAATGTATTGGTGTTTGGGTCGTCCAAATCCACATATACCACCCCATGAATGTTGAAAGTCACGTCTTTTGTCTCGATACCGGTGTTCTCGTTCAAGAAACAGTATTGGAAATGTCCCTTGTATGGAGCAGACAATGTGATTTCACCGTGCGACGTGTCCCTAACCGTTTTCAAAACTTCATGTCTTTCCGGCCCGTAGATGATAAAGTCACCAGTCAGCTGGCTACTGGATTGAGGGTTTCTATCACCGAACTGGAACGAAATGGAGAGCTCGTCACCCTTACTCAAGTCTTCGAAGAAGCATCTACGGCCATAAGCTGGAAGAAGGACATTATGGGCGGACGCCGAGAAGAACAGGAAGCAAGCAATGACAAACTTAGTAGCAAATGAGGCCATCCTTATGCGTGTGTATTTTTGTGCCGAGGGATACTATTAAGATTGCAGTTTCACCGAGTATAGCTTTTTATTTCATTATAAGTTTCGTGTCAAAATGTTTAAGCGACCCGATCTCTCAGGCTGTTTTGCACGACTTTTCTGACTTTCCTCGCGTCTTTTTTCATGAAAATTGGATTACCCGGAGTGATGATTTTCTCACAGTGATTTTTCGTCCCCTTTTACAATAGCAAATGAAGCTGTTTTAGCAATATTTGTAGAAAGATATGTCACAAGAGGGCAGGCAAAATGTCATACGGAAGAGAAGACACTACGATTGAGCCCGACTTCATAGAACCAGATGCACCTTTGGCTGCTTCCGGGGGTGTTGCTGACAACATAGGCGGAACTATGCAGAATTCAGGCAGCAGAGGGACGCTCGACGAGACTGTGCTGCAAACACTAAAGCGAGATGTGGTGGAGATTAATTCCAGACTGAAACAAGTGGTATACCCGCATTTCCCCTCATTCTTTAGCCCCTCTGATGACGGGATAGGAGCGGCTGATAACGACATTTCAGCCAATTGCGACCTGTGGGCGCCCCTTGCGTTTATCATATTGTATTCTCTATTTGTATCGCATGCGCGGTCGCTGTTCTCGAGCCTATTTGTGTCTAGTTGGTTCATTTTGCTGGTGATGGCATTGCATCTGAGACTCACCAAGCCACACCAGAGGGTGTCGCTGATTTCGTACATCTCCATTTCCGGGTATTGCTTATTCCCACAAGTGCTGAATGCCTTAGTCTCGCAGATACTACTTCCATTGGCCTACCATATTGGAAAGCAAAATCGCTGGATTGTGAGGGTCCTGTCGCTCGTGAAACTGGTGGTCATGGCGCTGTGCCTGATGTGGTCTGTGGCCGCTGTTTCGTGGGTTACCAAGAGCAAGACCATTATCGAGATATACCCTCTGGCACTCTGTCTTTTTGGCATGGCCTGGTTGTCAACTATTTTATAACACTAGTTACATATGTATAAAACCCAATATCATGGACATAGAATTGCCTATCTCGCGAGCCACGGCAGAAAGTTCTGAAAAAAAAAAAGAGGACGCTCACAGGGGCTGGCGTGTGGCTAAGGCAGACTCCGTGGAGTGTAAGAGAAGTTCAAAGCAAGGTTAGGCTTTCTGATGAATTGGTAGCGCAGAGTCTGGCAAAGTCTATTTCAAGTTCACAGCGTCCGTTTACCACAATTGTTTGAGAACTCTTCTCCTTCCTGTGCCTATAGCCACACTTGCAAACATTACATGGTGAAGGCGCTTTAGAGACTTTTCTGTTTTACTATATATATAAGATAACATAGCGCGCGTGCAAACCAAAGGACAAGTAACAATCTGCACCTGCTTTAGCGTAGTATGCCTTTATTACAACCATCCACTTGCTTCTGCTACCCTTTGAAGCTTCCGCCATTACCACTGACTTCCGATTCCAACGAGTTTGATGAATGCGCCAGGAAAAGGTTAACGCTGGACTATAGAACAGGTTCAGCGGTGACGCTAACAAGGTCCAATATATTTGTACATGGTGGTCTAACCATCCCGTTGAACCTGCCAGTTGTAAATTCTATGCAATTGCAAAAGGAGCTTATTCTCTTTTTTGCAAAGGAAAAAAACAACGGTAGTTCTTTCAGGAATTTAAACGAGTGGATAAGTAAGGAGACGTTTTTCTTAGACTTGATGTCTAGAACCTGGTACAGAGTCAAGACCTCCTTTGACCAAAGGACGGAGGAATTATTAAAGGCAGAGAGCTCTAGCGCCAAAGCAGATAATGACACAAACGACATTAGAACGGACATTAAGAAAGGTAAATCCCTTGAATCTCCGCTCAAGGAGAGGCTATTCCATTCCTTATGCTATTTAGATGGCTGTTTATATATATTTGGTGGTCTCACAGTGTCTCCTCAGAGCGGATATGAGTTGATTGCTACCAATGAGTTATGGAAACTGGATTTAAACACGAAGAAGTGGTCGCTTTTGAGTGATGACCCTCAAATAGCGAGAAGGTTCAACCATACCATGCATGTAAAGAACGAAAATAACGATAATAGAGACACGAAATTAATAATTGTCGGAGGTCTTAATAACATGGATCAGCCGGTCAAGAAAATAGACATCTATAACATCTCACAGAATTGCTGGCAATCCGAAACCATACCCAAACAACCGATGGAAATCACTACAAATGTCAATGGCATACCATTAGCATTATCAAAGGATCAGAATTTTTCGATTTTAGTTGAAAATAATGAGGCCAACGTTCCAGCGCTGGCATTCTATATGAGAAGTGATCAAATAGACGAATATCTCGGAAAGGATTCATCAAAGATAAAGGAGAATTCGCCTATAGTGGCGTTGCCGCTATTGTCTGAATCGCAAGGTATTAGAATGCCCTCAAACCCGGCATTACCGAAAAAACTATTGAATGTTCCGTATGAGCTATTAGCACCGACAGGTGACTATTTTGGATTCAATATCATAATCGGTGGGTTTCATCCAAATTACCAATCCTCTAACTTTCATTGTTTTATATACGATATTAACTCCGGAAAGTGGTCCCGAGTCGCTACCACCTGCCCTGACTGCGATATCAATAAACATCGATTCTGGAGGGTATTTGTTTGGAAATCGCATCATCAGACGATTTTGTTGGGTACCAAGACTGATGATTATTATTCACCCAGTGTACAAAGATTCGACCATCTTTCCACTTTTGGATTACCGCTGGTAAATATTTTTAACAAGACGATCCAATTACCCCATCACAAGATTTCAGCTTCGTCTTTACCAATACCCATAGAAAATTTTGCGAAGCATAAGGATACTCCATTAAAAAAGATGAGCTTCACTTCATCAGCTACCTCCCAATTTGAAAACTACATTAGATATATAGCTCCGCCCTTGGAAATGTCTTCTATCCAATCTGTGTTTCCACCGTATGCCATGGTTCTAGGTAAAGACGCTTTAGAGATTTACGGGAAGCCTCTTTCTGATTTTGAATTTATTACTAGTGAAGGTGACTCCATTGGTATACCATGCTATTTGCTGAGGAAAAGATGGGGCCGTTATTTCGACATGCTTTTATCCCAGAGTTATACAAAAGTTTGTGCTGATTATGAAACTACTGGTACGCAATCTACACTAATAAAATTTTCACCACATTCATCTAGAAACAGTTCTAAAGCTGTGAGGCAAGAAGGTAGACTCTCTTCATCGGGTTCACTGGACAATTATTTCGAAAAAAACTTCCCAATCTTTGCGAGAACAAGTGTTTCCGAGGCCCAGAACACACAACCTCAGGTAGCGAATGCTGATGCGAAAGCTCCAAATACACCTAGTACGTCGGATGAACCAAGCTCTTCCTCCTCTTCCGATTTATACTCCACTCCTCATTACCAACGTAATAATGATGAAGAGGATGATGAGGACCCGGTTTCCCCGAAGCCTGTATCAAAATCAAACAGTATCTATAGACCCATTAGAAAGACAGAAAGTTCATCAACAACGAGTTCTTCAAACGGTATGATTTTCAGAGTACCTTTCAAGGAAAAAGCGGCTGTAACGTCAAACACTGAAGCCCTCTTGGAGTCAAACCTTTCACTTCAAGAATTGAGCCGAAGAAGATCATCACTTATGAGCATCCCGTCTGGTGAACTTCTAAGGTCCTCTATATCTGAAGCGGAACATCAACGTCGTGCATCTCATCCACTCACTTCATCACCGCTCTTTGAAGATAGTGGAACCCCTTGCGGCAAACAACTGCAACAACTGCAACAACATACTATACAAAATCCTCATAACCATTTGTCGCCCCGGAGGTTTTCAAGAAGTGCAAGAAGTTCAATTTCCTACGTGAGTTCTTCTTCCGATAGACGTGGAAATTCAATTTCTAGCAGGAGCACAAGCGATAGCTTTGGAACTCCACCAGTTTTGGGCGTTTTGAATGTACCATTACCTCCTCAAACAAGAGAACCTAATGAACCACCTCCACCATGTCCTGCAATGAGTACCGGCTCAAATACAAGGCGAAGCAACACCTTAACGGATTATATGCATTCTAACAAGGCTAGCCCGTTTTCTTCTCGTAGATCGTCGCATATCGGTAGACGTTCTAGTACACCGGAAACGGAAAACGCATTCTCTGCAACACCAAGAGCATCCTTAGATGGTCAAATGTTAGGAAAATCTTTGAAGGAAGGTTCTACATCACAGTACACACAGCCAAGGATGAACTCTTTCCCAAAGGCTAATGAAACCATACAAACACCCACATCATCAAACAATGAATGGAGCCGTCAATCCGTTACTTCAAATACAGATAGTTTTGACAGTTTGCAATCTAATTTTGCATTAGAGTTGGAACCACTTTTAACACCGAGGTCACTTTATATGCCTTGGCCAACCTCCACAGTTCGAGCATTTGCGGAATTTTTTTACACTGGGCAAGTAAACAGTAAATGGCTTTTGGCACCAGTTGCTCTTGATTTATTAGTAATGGCTAAGATTTATGAAATACCATTACTGTATAAATTGATCCTTGAAGTTTTATATTCTATTCTGGCTAAAAAAGAAGAAAGTTTATCCTTAATATGTACTTCGTTGATGGAGACCTTTCGCACCAAAACTCTGAACTCCTATAAAGGTGATGAAGAAAAAACAAATACTTATTTGACTTCAAACGATAACTATCAGGAACTGTTGAAATTAAAAGTGTCGCTGGAGAATATCGACAATGGGTATTATGACCCAGATTTGTTACGCAAACAGTCAAGAGCACAGTCTTCAAGCACACAAGAAAGCAGTGGTAGTGCAAACGGCGAAAAAACTGCAACTGGCGCTGGCTCTCTGGAGACTTCTTCAACCAATGTCCCCACAGTATTTGCTGGCGGTCCCAGAGATAGCCACAATTCAGTAGGCTCCATTGGTTTTCCAAACAGTATGAATATACAAGGCTCAAGAAGATCGACATCAGGATTTTCTCCACGCGTTAAGATGAAATCGAGCTTAAGCAAGGAAATAGATCCCAAAACTTTTTATGAAGAGTACGAACCAAAAGAGGGCAAAAGTTTTGATGATAACGATGATCAACAAACCAACATCGGAAGTTTTAACCTTCATTTGTTTGATATGAATTATGGTTCCATTAGCAGCAGTAGCACTAACAGCATTAGTAGCAGTGATTTAGAAGAGAAAGAAGAACAAGAGCAACTTCAAGATTTATTGGAAATAGAAAGAGAAGATTCTGCTGAGATCTTAGACGCAAGATTCAGAAACAAAGAAGATGATAAAGTGACGAAGGATATATCAAAAGACAAGAAACGCAATTACTTACCGCATGAAAAAAATAACTTGAAAGCCAAGGAAGGTAAGGAAACTAGAGACGTAAGGGAGGAGGAGGAAGAATTCGATTTTGGTTTGGGAATGCTTTCGCTCAATAAAATAAAAAGAGAAGCCAAGCATGTCGATAAGGTGGACGATTCTGTAGACCCTTTATTTAAATCATCTGCTTTCCCTCAAAGTCCCATTCGAGCATACGGGTCTACCACAAGAACTAGTTCGGCTTCTGGAAAGCCATTCAGGGACAATCGTTCATTTAATGCATTTTCTGTTTTTACATTAGAAAATATGGCGTCTGCAAATGCCCTACCTCCCGTTGATTATGTCATAAAATCAATATACAGAACCACTGTGTTAGTGAACGATATCAGACTAATGGTTCGTTGCATGGATTGCATTGAATTATCTAAAAATTTACGAGCGCTCAAGAAAAAAACTATGGAAGATATTTCGAAATTGAAAGGCATCTCTAAACCGTCACCATAGACCGGTACGTCCTAGGATAGTTACTCGCACATATAAAGTTCTTAATAATCCAAGAATATGCTGCTATACATCTCAAAACGGATTGCTTCCATATGGGCGCCACTTTTCTGTTTCTTTGCTATCAAAACAGTTGGCACCAAAAAGCTACTCATTGCAAAGGTTTATTGCTTATGAAATATTGCTTTGTGAACAGATTCAACCGAAATTACCCGGTGAATATGACTATGTAAGTTATTAGTATAGGTTGCATTTGCTCTATTCGTTGATAAGACAACATCTTGTATCATACTAGTTTCCGCACACTAGTATTTCGTCTACTATTGACTTTCTGATAAGGTTATCTGGTTCCTGTATTTGCAGTTTATCGAAGCGGGCAGACCAGGTCAGCTCAGGACAATTCAAATTCAGATAATGAGGCACAGACTAATCATAACACGAAAATTGAATACATCCCACGATATAGCATAACCAAATGTCGGAACATAACTAGCAATACAATTTTTACATCGGGCCGAATCCGTCGGAGAGTGATAAGACGGAGTTAAAATATCTCTCAAAACCATGGAACAACAATATGTGTACATATATAAAGCTTTTGAGTGAAAAGATTTCTTCCCACTATTTACTGTCAATTTTATTCAACACGAAAGGGAATTAAGTGCACATAAATACTTCATTTCTTGATAAGGAAGTATAATATTGCTCCTAAGAAGAGTTTGAAATGAGCGATGTTCTATCTCAATATAAAGGGTGCTCAGTCAGAGATTTACCCACACCCAATTTCGTTATTAATGAAGAAAAATTTGATAAGAATTGTACGACAATGTTGAACAACGTTGAAAAGCTCAGCCAGGAATGTGGCGTACCAATCAAATTTCGTGCACACGTAAAAACGCATAAGACAGCAAAGGGAACTTTGAAACAATTGGGCCACGGACTTCCATTGGCTAAACGCACTACAAGAGCCATATTAGTATCAACTTTGAAAGAAGCAGAAGAACTTCTTAATTATCAAGATAGACAATGTTCGGATTATATTGACGATATAACATATAGTTTACCCTGTTGCGTTCCAGAGTTTATTCCTCTTTTGAGCAATTTGTCAAGAAGGGTGAATAATTTTCAGGTTTTTGTTGATAACATTGAACACTTGGAGAATTTAAAGAATTTCGGTAGGCCTGCTTCCGGCAAGAAATGGTCGGTTTTTATCAAAGTTGATATGGGGACTAAGAGGGCAGGTCTTGCTTTCGACTCTCCAGAATTTTTGAGTCTTTTAAAAAAACTGACCTCCTCAGAAATTAAAGAAGTAATTGAGCCATATGGGTTTTATGCTCATGCCGGACACAGCTACTCTTCAACCTCGATCAACGACACTCAGAATCTTTTGATGGAAGAAGTGAAAGCAGTCAATTCTGCCGCTAAAGTTTTGTGCTCTGTGGATCCCCAGTTTGATCCTTCTAAATTAACACTTTCTGTGGGCGCTACTCCGACTTCCAATTCTTTGAAACTCGATAATAAAAGTACCCTTGTTAAATTCATTACTACTCAATTAGTTAGTACGCTTGAAATCCACTGCGGTAATTACTGCATGTATGACCTGCAACAGGTGGCAACAGGCTGTGTCCAAGATCACGAATTGTCTGGTTTTGTATTAGGAACAGTACTATCATCTTACCCTTCTAGAGGTGAATTGTTGAGTAATACAGGTGTAATGTGTCTAACGCGAGAAGCATCCTCAATAAAAGGGTTCGGAATATGTGCTGATTTGGAACATGTGTTAAAATCCGAGAGTTTCAGTAGGGAATGGTATGTAGCAAGGGTCTCTCAAGAACACGGGATACTGAGGCCGATAAGAAACTGGAACGAAACTACTCCATTAAAATTAGGCAGCAAAATTGCCGTCCTTCCTCAACACGCTTGTATCACAATGGGACAATTTCCATATTATTTCGTGGTAAACAGCGAAGGCATTGTCAACGATGTCTGGTTACCTTTTCAGAAATGGTAAGCTCTCTTTTGTCGTTGGTTATCACTCTCATCAAAGCATCTCTATGTCTATGTAATTGTGTATCTATTTATAAATAGTAACTAAGAGTAAGGTTGTACACAGGTTGGTCTAAACACCTCTTGTTAAGCTTCCGCATTACCTGTGAGCTGGTAATTGTAATACAGATTTATTTGTTGATATAATGCTATGAAATTTCAACTACCGTCATTGAGCTTCTCAATAAAGTCGTTACGTACGAATGAAAAATTTGAATAATTTAAACCTTCGAAAAGATCTTTGAGTTGTACTTATTAAAACCTGAAGTAGATCATTAAGGCAAGCAAAGCTCTGACTGACACCAATAACTCCTACAGTGATGACAGCTATCTTAAACTGGGAAGATATATCCCCTGTTTTAGAGAAAGGCACCCGCGAATCACACGTGTCTAAAAGAGTTCCCTTTTTGCAAGATATATCACAATTAGTTCGTCAAGAAACATTGGAAAAACCTCAATTATCTGAAAT
>JXWR01005016.1_pt1 | contig 15637 bp, 7 predicted proteins | sample 315541 | NCBI WGS metagenome assembly JXWR01 (sample SAMN03273951, study PRJNA271842) | soil metagenome | isolation source: rice field ambient CO2 | place: India: CRRI Experimental farm Cuttack,Odisha-753006 | collected 2013-12-17
TATTTGATTCTACAATATGCACATTCCATATAATACAATATTGGTATGAGTCATACTGCCTATTTACTAATATTAATTGCTCAACGCTAGCATGTGTTTTATTCAGTCTGATTATTAGCCTAACTTTTGACTTTCAAACTTTCTGTTTCCAAAAAAACTCGATGGTTAAATATATCAGAGATTTTCTGCCACATGTGGCGGGATGAGGACACTCCGAGTTTTTCCCAATCAATGGTACCCACCAGTAGCATGTTCTGACTTTGCTATTGATAATGTTTGGTGCATATAGAATTGATAGATCGATCTTGTGTGTGAAAAAGAAAATGAATACTGCGTAGTAGAGTCCACGCAACTATTTCCTTAGGGATTTAGTAGTTCTTTTTTCTTTTAATACTCACTATATAAATAATTCGTTAACTCATTTTTGGTATATTAAATTTTGCATCGGAACGTTTGGGTGGCCTGTCTTTGCTCAGTCAAAGAGAATATTATTCAGATTTTTAGCCTCGATGCAGTTTGAATCAGTCATTTCAAAACCTCCAAAATTTCCGGGAATACTGAATATTTAGTAATAAAAGGGAAACGAATTCACTTGCGGATTTCTATATAATTAGTCAATAATAGGCACAAACGCGGCAATTATTTATTACTTATTTATCATATGAGGTGAAATGTTACCATAGCCGTCATTCTAAAAATTTAATAGTGTGTTCCCCAATCAAACATTATATTGCCTCAAAAATTGTGAAAAGGTACGAGTATCACTGTTGCGTTCTCTCTCCTCCTGTATTTTGAGATAGTGGAATAAAAGACACCAGGAACCATGGTACCATTTATTTAGACTATTACTGTAGTATTCCCGGAAAAAAATTCGGGATACCACATTTTGGTCCAACAGAAAAAAAAAATTTTTTTAAGGTTGTAATTACAAATAATTTTCAAAAAGTAGTACAATCTCTAACATTTTAAGCAATTTTAACCCAGAAGTCATCATCAATTGAAAATGCCTTATTTTTTTTATATAACTAATACTAGAGTACACAAAATTATTGGGTTGAACCGTATGTAAAATAACAATTAGACCAAATTGAACAAATATTACCGTTGAGCTATCACTAGTAGTAAAATGCAGTGAAATGCAAAATAAGTATTATTCAATAGGCAATTTGAATATAGTAGAACATATTCAAAAACGATAAGAAATAAATGAAAAAGTGTCGCAAGTCTGGATCTCAATCCGTAGATATAGAAGCCAAGTCTAAGCAAGGGTTTTTTTACATTATTTATAACGTAAAACAGAATTGATTTCCCCAAATCTGTGTTTTGTATCAAAAGTGATTGAAAGAGCAATAATTTTAACTATAAGTTTCTCCACAGCTGTAAAAAAATTTCATTTTTTCTGAGCGCTTTTTCTCAAGAAGGTCTTTTATATATCACAATTGGCCAGCAATGTTTACTGATTAACTATATATTTAAAGTATTTTCATGATCATGGAACACCCTTTACCTCAAGGTTTTATCATATTATTTCAAACATAATATTTGCCTATTAAGAGAGACTGCTTTGCTTTATCTGGTTTTCTGATAGAAAATTGTTCAAGCAGTGCCAAGAGTGATTATCACTTTGCCGATCATCCATGACATCAACCATGATGTTACAAGACAAGACAAAAAGAGCCAAAGAAAATATTAAGGTATGATTAATCACACAATAATTCCAAGTAAACGGTCGAAAATTTTGCTTGAGTTTTGCCACGTGGTGTGGTTTTAGTATTATTTGTGGCCTATATTTGCTTATTACAGTATGTTTATGTTATATTCGTGGCAATAGAATCAGTGTAAGCTAAAAAAACGCCCGTCGTTTTAAAGGGTCTACATATTTGGTGTCACAATAGCTTGATGTCTCAGCTGCTTTTTTTCCTAATTTTGGCTTGACTATGACGGCCTTGGTCAAGCTCTCTGGTGCCTTATATTATTCAGCAGTAAGCATGCAGTACTACGTGGCCCCGCACCCCTCGGGTAATGGCACCATCCCGGGTCTCGCATCTCATCTCTCCATTGCCATTGCGTATTCGAGAGTAAAAGGGAGAAAGAGAGAAGTCAAAAAACTATATCATCATCAAATCCAAGCAACCCCCTATATTTCTGCTCTTCTAGCACGTAGATTTTAATTAAACAAGGAAGCGTATCCTACACACATAGTAGAGGACAGCCCACAATCCAGAAGTCTAGTTACGAGGCACGCACGTGACCTTACCAGTTCCTCGTATAGGGCTCGAGCATATAAGAAAATTTGCTTTTAGTGAAGACGCTTTTTTTTCCATCCATACAAGCAAAAAATTAAGCTCAACCAGTCCAAAGGAAGGAGAACTCAAGATTAGGCCAACAGCACATCGCTTTTCTTTCTCATAACTCGTCAATTAGAAGCAATTGTTGTTACACATAATGTTTAGCCTTAGTAATTATGTGTCCAATTGGCTCGCGTCATTGGCAAGGTTGTCGGCACACAAACCAATCCACGTTATATTCTTAACAACGTTGTTAACCGCTGTTGCTTACTTGTCTGTCGTCGACGAGTATCTCAACTTTGACTCATTCGATATCTCCAATGTTTCCTTCTATCATCCTCCATCTTCAAAGGACTATAAAGATTGGACTTTAATTGAGGATGCTAGTGCTTATCCAAACGCAGCTCGTATTGCAATCACTCCACTTGAGTTTAGAAGAATTGCTAAACATGAAATCCCGGCTATAGCAAACACTTTTTACGGCGTCGACTCCACCGAGAAATACTTGATTTCTGAGTACGAAAATGCCCAGGACAGCATTGACTCAATCAGAACTGTTGTTTCCAATGATGGGACTGCTTGGAAGATTGTTCACCAGTACAAGATCAGCAAATATCAAGAATACCTCAAAAATGCTTACAAAACCTTACAGTCTGTTATTCGTGGTGCTGAAACTTATGATATTGCTATCATTACAATTGCCTACGCTGCCATGTACTACACCTTTTTTAAGCTCTTTTATGATATGAGAACCCAAGCCAACTCCAAGTTCTGGTTGGGTTTTGCTTCAGCCTCATCATCTCTGTTTGCATTTTTGCTTGCTGTTGGAACTGCCAAAATCTTTAATATTAGAGTTTCCTTATTGAGCTTGTCTGAAGGCATTCCATTTTTGGTTGCCACGGTTGGATTCAACAGAATTGTAAAGCTTTCCGCCGCTGTTTTGAACGCCGCTGCAGTTGACAAAGAGTCTCATAGTATCAGTTTATTGATTTATAGACAACTTAAGGATAAAGCCCTCAATTTTGTCAAAGATCAATTGTTATGTGCTGCTGCATTTGTTGGGTGCTCAATTTATGCATCGCACTTGGAAGGATTGAGAAGCTTTTGTTTATTGAGTGCATTCATCATGATTTACGACGTGCTTTTGACTTATTCCTACTATTCTGCTGTCTTGGCTCTTAAAGTTGAAATCAACATGATTCACCAATCTATTGCTCTTAAGGATGCATTAGAAGAAGACGGTATTCCTGAACTTGCTGCTAGACAAGCTTCTTTGGCATCATTTGGGTCACAAAAAGAACTTAGCTTGGGTCCAAACAGCGGATATGTTACCGCATTCAAAATTGCTAGCGTTGCATTTTTCTTCGCATTCCATGCTTACTTAGTGGGCAGTAACTGGGTTTTCTTGAGCAGCAATGAGGACATTATCGAAGGCCACAACTTGTCCAAGTCGATTGCTAAACATATTTCTATTGGATCAACCGGTACTGTTGTCACTTTATTGGAACCGAAAATTTACGTTCCAAAGAACATTTTATTTCAAGTTGAAGATCTTGTTATCAGTATTCTTGAAAAATTGTCTACTGCTATCAGAGATAAATTTATTAGTAAGACTTTGCTTTTCTTTTTGGGTACCAGTTCTGCCATTAATGTCTACTTGTTGAACGCTGCTAGAGCCCACTCCATTGATAAGCCATCTCAACGTCTTAGCAAGGCTATTGCTTCAAAAGAAGCATCTAGAAGAGCAAAAGCTGCTTATGAATCACAAAAGAGTGTTTCAAAGAGCACCGATGATACTGCTAGTAGCGAGCCAACTTTTGACGTAAAGAATATATTGCCAAATAGTGGTATTGAACATACTTTTGAAGAATTAGTTGACATTCTCAAGAATGGCGAAGTTTCTAGCTTGTCTAATGAAGAAGTTACTACCCTTGTTGTTAAAGATAAATTGCCATTATATGCTCTTGAAAAGAAGTTAGGTGACACTACTCGTGCTGTTGCTGTTCGTCGTCAAGCTATTTCCAAATTGGCCAAAAGCCCAATTGTTGATAGCTCTAGTGTTCCATACTTGAATTACGATTATGATAAGGTGTTTGGCGCATGTTGTGAAAACGTCATTGGTTATATTCCATTGCCTCTTGGTGTTGCTGGTCCATTGTTAATTGATGGTAAGCCATTCCATATTCCAATGGCTACTACTGAAGGTTGTCTTGTTGCTTCTACCATGCGCGGTTGTAAAGCTATTAATGCTGGTGGCGGTGTTAGCACCGTCTTGACTAGAGATGGTATGACAAGAGGTCCTTGTGTTAAATTCCCATCTTTGCAACGTGCCGGTGCTTGTAAGATTTGGTTAGATTCTGAAGAAGGTCAAAACTTGTTGAAAAAATCATTCAATTCTACTTCTAGATTTGCTAGATTGCAACATGTTCAAACTGCCATTGCTGGTTCTTTGCTTTTCATTAGATTTAGAACTACTACTGGTGATGCTATGGGTATGAATATGATTTCCAAAGGTGTTGAATTTACATTGAAACAAATGGTTGAAGAATATGGTTGGTCTGATATGGATGTTATCTCTGTTTCCGGTAACTACTGTACTGATAAGAAAGCCGCTTCTATTAACTGGACCAATGGTCGTGGTAAGAGTATTGTTGCTGAAGCTCGTATTCCTGGAGAAGTTGTCAGAAAAGTTCTTAAGAGTGACGTTGATGCTCTTGTTGAATTAAACGTCAGCAAGAATTTGATTGGTTCTGCAATGGCCGGCTCTATTGGTGGTTTCAATGCTCATGCTGCAAATTTGGTCACTGCTGTTTTCTTAGCCTGCGGTCAAGATCCTGCTCAAAATGTTGAAAGTTCCAACTGTATCACTTTAATTGATAATGTTGATGGCGATTTGCAAATATCCGTTTCTATGCCATCTATTGAAGTTGGTACTATTGGTGGTGGTACTATTCTTGAACCTCAAGGTGCTATGCTTGATTTATTGGGAGTTCGTGGTCCACATCCAACTACTCCAGGGGCTAATGCTCATCAGCTTGCAAAGGTTGTTGCTTCTGCTGTTTTGGCCGCTGAATTATCATTGTGTTCAGCATTGGCTGCTGGTCATTTAGTTCAAAGTCATATGCAACATAACCGTGGTAAACCTGCTGCTCCAGCGGCCGCTCCATCAAGCAAGGCTGATGTTCAGCGTTTGACTGATGGATCAAAGATCTGTATCAAATCTTAATCCATTAGTAAATATAAAAAATAACAAGTGCATGTTCAAAAAAGTATGAAACTTAGAAATTGATAAAACAATGAACAAATACAATTACTGCTATACAATAAATTTTAGTCTAAAACAAATCAAACAACTACACAGAACAGCGAGATTTGTTTCAGAAAAATCACAGTCTCTTTTGCTTAGCTTATTCAGTTTACGGATTTTGATATTCTCTATTTACCTTTTTCTTTTTTTTTCATTAATCTTACTTTCCATTTTTTTTTTTAGTTCCTTCATTTTTTTTCTTATAGTTCCGCTGCTTTGCTTTTTTCAATTTTACCTTTTTTTATGTCAATTTCACGCTATAGTTAATATTAGAATTTATTAAAAGAATTATACGTAGCAACCTCTCCCATGGAGGCAATTTGTTTTTAATTTACGAAGCCATCAATTAAGATTACACCTCTCCTGTAGTACGGAAAAGCTACAGTTGCAAATCACGGCCATAGTGATTAGGTTCAAATGAATAATTTAGAAGCTGAAAAGGTACCATTGTTAGCTCTGAAATGAATAATAAGTAATAACTCATGCATACTACCTAAATTGACTTTTTAGTTACTTTCTCCAACTCCACCTTGAGAAATTGTTTGAATTCATCATACTCCAAAAATCCATTTTCATTGAATAACTTCGTAAACTCAATTTGCGTCTTAACAATATTATTCACACCACTAGTATTACCACTTTTGCTCACTTCAAGCTCGATAAAGTATACTGGTTTAGTCTTTTCTGATCTCGTTTTCACCACGATCTTCTCATTACCATTGTTATTGATATTTTTAAATCCAACAAACTTGATATTTTTTTCGACAAATTTCGTCCATACAAAAAGCACCCCACTAATGGCAAAATACACGCCTATTAACAACACCATCACATCAAAAGTTTCTTTGAATTCAGTTTTTTTATCAATATAAAAGGCCCCAGCGGCGATGATTGAAAGCACTACATTTAATGCAAGTCGAACGTCAATGAGGTTGAAGTTCTCTTTGTATCCTAGGGCTTCAAATACGGAGAATAAATTCTCGTCAAGGTTGGCTCTAAGGTCGTTTGAAGAGCTATATTGTTGGGTTGGCTGTCAGTATTATGAATCAAACTAAACTAAACTTAACTGAACTGGAAATATAGAATAGATGGACATAGACACCACACCATAGACCACAAGGACATCTAGCTTTTCACCTTGCCAGTAGAATGATAAACAAATTTCACTTACTATAAATTCACTTTCTTAATCACTGGCATATTGATGAAGTAGTTGAGTTATTGGCTATAATATAATTAGAAGTCTTGTTGATACAATACTAATACTATGAAAAAAGTTTCCTATAAGCTTGTCATTGCAAATACCTGCAGCACTGGTTACCTTCGGTCGATATTGTCTACCGCGAATATTATATATTTTTGAAGCGCATGACGTGTTACCCTCGTAAAGCGCGTAATGTGCTCTGCGCACTATTAATGTTCAAGACCAACATTGATATCAACATTGATATCAACAACGGCTTAACGGCCATGGAAACTACCGTAAATATGTGAGATTTGTACAAAAGTAAGAAAACTGCTTAAAAAAACTCTATAGTCTATTAAAAATTATTATTATGCTGATTAAAACCATTCTACTCATTGATTAACGAAAAATTTCGGAGACCAACAGATCAAAGCTCTCTTTATCATGCTTTCCAGCAGCAGCAGCAGCATGATCATTATAAGTTACAACACTGTTATTTATATCTGTTGCAACATACGGTTCATTTTGCACAGACTTGTCCATTTCACTAAAATTACGTAACCATTCTACCAAGAAGAACGGAAGTGCTCTCAAAACGGAAACAAACTTCCCATATAAAGGTAAAGTTATCTCGCCCACAACACCATGCTTCACATTCGCATAAATTTGATCAGCGACTTTCTTATGTGAGAGTACTGGAGCTAAAAATGGTTTCGGAGGCTTAACGTCATTGAATAACAATGTGTCTAGTTGACCCAACTTGACTAACAAAAAGTGAACATCGAGATTCGGCTGCAATTGCTTCAAGGCTAAAAATTCGTGAATTATAGATTCATGAATAGCGATAATGGCTGATTTCGAAGCTGAATATACTGACAAGTTTGCTGGAGCTATTAGTCCTAGCACTGAGGCAACATTGACGATGAATAGCCGACTTTTATCTCGGCGATTGTTGGCTGCTGCTGTTGATGCAAGTCTCAATTTGAGAATAAGCTTCATGGCTAAAATGTAAGAGAAAAGATTGGTTTGTAAAACTGATTTTATTTTTTTGTATGTGAGCTGATGAAATGTTTCATTATGCTTTACCCCGACATTATTGATAAGAATTCGCACAGGTCCAATCTCGCATTCCACCTTCTTGATGACTTTAAGCAAGGCTTGTTCGTCGGAAGCATCACATTGGAAAAAAACAAGCCTTTGAATAAATTGCTCGTATGTATTTTTTTCTGTATTAGCAGTTTTTTTTTGGCTGATGCTGGACAGGTATTCATCATACATCGATTTCATTTGCTCGGTGTCAAATGGCACAATGTCCACTAAGCAAACTTTAACATCTTCTTCATGAGCTAAAAAATTGCGCAAAATTTCAAGCCCTAGTCCTCTGGACCCACCGAGGATTAATACTATATCTCCTCGTTTTATTTGAAATCGTTTGTCATAACTGCAAAAAATGTTTAGTTTGTAGTATCGATTGAACTGCGATATCAAATTCAATGTCACTATTAGTGTAAATATGCAGTACCAAAATATAGAAGCCATACCATTGGTTCTGAGAGCAGCTGCTAACGATATACTAGCTACAAATGCTTGCAAAAGGGGAGTAAAGAGAGCATCTATGCTTAAAGTGGTTGCCTGTAGCATAGTATCGCATTGTGGAGCAGACTGAATGTTGGCATGCGGTTTCTGTTTACAGTTACAAAAAAAGATTGAATTTCTTGGTTTAAATTTCTCCGAGATTTTTTTCCCACGACATGTCCGCACAACAGGCACATACATGAGAGCTTAAAGACTGCTATTATACCAAATTAAAACAACAAGGATTTGCTCTACAAGTTGCAAACTACGGCTATGGGCTTGTTTAATAAAATGCAAATGCTATAATTAATAAGTAAATAACTGCTATCAAGAACTATCGTAACACGAACTGGCCTGTCTTAGCTATGTATTTCACCCCCTTGAACGGTTTAACATTTTCTCCCAAACCTTTAGCACTGACCACCTTTAAGGACCCAACTTTGATTCCACTAGGTATTGCTCCCTTGTAGCTGAACGATAAAGAAACATGGTTTGGGAAGATAATTGCAGTTTCACTATTTGCAGCCGCAGCAGCAACACCACCACCAGAAAGTTCAGCGTTTCCATCATCGCTGTCTCGATCGTCAGCAAGATCTTCATCTTCATCTTCATGATATACCATCATACCCCTAAAAACTGGATTGACACCAGTAGCCAAGTTATCGTCAAATATCCACTCACTTTTACCATTTGAGTTGAATTGAAAGTCACCACCACTTAATCTAAGCACCTTGATAGCAGATACTCTGCCTTTATGTAACTCGTGATTGATCTCAACTCTCAATTGTTCGATATTTTTGACGGTTTTCAAATTACTTATAAATAAAGTAATTTCAAATTCGTTGCCCAAGATCCCTAAGTCGGTTTTGAAATCCGCTTGTATAATACCAATATTTTTCAACACTCTATTGGATTGAGGCAACATGTCTAAGTCGATTTCATAGTTGGCTAATGTGCATTTGCCGTCAGGAGGGATAAACGACATCAAACCTGGCGAATTTTGCCACTTATCGAGTCTAATACATGGATGAAAAGTTGGGATCCCCATGTTATGGCCATTAGTGTTTAAAATCAATTGAAGATCGGGTATGCCGCTCAAATGAGAAGTTAGATCTATTTGGCCTTCAAGTTTAGCAATCACTGGTTTTGAATAATTCCGATGATTTGCAGCAGCAGTGGTTGAATAGAATGCAGATGTTCCTGAAGGTGCAGCATTAATATGGTCACCAGGCACCCTTGCAGGCGACATTACAAGATATATTTTTTCAGTAATATCGACAAAGAGCTCATTATTGGTATACTTGACATTTGCTTTTCTCCAGGGTATTATGGAATTTTCCTGCATCGAGGTTAATGATGAACTAGACGAAAATCCACCAGAACGGCCCATATTACGAATAGCATTAGTTGAAGGTTTTGAACTAGTAGCCGAGGACAAAAATCTGCTTAGTGCTCCTTGGAACTGCACTGTGTCTTTGAGTTGATTTAAATCGGTAACAAATGGATAGCTTTGCTCGATCATTTCACTTAGCAAAAGACACAATGTGTCATAGTTTGCTTCTATTTTCACTGGCACTAATGGATAACCAAAATAGTCTGTCATTATAGTTATGAGCTGTTTCAAAAATTCCAAAGGTACTATTGGGTTATACGCATTGAATTGGTTTTTTCTAAGATCTACTGAAGAAACTTCTTTTTCTTCTTCATCGTCGTCATCATCTTCATCGTCCTCTTCTTCCAGATCTTCACTTTCGTCTTCGTCTTCGTCTTCATCCTGTTCACTCTCATCACTATCATCATCCAATTGATCATATTCTAACGCACTCTTACCAGATTGACTGATATTAGGGGCGTTTTCCTCTGATAAAATGGATTCTGCTTCATTTTCGATATTATCATCTTTTTCCAATTGTTTAAGTTCACAGACAACATAGTAAGTCAAGTATTTTGTGCTGTAATGGTATATAACTTGTGAAGGGGACAACCTTATCACCGGCGGAAGACCTTCAGTAAAATTGAGTCCCACATTTTGAAACGAGCTGCTCTTGGCTGTTTTGGATGCTAAGGATGAGACTTTTGAGATGACCTCTTTGAAATATGGTGCGCGCGAGGTTACTGGATACTCGAACACGAGGTTACTACAGATAAGTGTTAGAATGCGAATGTTTCTAAGTTTATGTATTTTAAACCATTGATGACATTATATCAAATTAAGCACATACCTTTTGTCGTCAGTTATATATATACCATGAATACCGCTCATTGTTGCCTACCTTGATTACACCAGTCGTGGATGCCGTGGATGCTGAAGATGATTCGTCGTCGTTTTGACGTTGTCTACAATATTCTCGTTTTCACTTGCAAAGGCAGTTTAACTTTGCGTCACATGACAGCGTATATAAACTATATGACAGCCGCACACTAGCTATAGTGACAAGTTTCTGTATCTTCACGCAGCACGATTTAAAATTCTTCTTCTATAAACTAAAGCCAACATACATAATATTCATTCAAAATAACGGAAAAGTCTCCTCCAACTGTGGCACGCTCTGCTCTAACTTCGATCTTTCTATCACTATCAAACTGAGATGAGGGTCAATACCGTAATCGGTAAACACTCTTCTAGAGTCTGTTTCTTGCAATTTGGTATCGTAGGCAAACTTTTCATGGTTCAAAGAGTTCTTTTCGAGCACCATATCTTCATGATGAAAGTATTCAAACTCTTGCTGGTCCTTGCTGTTCTTTTTCACTTTTTTGTTCTTTCTGGATGGACCCTCTTCCTCAGAGTCAGAATCAGAGTCATCGCTTATTTGACTTTCAACGAGCTTGTAAACTTTGGAGATAATAACAAAGTACTTTAAATCTGGCTCCTGTTTATTGACTTCTTCTACCAAAAATTTGAACAATTGTGGGGATACTTCCACAGGAACATTAATAATTCTTTCGTTGATTATAAGCCCCACTTTTTCGCCATTATTCATGCCTAGTATTTTCTTGAGCAAAATGTAAAGTTCTGGTTTTGCTTGCGCTTTTTTCAAAATGTATTCAATGAGGGTGTTCAATGGCTTTCTTGACTTGTAGTTTTTTAGATTAACCAAAGATAAGAGAGCTAATGGATCACCATCTTTACCATCGGTCTTGATAGAACTTCCTATACAAGTATCTTTAGGGTCTAAGATAATATTCGTTAAACCGGAGAGATCAAATTTTGCATAATCATCACCAAACAATTGTTTAAGGAAAGTTCTCAAGCCGTGGAAATCAACTTCCGGGTTCAAGTCAAAAAAATCAAAATCCACATTAATGATGTCTTCTGCGTCTTGATCTTGGTCGCTGTCGTCGTCGGAGTCGTCGGAGTCACTGAACTCAATATCGTCATTTATTTTTGGCGCCTCTTCTTCGTACTGTTGTTTTTGAGATGCTGTTCTTTTGCTCATGGTTGCTGGATATTGTGTTGGTGGTATCTGGTCTTATTCTTCCTCCAGAAATTGTTGTTTACTATAGCTGTTCAGTTTAACCAGTCCGTTCAGAGAGATTAAAATTTTCAGTTTATTTGCTTCTCATCGCTCTGTGCACGTGCGCGCATCGCAATTTTTTTTTTTTTCCTTTTTCTGTAAAATAACAAAGTTTTTTTTTCATCTATCTAGTAGTGTCTCTTCTTCTGAAGGCACTAACATCAGCCTGTTCACCATCACTAAACCTAACACGCATAGCTATCAACAATGGGAAAACAAAAGAAAACAAGAAAGTTTGCTCAAACCAAGCGTTTGATCAGCACAAAAGATGCCAGATTCAAGAAAAATCAAGACAAGCCTCAAAAACAGAAGGATGAAGAGTTGGTGAAAGAAGTGCCACAAGTGTCGTCTGCCCTTTTCTTTCAATATAACGAAGCTATCAAGCCACCTTATCAAGTGCTTATCGATACAAATTTCATAAATTTTAGTATCCAGAAGAAGATAGACATAGTGAGAGGAATGATGGACTGTTTGTATGCTAAATGTATCCCAATAATTACTGACTGCGTGCTAGCAGAATTGGAAAAGTTGGGGCCAAAATATAGAATCGCTTTAAGATTAGCCAAAGACCCTAGAATCAAGAGATTAAGCTGCTCTCATAAAGGTACATATGCTGATGACTGTATGGTTAGCAGAGTTATGCAGCACAAGTGCTACATTGTGGCAACCAATGATGCTGATCTCAAAAGAAGAATCAGAAAAGTGCCTGGTATTCCTATCATGTATGCTGGTAAAAAGAAATACGAAATCGAGAGATTGCCAGATGTTTTTTAAGTGCTCTAGTTTTGATTGGTGTTATTTTTCTTGTTCTTTTTTGGAGGGGTCTTGCTGAGTGTGTCATGATATTTACGATTTTTCATCCGGTTATTTTATAGGTAATTGATTAAATGTGCATGTTTGCGTGAGGTTTAAACTTCCTTTTTTAGTGCTCATGCTAATCTGACTATTTTTAGATTTTGTTTATTATCTCTTTTCTTCTATTTTCATGTTTGTAATTGTATCAAAGTTTTGGTACATCGGTTTTGAGTGTTAGTAGCTGGTGATAGCTTAGCACCCGTATGAATGGTATACAATGTCATCTGATCAAGCCTTTGGCTTCGAAACAAACTGCTCATTTTAAAGCTAGATGCCCATCTGAAGCACTTAGCAAATCATTAATGATCTCAGGCACAATTGAGAAGCAGAACACACTACAAACTAGCAATGTCCAGCAATAATCAAACACTTCTGCAGATTATTGATATGGGCTTCAGCAAAGATGTTGCTGAAGTTGCATTGAAGGTTCGTGGCCATCTGATCAAGCAATTACATCATTTAAAGATGGAGACCTTGAGCACAAATACTAACAATGCCCGTTTAGAGATCTGAAGGCGACGTGGAGAAGGCAATTGAGTTACTACTTACTAGCCTGCCAGGGGAAGTTGCTCCAGTAAGTAAACTTTGTTGCTTATTAAATTACTTAGTTGGGAAGGCAAGTTACTAATATTTACTTCAAGAGATATGATTTTGAAACCGAAGGGCCAGAAAATTATGAAGGCCAATATAGTGGCGTTTATCAAGAACCTCTGGAAAGAACTTCAATGGATGTTCCTTATGAGAACCCAGTTTCGCTGATAGTTTCTAATATTGGCCAAGAGGAAAACTTGGATGATTTTTCGCGAAGAGAAGCTGAAGCACAGCATATAGAAAATGACAATGATCTGCAAGTATTGCTGAGAAGAAGATCTGTTTTTGAGGACCCCAAAAAGTTTAAAAACGAGGAAGCACCCACTATAATAACACCAGTTGATACCACGTTTTTGGAGAATTATTTTATTTTCTTAGTTGCTATCTTTCATGAGATACCAGTTTTTAGAAATATTGTATTAAGTAAAGGTTTTGAGGATTATGGCTATAAGCCACAGTGGTGGAAAGATGAAGTGATCCACACAAAGGCAGAATTGTACAAAGATGACACCAAAGAATATAACTTAAAATTTTTGATGGAGCTACAACGTTCTCTTGCCTTCTTGGATGGCAACATTTCAAAAAGAAATTTTGCTTCGACTAAAAATCTAGCAAGATCTATTCCAAAAAATGTTTCGATTGCTTTAGAAACTGAGGTACTCAGTGATGTATTTCCATTGTTTTACCAGTCTATAATTAGCCAGGTGGGAATTTTCAATCCTAATGCAAAAAATCCCATTTCAAACTTATTTGAGTCGGTAGTCGGACAGAACCATGAAAGTACAAGTGCATCAATTTTTCAAATTGAAGCTGATTTCGTGAGGCCAACTCTTTATGAGACGTTTCATTCGTTGTTTTGGCAGGATAATTTTCAAGGTTTAGGAAATACGCTTTTCATTCAACTTTCAGATATACTTACAATATCTTACCAGGATATACCTTCAAGTCATGCTTTTGCTGGCGTCCTGGTTGATGAAAAGTTCTATCCCCAAATATATACCAAGGAATGCGTGCCTTACATTAAATCCATGGTGGACGAACAGATATCACTAGCTACTAAATTACGTGAAGTTTCTAGAGAAAATGGTTCATTGGTTAGTTATCAAGGAAAACGTATAACTTCATTTTTGGAAAACACAATCAAATACCTCCAAAATGTTTCCGGCTCTACAGACACAACATCTGATTTGAATAACGAGCTCTTGAATGCTTCGCAGGATTTGGCTTCGCTAGAAGAAGGTATTAAATCACGCAAGTCAGAACTTGTTGCTAAAAATTTCGAACTCGAAAGCCTTTCAAGCAGCAATAATGTGCATGACATTGCGAACGTCTTGAAATATATAGAAAAATCACAAAAACGAAAACTGATGGAGAATCTTATTGACCTTTCTGGAGATAGTGATGATTCAGATAAGTCAGAATCAGTTAATATTTCGAGCACTTCAGAAAAACAGGTAGAAAATGGTCCTGAAGGTATTATAACTGAACCTTACGTTCTCGTTGGAGTGATTATAAACGAGCTTGAATTTTACTACCAACTAAATGGCGCTAATTCTAAATATCCAAATCAATGGGTCTACCTTGTATTTGAAGGGGAGCCAAAAACTAGCAATTTTTCCGCGGAAGCTACTAGTTTTTCAGATGTCCAGCAACACATCAAAAAGCTCACAAAAAACCAAATGGCGGATACTCTTGTTTTGATATACGCTAAGGAATCGTTACTTGTTGAAAAAAATACTTTAGATATCCCAGAGCCTTTGAAGGTCTTTTTAAATAAAGATAACGAAAACTTGGAAGCCACTTTAGACGAAGTTGATGATATATATAGCGATAAATCTGAATAAGTACTATGTAGTAGGTAGGACATGCTGTACAGTAATACGTACATGTTACAAAGGTATACACAAAGGGCTTTCAAAAAAGTATGGAAAAGCAAAAGCAAGTATGCTATGATAAGTGGTTTACGTTATTATTAAATACATGAAACTTTTATTCAATTCTACTTTTTTTAAGTACTACGGGTTTAGTTCTTTCATTACACTAAAATAGATTCTGCAGAGCTTTAAAGGTTTGAAACAAAAAAATATGTTGTTTTTTTTGAAAACTTTGTTATTTTCTTTTAGTAATAAATAGCTAGAATCGGAGGCCTGGTGCCATTATTGTTATTGGAGTCAGCTATATGTATTTGTTTGGACCTTCCAGGCCTATAAATAATACTGATAATGATAATGATGTTAATTAGCTCTGGGCTATGAAAACAGTAAAGAAATAAAAAGAAAAAATTTAAAAGTAAATTACAAATAATATAAACAAAATAATA
>JXWR01001172.1_pt1 | contig 15635 bp, 4 predicted proteins | sample 315541 | NCBI WGS metagenome assembly JXWR01 (sample SAMN03273951, study PRJNA271842) | soil metagenome | isolation source: rice field ambient CO2 | place: India: CRRI Experimental farm Cuttack,Odisha-753006 | collected 2013-12-17
GGGAAGCTCTGTAAAAGCAACAGGACGAATTGCTCAGATACCGTCGATAGGTTTAGCTAGGGCATTTATAACACGTCCCAAATAGGCCTCACTCAACGGTATCTGAGCAATTCGTCCTGTTGCTTTTACAGAGCTTCCCTCTTGTATCATCAAACCATCGCCCATTAATACAACACCACCCACAGACCAAATTTCCTTCTCATCCTCAAATCTGTCAGAGAACATTGCTTCTTCGTCACCACCAGCTTCCAATCTCTCTCTTTCAACATTAGCCAATCTCACGGCAACTCTCTTTGTATAATCGCCAATTGATCTCAATTGAATTACAGCACCAACGCTGTTCTTGATAGTTTTTTTATCCGTACTCAAATTTTCACTTACGTCCTTGAACCATTCGTTGAAGAATGTCAATTCTTCATCTTGCACTAATCTGAAGACTTCCAAATAAGATTTTTCAGCTGCTAGTTTAATAGGAATGATAACGTCTCTAACACAACTGAACACACTAGTTGCCACAGTATTAATGTTTGGCTTAACAACTTCTTCAAACTTCAATCTCGCGACTGTACGAATAACCACAAGAGCCAATCTTCTTGAGTCAATAGAGTTGCTTACTGGCTTAGTAGCAACGTTGCTTAACTCAACGACAAGACCATTGACCAAATCGTCGGCCAACTCAAATGGTTGGATTTCGGCTGAATCAGAAGCACCCTTTTTGAGCTGTAAGTCAGGCAAAGAATATTGCTTTGGTGCGCTAGTTTCACCGCACAATAACAATATTTTACCTGCTGCCAATATAGATTGGTCACTTAAATATGGTTCAGGAGAGTTTATGCCATTAATTAAAAACTTGACAAGTTCAACGCTTAATCCACTCTCAAAAATAACCTTTGGTGAATCTTTCAAGAAAGCATTTAAAGTTAAAACAGCAAACTTTCCGCTTTCCCCTTGAACAGAGTCAGTGTTTTCACTTGAAAGAATTTTTTCTTTGATGATACGAATTGCTTCTTCTTGAGACATAATTCTAGACACAGAACCAATCAACTTAGCGTATGCCACAATAAGCTTATCATCAACGTTGAATATTTCTTGTTCAATTAATTCAATTACACCATGTTTGGAAGCTTCGTTAAGTTTAAAGCCAACTTTGCTGGTAACTTCAATTAAAGCCTTCAACATAGCGGTTTTAACACCACTGTCTTCACTACCTTTAACACCATTGATCAATTCAGAGACCAATGGATCAATACGTGGTTGATATTGAATCAAAGTACCCAAGGCTTTGGCAGCTCTCAACCTTAAGAGTTCAGTACCAGTGTCAGATAGAGATTTGATGAAAGTTCTTTGCAATTGAGGAATGAATGGCCTCAAGAATTGAGGAATCTTCTCCAACAACATGTTTAATGCAGATAAAATGGCTGCTTTAACATCACCAGACACTCTTTCACCAATAACACGGATCAAAGGACCAGTAATGGTAGTGAAGAATGGTTTCAAGTTTAATGCTGGGGTCTTAGAGACAATATCAGCAATAGCAACAGCTGAAGTTTCTTTTTGAATAGAAGAGCCATACATTAAACCATGAATAAAAATAGGCAAAACACAATTTGGACCCTTTGGAACAATCTTAAAGGCTTTCAAGTCCTTACCGCTAGTACCAGTAGTCTTCAAGGTATGTTGTGCTGGACCGACAAGCTTTTCTAATGATTCCTTAGACTGATGTTTGACTAATTCGTTCAAAGCTTCCCAATCGTATTTTACCAACTGATCATCATCATCGTCCAATGCTCCAATACATCTTTGCACAACATCAGCGGTATAAATAGAATAATCCAAAGTGGTTTGCGAGAAGAAAACAGACAAATGCTCAAACATAACCAAAACCTTCTTTTTGTTTTCATTCTTCAATAATGCCAAGATTTGCTGCATCAATGGGTGACAACCCTCATCATCAGTAACAGACAACAAAACTTTTGTGAAAGCTTTGGATACTTGCTTTCTAGTAGTATCTTCTGCACTAGAGAAACCAACCAAACAATCGAGAATAGAATTGATAATGTTTGATAAATGTCTGTACAAAATTTGTCCAGCAACCTCTGCCAAAGCACCAAGAGCACTTGCCTTTGATGCATCTATTGGTGGAGACAATAATGATGGAATTAAAATTGGGAAAATTTCATCTGATTTGTTAAACATGATCTCCCTTAAAGCTTTAATAGCATTTTCAGATTCAGTTTCAGAGTCCAAAAGTCTCAACAAGTGAGGAATAATACCATCAATTGCTGGTTTACCAATGGCCTCTAACAAGCCATCAAATGCTTGACCAGCAGCCTCACGAACATTTTCGTTAGAGTCAATGATAGCATCGCTAACAATTTTGATAAAGACGTCTTGGTGTTCAATAATGTTGCTTTCCATTGTGGATGCCATGATTTCTCTCAATGCAATACAGATACCTTGTTTAGCATCAGCATCACCAGAAATCATAATCTCTTCGGAAGTTGGCAATAACTGGCTCAAAACAGAAGGACCAATACGGCGAACCAAGTCACCCAAAGCAGTAGCACTAATTCTTCTTTGAGATTCATCAGAGCTTGCCAAACGACGAATGATAATGGTGGCCAAAGTTGGCAAGATTTCTTTAACGGTACGTGGAGTGTTGGAAACAAGTGGATTCCAAATCTCAATTGCCGCATTACGAACGGTACCAGCGATATCAGAACGACAAATAAACAACAATGACAAGACTCTGTCACGACGTTCTTGACCCAACACCTCAACAAGCTTAGCATTAGCAGCAGTATTTTCCGTTAAGTAAACAGTTTCCAATTGTTCGTCATGCTCAGTTAATTCACCATTGACATCAATAGATTTCTGGGAAATACCAGCAAGTTGGAATAACAAGTCACCAGTCAACTTAACAGACGATAATCTGATACGGTAGTTGACGTTAGATAAGCCATTTTCTAATTCTGGCAAGAACAAATCAACTGCCTTATTTGCATAGTTAGAGACAACCAACTTACCAGCTCTGATAGCAATATCGTTAACAGTATCATCTTCATCGGCCAAACCAGACAAGATTGGCGGAAGAATTCTGGAAATGTAAGGAGCAAATTGATTACTGAAGCAAACTGGAAGATACAATAACAATGGCATGTAACCAGCTCTGACATAAGCACGCTTATGAGAAGCGCCAGCCAAAATAGTCGGCATAGTTTCTTCCAATTTGGAAACGCCAAGACCAGACAAGACTTCAGCCAATGCTTGAGCAGAGCCAAGTCTGTCACCTTCCTTGGCATCATCACTCAAAGTAGATAACAATTTATCAATAAGGCCAGGGAAGTGTTCTTCGCCCAATTTTTCAACAAGAGAACCCAAAGCTCTAGCAGCAGTGGCTCTTGTAGTAGGAACAGGATCAACCATAGCAATTTCTAATTCGGAAACCAAATTATGCAAGTAAGGTACCAAGTCTTTACTATCAACCAAAATAGACATATTACCAACAATTTGACAAGATTTTCTCTTAGTATTGGCGGAACGATCCAACATACCTCTGTGTATAACGTGAATGATTAATGCCAATGATGGACCATCAATATAATGGACGAATTGGGTCTTGATTAAAGCGTCAAGAGCTTCTTCAGTGTATTTGGTTGGGTCACCGATGGCCTTAATCAAAATAGGAACAGACTTTTGAATTTCTGGGTTACGAATAACTTCACCAAATCTCTTCAAAGCTTGATCAGCAGCTTTACGCACCTCTTTATGAGTATCATTCAAGACGCCAACAATTTCTGGAACAATGGTAGATAAAGAAGCTGATAATTGTGTTGGATCCAAGTACGCCATAGAACCCAACAATTCAACTGAACCTTTCTTAGATCTCCAAGCAATTTCATCCAAGTTCTCAATTGCCAACGGAATCAACTTTTTGACACCAAAAGGCGTAGTATGCTTCATAATAACTTGGGCGGCAAGGTCAGTAGAAGCTCTCACTTCTGGAACCTGATCACCCAAACTTTTCAAAATCAATGGAATAATTTCAATGACGTATGGTTCAAACAAGCTTTCCAAACTTTTAGACAAACATTCAAAGGCAACAGAAGCAGCCTCTCTTTTCTTTGGATCTCTTTTATCTTCAGCGGCTTCGGAAAGATTACGAATGATGTCATAGTCAGCTAATGCTCTAATACCAGCACCTTTAACCAAACCCGAAATACCATAAGCAGCACCTCTTCTTTGAGACATGGTTTTACCATTAAAAAGTTTGACAAAAAGTTGATCAAAGTATTCGCTTAACTTGCTTTCGAAAAGCTTGACTAATGGCGCAATATATTCTGAAACAGTATATTGAACATCTTCAGATGGAGAGTCCAAAGCCTTGACCAATTGGTCAACAATTTTGATCAATTTTGCATCATTAGAACTCAAATGTCTTGCCAATGCACCGTAAAGTATAACTGTACTTTGCTTGATTTTGTCTTGCTTCTTATTTTTCAAGTCTCTTTCACTAAGACACTGTTCAAACACAGGGATCAATTCTTGAACCAAGCTTAAACCATGTAAAGTAATAACTTCCACACCAGCATCCTGCAATTCTTGTTGAACTTCTGGATTAGAATCACCCAAAAATTTCTCATCATTGATTAATTTTTGAAAGAAAGTCAAAATTGCATCTGCGTTGAATAATGGAGCAAGTTCTTTAAAGGCCAAAGCAATACCACTACGGACTTCCCATTTATCTTTCTGTTGTTCAGAAGTCTTAACAATCAAACCATACTCATCATAAATTGGTGGTGGTGGTTTAGATTTTTCATCCAAAAGATCGATGAGCTTGTGGAAAATATCGTTGAATAAATCTTTTTCTTGCTCACCTTTGATCTTGACACTTTGACCAATCGACTTTGCAACCGAGATTCTTAAGCCAGTATCTTCATTACCCAAGTAGTTTAACAAGTTGAAGATCATGTCATTGGTAAGCTCTAACTTATTTTCTTCCCAAATAGAGACCGCAAGCTCAGCGTTGCTAGCATCATTATCGAAACAGGAGATCCACAACTCAATGTAGTCAACAGGAGCCAAATCATCCAAAATAAATTCTTCATCAACTTGTTCCAAAATGGCACTTCTAACAGATTTGTTTGGTGACAAAAGGTTGCTAAGCAAATCTCCCAAATCTTTGTTGGACACATTATTTGAAATGTTTTGGCATAAAGAGTTGAAACAATCCTTCGAAACTTTAGATTTACTTGGAATTTCCATCAATTTAATAAGGGCTCTCAATATTGGTTCTCTTGGAATCTTATCATCTTCAAAGATTTCGGCATGATTTGAAACAATATCAATGGCCAATAATAACTGTTCTTCATCTTGATCTTCTTCCACAAATTCAGCTTTAACAGTGTTGACAATATTGGCAGAAGATTTCAGTAAGATTTCAGCATTTTTATGAAGAATTTCAATCAACAATGGCAAAATGTAAATCAAACCAAATGTATCAAGAGGTTTGTTGTCACTCAAAAATTTGATCTTGAACAACACTCTTGAAATCAAGTCAGTCAAATTTTCTTGCAAAAAGTTTTGAGGAATACCTCTAACATCAAAAAGTCTTAAAACAGCAACACCAACAGCCACTTTAACCAAGTCCAAAGAAGGATTTTCGTAAACTAAAATATTAGACGCATTCAAAAAAGTTTCAATTGCTGAATGTCCCAAAAGATCAGAAGAGTTGTCTTGGTGAATAACAGTCAAAAGTAGATTGATAGCATCAGCAAGCCAGTACTTGTAACCATTATCTAGTTTAACTTTAAGGTCAGTAGCTAACGCACTAATAATTCTAACACTTCTATTGAACAGTAAGTAAATAGACTGGATATTCTTTCTAATATCAGATTCTTTGGCTAATTGTTTGTTTACTAACTCGTGTTCTTCTTTGCTTAACTTTTTAGTTGATTTGCCCTTTTTAGCTTCTATTTCCTTTTTGATACTTTCTTCCCATTTTCTAGTTTCATAATCTTTGGTGTTCTTATTTTCAGCATACTTTGATTTTGAAGAGTTTTCCAAAGGATCATTTACAAGTTCACCTTCAGGTGCTCTCCAAACAGCCACGGCCAATTCATTAATGGAATTCAACTTCTGCAAATCCAAGTCCTTTTTGATCAATTCATCAATGGCAACGCCAATCAAATCTGGCTGAATGAATGCCACTTTAGCAATTGATTTGACAATAGCATCATAAAGATCACTCTTGACGTCAGTAATTTGCAACAATTTTTCAGTAGCATCATTAAAAAATTCTATCCCATAATTTTGTACAAGATCACCTGGGTTCAAATTTGATTTCTGTACTAAACCAACCCATCCATTTTTAATGTTAGCAAAATCTCTATAATGAGAAATGACTAGCAAATCAACCAAGGTCTTTGCAAGAGCATCAGAATCTTTTGGTTTTTGATAGTTTTCACGGTTCAATGACAAGCCAGAAGTAATGGAGTACAAGAGTTGTCTTGTATACTTGAAGTTCAAATCAAGTTTTGTAACGTCTTCAGTATCAATGTTTAACAAGATTTGGTACAAACTCTTGGTGATCAATTCTCCAGCTAATTTTTGATTAACAAATGAGAAGTTGTTCAACTTTATGAACGTATCTTGATTTAATGAAAAGTGGAAGTGTTTAGTTAAAGCAGCGTAGATCAAAGATCTCCCAAACTGCAGACTAACTTCTTCCTCAGCAATCAAAATAGGGTCATTGATAGAAGCAAACAATGCATTGATAAACCATTGTTTTTCTGAATCAGTGGCCAATTTTAGGAAAAATTTGGAGTTTGTCAAGATGAAGTTTGGATTTTCGATCAATTTGGTAGTAAAATTTTCAACTTTAAATTTGTGTGCCACCGCAGTACTACTTGTACTCAAAACTTTTGAGGCAATGGTCGTAATAACATAACCAATAACAGTGGAAACTTTCAATGGGTTGGCAATCAAATCTTTAAAGTTGGTTACAAAAGAAGCAAAGACATCGTCCAAAAATTTTTCCAAGTGGGTAATATTAGTACTCTCATTGGAAAAATATGGAATTAAATAAGTGCCAAGGCTAGAAAACCAATATTTTCTCAATTGCTGTTTTTTGTCATTCAAACCATTGTTGATAATTTTGACAAGACTTTCATACTTTTTGAAGTCGTCTTGACTCAATAACAAAGATTGGAAGAAAGCCTTGAAGAAAGAATTTAAAAATCCATCCAACAAAACTTCGTTTTGATCCTTGGTGACGAAGGCTGAAAGGTCATCGAGAAGCTTATCAGACACTGGTGAATTGGCTTGAAAATTAACAAAGCTTAAAAGTTTGATATAACCGAGTTTGTAATCGGCGTTGGAGGTTGATTTTAATGACTTGAAAGATTCTTCAATTATTTTGATGGAAACTGAATTATCCAAAGTATCGTTCACTTTGGTCAAGATAGTTTTAAGAGATTTCAAAGAGTTCAATCTAATTGATTCAGTTGAAGATTTGAGATTGGAAAGGAGAGAAGTGAAAAGTTTGGTAAAGTTGGAATCTTTGGCAATCAATAAACTGTAAGTTATATTTAAGTTATCTAGCAAATCTACTAGTATGTGGTTGACTATAAATTCGTTGGATCTTAAAAGAGATTTTTCAAGCTCAGTTAAAAATTTACTGGATAAAATGTCATCAGTAAGATATTTGAATAAAAAGTTTTTGTTGAAGTAGGATAACCAAGACAATTGATCAACAATCACTTTTGTGTTTTTGTTTAAAAGAACATTATTGAGGTAGTAGTTAATGATATCCGCTGGGTTTTCAATGGAGTCTAACTTGGCTAATACCGACGCTAGGTCAATGTAAGCGGACAATGACAAAGACGATAAAACCTTGTGGTAGCTTTGTAATTGTTTAGCATCTTTAGCTATTATATTTTTTACTACCGTATAGTTTTCAAGGAACAACTCTTGTAAATGATATTTGGATGTTCTGGTTCTGGAGGTTTGTCTAACGGCAGTATAGTAGAAGGCAAGCTGACTAGATATTTCAAATTGGTAAACTATCAATTCATTGAGGATTTCGCTTTTGAGATCTGAGCCAATATATTGAGTTTGAAGATGGTTGATCCAGCTAAGCAAGACATTCAAATCATTTGCGGCAATGGACTGGTTTGGCTTTGTAACATTAACAACGGTCTTGATGTATTTGAGAATGTTGGATACGTTGAGGCTAACATCTTTTGCAACCACCAAGTCAATCAATGCTATCACTTTCAGTTTCAAAGACTTGTCTGTGTACTGATTGTAGGACTTTAAGAGAGTCAATAGAATTGTGTTTTGTCTGTGGTGATCGGTAGTGTTATCAACAATCACATTGTGTAAATGGTCAAGAGTTTTGCGCTGGGATTCCAAGGGAGAAGTGTACAAGAGCTGGAATAGGTTGTGCTCAAGCTCCTCCCAAGAAAGGTCAGTAATATCTTGTGACATTATTGACGGTTGCTCTTGGTGAAACCGGAATTGTGGCAAGAAGAGGAAAGGAATAAACGCCGACAGCTCAAAAAGTGGTTTTGGGTGTCGGAGACTACAAGATATGAAAATTTTTATATACTGGAATGGCGGCTGTTGACAGAGGCAGATTACGTAATCGTAAAAGAGAAAAAACAGAAGCGAAAACAAATTGAGCTAAACACAACAATAATTACTATTCAATACAATACTATAGTGCTCTACTGCTGCCATTGCTATTCACTATTATCACCATTAATACCGCTACCACCACCATCAAAGCCAGTATGAGTGTCATTGAGGAATTGGAAAAACACGACTTTCTGTTTTCGGGAGCCAGACTCGACAAGCCGTCATTCTACTTGATGAAGAAGGCCAAGCGCTCTGCTGCTGGGTTGCAAGACTTGGAAAAGTCAATCAAGTCGTCGACAATATACGTGGGGAACTTGTCGTTTTTTACCACTGAGGAGCAGATCTATGAACTCTTCAACAAATGCGGCGAGATCAGACAGATTATCATGGGGTTGGACCGGTTCCAAAAGACGCCCTGTGGCTTCTGCTTTGTGATATACGAAACGAGGCAGATGGCGTTAAACTGCGTCAAGTACTTAACGGGTAGCAAACTCGACAACCAGGCTTTGGAGATCGATGTCGACCCTGGCTTCGAGGAAGGGCGCCAGTTTGGCCGTGGCAAGAGCGGCGGACAGGTGAAGGATGAGTACTTTGCTCCCACCACCTACGACGGGTTTGGGGGCTTCAATCCTGGGTTTGGGTTCCAGCCAGAGCCTGAGCAGGGGTTCCGCCCGGGGGAGCGTCGCCACCGTGGAGAGGCAGACAGCTACGTGCCGGGCCAGGAGCAGACAGAGCCGGAGCCAGAGCCACAGCAGTGAGGGAGGTATGTTAAATAGGGTTGATGAATATACAGATGGAATGTACTTTGTTTGTAGATGTTATATTTTGTAGAATAGTTATGGTTGTAGTTGTATAAAGAGCAAGAGAAATAATTAAGCGAATAGCCATGGACAGGGCACCCAACGCAGGACAGAAAATGGCGCAGAGACACAGCGGGAAGATCACAGTGAGGAAACGAAAATCTTGCGAGGCTCCCCAACGGTGATGCCATATTGATGCCATCAGCCGCCGTAAACAGACACTACACTAAATATTCATTTGCACCATACAATAGCCCTTACCCAACCATGATCGAAGGTGGAAGCATCTTGTTGGAGAACGGCGGGGTCCTCAAAGTCCAGCCCGTACGACAGAGAAAGATCTACTCCTGCATAGCCTGCCACAGCAAAAAGATCAAGTGCTCCAAGGACCATCCTACTTGCCTGAGATGTGCCAAAATAGGCATCGAGTGCCGGTACTACATCAACGAAAGAGTCAGTCGCAGAGCCAGTCCTAGTGAGCCTGGAAGCAAAGTCGTCAAACTCAGAGGCAGGAAAGCTGCCTCCGATAAAACCGCTGTGGATAAAACCGCTAACTCTAAAATAAAAGGTCGTTCCGCGAAACAGAATAAGATCTCTAAACAGGAAGAAAGAGAGCATCTTGTGACTGGAACTGAGGAAGAAGTTCTTGAAGAAAATACTCCCCAAAGATTCGAAGACGACCCAGCAATAAACTCAAACAAAAGCCAAGCCAGCTCTGATCCCGATGCTGCTATATTAAGCCAAACCGCAACCCCTAGTCCTGCTTCTACTATCGAGCCTTTGGTAGATCAGGTCTCTACCAATACCAGCTCTAGCAATAACAGTATTAACAGCAGTGTAAGCTTCTCGAACAAACAAATATCAATACCCCCAACACTGAAAAAACTGCGGCTATTCAACCTCATCACCGACAGTATACCAGTCAAATCTCATTCTGATAATCTCCTCAAAATATATAAAGGCAAAGTACATTTCTTTATTCCTCTTTTAGATTTAGCCGAGTTTGAAGGCCAATATCACTATTTTTGGGACTATTATTTGGCTCATCAGTTGCGTGGCAGTAGAGATCTCGAATGGGTTGCCGCTATTTTCAACAATAAACTTGATTTTTTCCTCACTTACTACATCATCTTGTTTGGTGCTGCAATCAATGCGGACTCTAATGATGATGAACTTCTCAAATATAGCAAAATTATTTGCAAAATATTCAAATATTTGAAATTTCCTCGTCTGAGCGCCAATTATTCGCTTAAATATTTGCAACTTTTCACCCTATATCAATCTTTAATACCAATACCATCAGTTGTTGATGTGGCGGCATTAATACGAACAGCACAGTTATTCAAGCTTGATCGCGATCCGGTGATTTACCACAAATTGGCTGATGTTGATCTAGTGCAATTCAAAAGAATCTTGTGGTGGCAGATTGTCTACTTAGATATGAGATCTTCACTTTTAAATAACGTCTTGCCAATGATTTGCTTAAACGTGTTTGATACTTCTTTACCTAACGAACTTGATAGCAACAAAAACTTACTAATTAATGTGGTGGTGATAAATTCCAAGTACAGATTTTGTGCTCTTATGAATGAAATCTTGAATTCAAATATTGACAATATACGGCAGAAAATAATAGACTTGCATGTGCGCTGTAACGGTTCAATATTGGCATTACGAGATCATTTAAAAAATAGCACTTACTTGAACGATGAGAGTACCAAATTCTTAAACTTTGTTATTGCTGATTTGAAGTTGATACCGGATAAAGCATTGTTCTTACTTTACAAGAGGCTTTTCCAACAGTCTAGCTACATGTTTCCAATATCTACTAAATTGAATCGCTACCATGGCATTTATTTCAATTATAATGATTTCAACATAGACACCAATAATATTAATGTGACTTTTTTGCATTTGCTTATACAGTTTATTCATATCAATGATGAGTTTGCCGATCATGTTTGTATCACTTGGTCAATGGAGTCACATTTGATTATTCATCTAATAATCATAATTTTATTCAACTTAATTGTTGAGCTAAAAAGTTTAACCCATTCGTCAGCTAATAGCGTCAACAGCAACAATACCAACTTAAGCACTATAATTATTGATTTTTTACATAAGGATATCAAATTCAATTTACTCAATCATATACAACCAATGTTGATAAAACAGTTGCAAACTAAAAGCCCCAAATTGTCATTTTGGCAAAAATCAATTGTTTTGATCACTTCAATAAGCAAAATTATCAAAATATATCCGTTGAAATTTGTCAAAAACTATCAAGGGAGCGTGGAAGATTTTATCACTATAAACAATTTGGATTCTTTTCAAAAAAATTTAGTAACGTTTGTGGAACCATATGTCAGTAATGATTTTGGTGCTTCTAGTTCAATCAGCCCAACTAACGCTCAACTGGGCGACACTAATAATCACAGCAACATCAACAGCCTCCGGGGAAACAGCGCCAATAACGACAATAGCAACAAGAGCAACACTACCAATAACTTGGAGAATAAAAACGCAACATCTCCGGAACTGACACTTAAGGATCCAAATACCACCAGTTGCGCTGCTATTGCTCCAAGATCAATGACTGCATTGGCAGCAGCAACAACAGTGGCAAGAATAGAAATGTTTGACCCACCAATGGAAATTGCTAATGATGATGATATTGACGATCCAATGAATGGCGGAGAGCCCGATAACAGTGGTTCAATTTTTGGCAATTCTTATGAAGATGATCTTCCAAGTATTATTCCAGATGGGGACCAGCAGCAGCAGCAGCAGCAGCAACGCAATCTGGATGCGGATACGGATGTGGGCCAAGAAGCGTCTCAAGTGCCGAGCCATCAAGATGGAAATGGAAACGGAGATGGCAACAACATTAATAACAACAACAATAGCAAGCAAAACAGCGATTCGGTATTGGATAGTATAAATGTTGAAGGGATGACATACTTTGAGATCAAAAAACAAAAAATCATTGAAGGAGCTTTTGAATCAGTGAATGATATTGATAATAAAGAGGACATAGATTTTGAAGTTTCGAATGAGTACATTGATCTGTTGGTTATGGAATTACAAAAATTGCTTAGTTATTTATAGGTATCTATTGTTGGGTAATTTTTTGCTTGATTGTTTAAAAAGAAGTGCTGGTAAGGAGCATTAGGTTTAATAATATAATTTTTATTCTACGAGATTTTAGTTTTTTAAATTAATATAAATTTGTTAGAATGTTATTAATTGATTAATTGATTGATATAAAAAATTGCTAGGAAAGTCAACTATACCAAAATCGTTATCATTATCGTTAGGCTCGTAAAAAAGTCGGAACCTTTTGTTCTTGTTTCTCTTTTTCTATGAAATAGAAACGTAAGGTTTAACTAAAGGAGAACATTAAAAAAAATAGTGGAACATTGAAATGAATATATTGCTAAAGGAAAAAACAGAAAACCGACCGTAGAAAATGAGAAAATTAAAAAAAAAATTAATGAGGCAGATTGAAAGAAAAGACAACGGAAAGAATAAAGACAATACCAGTAGTAGTAATATGAAATTGTTTGTTGTAAGATGAAATGAAGTGAAACGAAATAAAGTGGAATGAAATGAAGTGAAAGGACTTACCATGTACCATAGTGTCATCGCCATTCGAGGGATAGTTCTCTCCATTGAATGGATAACAAAATAGTCAGGAAAAAATTGATTTCAATAAATTGTTCATCATAACCAAATGGTAACACATGCGTTTGAAAAGATAGAGATGGAGACATAGGAAGTTAATTAAAATGTTAGTGATAGCTGAAGTCAAGTGGTGATATGATACAAATGCAATAGCGCAAAAGGAAACAAAAAAAAAAAAAAAATAAAGATAAAATGAAAGATAATGCTCAAAAGAAAAAGCTCAAGTTCTTTGATTTTGGTTTTGGTTTTGTTCACTATTCAATCTATCAAACTCTTCCACGTGTTTTCTCTTTTGGTGTTGATTAAGGTTATCCTTTCTGGTAAAATTCTTTCTGCAAAATTCACAGGTGAACGGTTTTTCCTTATTATGAACACTAGTAAGATGTCTCTTTAAATGCTCAGCACGGTAAAATTTACGCTCACAAATTGGGCAGGTTCTAAGATTAGTTGAATCTTTGTTCAAAATATTTGTGGAATTGTATTTTGTGGGATCCTTTCTTGATTTCTTCTTCAAATTTTTAGGAATGATTGCTTGAATTTCTTCTAATTCACGATTTTTCTGTAATTTGAGCTTGTTGTTTCTTTCTTTTTGTGGCGATGAAGAATCACTCTTGTCATAATTAGTATCGTACCCTTGACCTTCGTCAGATTCTTCATTATTAGCGTCATCGTCGTCGTCGTCGTCGTCATCATCATAATAATCATTATTTGATGCCGTCGATTTGTTTACAGCTTCAGAACCAATGGAGGCCTTCGAAGGGATGTTAGTCGATGCCGATGATATAGAACTTGAGTCACTCGTTTTAGCAGCGGAAGAAGTTGATCTGCTTATCAGATAATCACTGGTGCTAAGTCTGTCATCGTCTTTAGTTAGCTTTTTATTCCCATTAATGTTATTACTTGTAAGTGCCGAAATTGAACTAGAAGTTGGAGGTGTTGGTGTATTACTGTAATTGCCATTCTCACCATGTGGTGCCCCGAAAAGAGCATGAGAACTTCCAATGGCCAGGCTGCTCATCCCAGAGTTTTCGGGATTATTATTGTTGCTGCAATTACTAACGGGACCATCAATACCTTTTGATAGCGCCATTACATTTTCCAGGGGAGTAGAAGAATCTCCAGCGGTATCTGAATCAAAATTTAACATTGCGTTAATTTGAAGCATACTTCTTGGTCTTGAAGTGACGCTCGAAGAATCGTTATTGTTATCCGGTTGATTTTCAGTAGGAGGAGTTGACGAGCTTAGTAATATTTTTGATAACGGGATTTTTGTGCTTTTGGAAGTTGAAGATTTACCTAACTTTGGCACTTCAATGTCTATGGTTTTGGATCTCATTTCTGTGCTATGGTCGATGCTAGCTGAATGAATATTGTTGTTGTGCCTGAACTGATACGTACTACTGTCCGTTGGGGTTAGTACTGATATTAATGTTGGTGGCACTGACGTATGATTGAGAGTAGCTCTACCAAGAGCATTGGACGGGCGCTTATCAATATTACTCAGCAGTTCCACAGGGTTCGAAATCTGTGTAATTGAAGTCCTGCGATTATCATACATGCTATTATCGTTATGACGGTTGTCATAATGTTCAATAGGGCCAATCCCTTGTTGTGCGCCACCATAGAAAACTGCACTATTGTTTTTGTTAACTTGATCGATATTCACAATATTGAATTCAGACGCGATGTTCAACATCGATGTGGATAAAGCATTTATCAACTCAGTATTATTAGTTATTTTGATATTTAACGAGTCGATAGCGCCTCTGACGTTTTCGGTGATTCTGTCTTTGAACTCTTTCAAATTGTTGGAGCTCAATTCCTTTTGAGCTAAATTGATACCTTCAAAATTACTATGTTGCTCAGCAGCACTTGTGTCCATCAACAGCTTATCGATGTTGAGGATTTCAACCAATTGATGACTTTTATTGTGGGTGAAGAAGTTAGTGCTGTTCAAAGAGCCATTGTTTATGCTACCATGAGTAACAAAGCTGTTGATATAATCTACCAAATGGCCTGGAACCATGAAACCTTTGACTTTGAACTTGTACAAAATCTCCTCGACTTTATTTCTAAATTGGAATTGGCTTAGCTCGTAGTCTGTCTGTGAGGAATGGATTTCCATTTTGAACCTGAGCTTGAGCAACGATATCTGTCTCTCGAACTGTTTTGTTATGAAGTTGTGCTCATCGATCAAATTCTGTTTGAGTCGCGTAAGATGGTCGAGTTCTAGATCTTTCCCCTTGAGGGTCTCGGCATTATATTCTTTGTCCAAGACGTCACCATAAGCAGCGCTTAAATTGTACCGCTGCATTTTCGTTATAGCGGAATCTGCTTGGTACTAGTATTAATACTGAGCGTGGTTTCTGATATGATTGTGTCCAGCAAATAACTCTGCCTTGCGACAGCTTTCTTTTTGATTGGAAATTTGATTTTTTTCGTTTTTCCTTTTTTTTTTTTATTTTTTTTTATTTTTTGCCTGTTCCCCCTGATTCTTTGGGTGGTTATGTA
>JXWR01000536.1_pt1 | contig 15586 bp, 5 predicted proteins | sample 315541 | NCBI WGS metagenome assembly JXWR01 (sample SAMN03273951, study PRJNA271842) | soil metagenome | isolation source: rice field ambient CO2 | place: India: CRRI Experimental farm Cuttack,Odisha-753006 | collected 2013-12-17
AACAGTCGCAGAGACCCCAGACGTGTCTGAGCTGAATTGTAAATTAGCAATGTTTTTTGAATAATTATCATTCAATTTAGTTAATGGTATCAGTGGAACGATATAGTCAATATTTTTGGCTTTTACTTCGCCATAATTTTATAATAGTTCGATTTCTTGTCTACATAAGCCCATGTAAATGGATGGGCCTTCATTAGTTCTAACCTAGCTGTAATGTATTTTGAATGATTCTCAAGAATGTAATGCTTCGATAGCAATTTCCCGCTATTTCTGACGAAGTTTCTCTTTTGGTCGTTCTTAGTCAGATAGGCAGTTCTTCTTTCGATGATTTCCGTTAGTGGCTCGACAGTTTAGAATCTATAATATTTATCTATAATATTTTATATCTATATCTTCGGTACTCTTGCTGCTCTCGAAACGCGTCCATCGGGTACCGCCCTGCCGGGTCTTTGGTTTTCAGCAAAACAGTGAAAAAGCTAGATCAACACAGCCCTTCAACTGGTTGACAACGTTGTCGCGGTGATATTTCTACTTGACAAGCCTTGGCTCTTCTTCTTTGACAGCTCAAATACACAAATCTGCGGCTTATCGAATTATATTTCTCCCTCACATATGGAGACAATCAAGTGCCTAGAGGCATCTACATCAACATATCTTCCACAATTCTTTCTCCTTTCATAAATATATTTGATTCAAATAAATACACAACAAGTACAGCAGATACAGCAAGCACAAGAATGATCCACAGAATATTGCCTCAACATGTACCCACCGTGAATTTTATAAACAAAAAAATTGTGCGTGCTTCGCTTTTTGCTTTCTTGACTATTACTTTCCTCTTCATCATACATTTCAACTACAACAGTAATTCCATAACTGGGATGGTGTACAATTCAAAGACAATCACCGTTGATGGCAACACATTTCCCAGTAATTCGCACTACGCTTACTTGATCCGCAAATATCCCATGTATGCCACATATGAGAAGCAATACAAATGTCAGCTTTATTTTACAGAATTGTTTAAAAAACAGCCGCATTGGCAAGTACTGATATTTGGTGGTGCTAAAGATCCTAATGATGTTGCGGCGATGAATGATGAGTTGAGACATTTGAGAGTTTATGGAAAATGCTTCATGGAAGAGGAGGCCAATGGTGCCAGTAAGCTGAAGTTTGATAAAAGGGATAACACGGATCAAGATAAAGATCAACGTAAAGAAGGGCACAAAACATTTTACTTGCTTGACAATTTGCGACATTTGCGTGCTGCTATTGTTGGCAAAATCAAAGACCAATCCACAGGCTCCAGCAAGACCAAAAAATTCACATGTACAGAATTGCAAAGTAAAGTATTCCCATATCTAACGGGCAGAATCCCGACTTATATCCGCTGGGACGGTGAAAGACATAACGAAATTCCAAATATTTCAGAAATTATGCAATCCAACAAATTCAAAGACCAACAATTTGACTTGCAAAGCCTCGATTTCGAGAACGATTTTAGGCATATTCCCAAAAAGTCTGCATTCAACCTGTGTCTAGTGAGCCACTTGAAAACACAGCTAAACGGCAAAGGCATAGTTATCACCACCAACGGTAAGTATGCTCCACATGTGATAAGCTTAATAAAAGTGCTTCGACTTTTAGGCAATGAGCTTCCTATTCAAATAATGTATTCCACGTTAAGCAAAAAGCGAATGACACAGCTAGTTCAAGTGGCTCGTAAATCGGCCGAGGAGCTCAACATGCCCACTGAGGGTGAAGAACTATTTGATCGACTTACAGATGAACAAAAACTCAAGCTGGCCAAGTTCCCCAAACAAGAGCTCTGGTTTGTTAATATGCGTGACACCCTTAGTGGTGAGTATGAGAAAGCAATGTCTGGCTTCGGCAACAAACTTAGTGCATTATTATTTGCTACTTTTGAAGATGTTATCTTGATGGATGCTGATGCTGTACCCTTGGTGCCCATTGAATCTTTTTTTCAACAAACTCAATACCAACAATCCCAAACATTGTTTTTCCAAGATCGTACTGACTTGCGGTACAACAAGGACCAATACGTAGAGTTTTTCAAGATGCTTTTGCCAAATCAGCTAGACCATAAATTGTTCAATATTCCCGCTTCAACACAACATACTCTAGGCAATCGTTTCTTGGGTCAAAAATACTACTACTTTATGGAGGCCGGGCTTGTGGCGATTAACAAGAAACAGCATTATGTCGGGATGCTCACCACGTTTCAGCTCGGATTGTGGCGTTCTGCAACCAGTGACATGCTTTGGGGCGATAAAGAGCTATATTGGCTTGGCCTTTCTATTTCTGGTGACGAAAATTACCAATTCAACAGCAAGGGAGCGGTTTCTGTTGGGCAGATCTCTGGCGATAAGGAACGAGTGGTTCCACAAAGTAGTGACGGCAATGATAATAGCATCAAAAGCACTGAACTTTGCTCAACTCACCCGGGGCAAGTTTCAGACAATGATAACCATACTTTACTTTGGATTAATTCAGGATTCCAAACATGCAAAGATTTGCGAACAATGAGCTGGGATAATTCTCAGCCGCGATACAAGAGCTGGAAACGGATCCAGTTAAGAGAATATTATAAGGCGCCATTGAGAATCGAGGCAGCATTGGAGCCCCCAATGACTATGAGAGAATATAATGTGGATAACGAAAATGAACCACATAGAGGCTGGAAGCAAACTCAGTTTTGCACTAGCTATATGTGGTGTGCCTATGATGTGGTGAATGCCGGTATAGATGGTAATGGGACAAGTGATGATGCGGTTGATGGAGTATTGAAAGGGCAGTTGGTCAAGTATAGTGAGGAGGAAATACGGTGGTTTGATTTCCTTGGGGCTGCTTGGATTGCAAAAGTGTAGGATGGTGATAAATGTAACAATAGGGACTTTGTAATCATAGCATATAATAGACTTATTGATGATAAGATTCTGGTAAGACTGATAAGACTGATTATAATGATTTGTAGTCATCCTATTCCAGTTGTACTCGGTCATTTTGAATTGCAAAATGAACAGTGTCAGCTGCCATTCTGTATCTTATCCCATCTTGCCATATTGCCAGACACGACTGATGACAAAAACTTGACTGCGTATATGACGGGAAGCTGTAAATTTTGGCTTTGCATGACATGTTGACTGCTCGTACTCTACTTTAGTTCGTATAGCAATAAAAGGTTGTCCTCTAATAAAAACAAAAAACTTAGCCAATGTATATTGCGTCATGACGCATATATGTTGTTTGGTGAAGCTTTGAACTGTGTAATAATACAGTAACTTACATAAAGATGCGTGGAATACTGCTGCGCAGAAAACTTGTCGAAGTTCCTGCAAATTACAATTAAGCTGTCTTCGAAGCGAAATAAATATTTGATGAGGGTTCATTGATGAGTAAGCCCTACAGGTCGTGCACTGTTAGCCGTTGCTTACTATTGAGGTACAAACAGGAAGGTCTAACAAAAAAATGCTACTTAAATACTGTATTTAAGAGAGAAAGCCTAAGGTGTACACAGTGAAGAGAAATATGTCTGCCTTTGCAAAAACTGGTCGTGGTCGTGGTGACTTCACATGACCATGCACATGACCTCATATTTAATTAAGAAAGCGACAAGATGGAGCAAACAAGCAGGCTGCACGTTTGCTTATTTTGCTGCTTCTGCCACTTTCACGGCCATTGCGGTAATCGCTGATCGATGCCCGCACGCATTTCATTCTGCACTATTAATACTCGCGAGCCAGCCCTTTGATATTCATATATTATTTCTGCTTTTGCTTTTGTTGTTGCCTGGACTTTAACTGTGTTTAAATTGTAATTTTGATTTTGATTTTGATTTTAAATTCAATTGCACTCTTCATTGACTACTAGTGCGTTCTTTTTTTTTCCTTCATTATAATCACTCACTTATTACACACTTGATAACTTTCTTTACTGCAATATATTATTCCGCAATTTCATTTTGTCCTGCAGTGGAAACAAGCAAAACTCAATTTTACAACAAGAAACAAAAAAAAAACAAAAACCAATCCGAGTGATAAACCACTTTTTTCGAAGCCTATCTCATAGTCAATTCGCCTTCGTGTAACTTATTCTCTTAATAAACGAACATATCAACCACTGGCAATGTCTACCGCCAGCCCTACCAAGTCAAAGGTCTACAAGAAGCAGGGGGCCCAATTGTCCGAGGCCGCCCAGTATCACGCAAAATTAAAATCCGGAGTCTACTCCAACCCTGGCAAAGCTTCAATTGGTCTAGGTGACTCCAAAACCTCTGGTGCTGCTGCTGCCTTATTGGCCGCTAAATCAGACTTGTCAATCCACCCATACCTGAGGGAACCTTCTTCTGATGCTGCTAGCGCTGCCTTGGCTGCCAAATACGATCCTTCAATATTCAACTCATTGTCTAAATCTGAAGCATTGCCTAGCCACTTATCCGCAAGTGCCGCCTCGGCTGCAAGAACTCAAGCTAAAAAGGATGTCAATGGCAGCAGTGGTACCAGTGAGAAGTCTCATTCAATTGATTCCAGCTTATCCGCTAGCGCCGCCAAATCCATTTTGTCTACCGGCTCCCATGAGCATGCTAGACGCCATGTTCCAGAGAATTACAAGCATATAAGTCAGGGCGGATTAGTTAGTACCCCAAGTATCAATTACAACAAGTTGAATCAAAAGGCCCAAAGAACAGCTACTGGATTGATTTCGAGTCGTGTTCAGCCAGAGAAAGATTACCGTCACGGTTTAGCTGGAACTGCTGGTAATGCTGCCCTTGCATCATCGTCTTCTTCGGCCGCTGCTGCTACTAAAGGTTCATTAACATCGTCCAACACCATTAATTCTTCATCCTCAAGCACTGTTGCATCTTCAATAAACTATAGCGCCTTGACTTCAAAAGCATCCAGAAATGCTACTAGTTTGCTTGATAGTGTTGAAAATCCAAAGCGGGACCATACACACGGTATCTTTTCCGCAAAGCAAGAATATGACGCTTCACATGCTGCTTCTGGTGCTTTAGCTTCAAAAGCTTCTGTTGCTGAAAAATATAACAAGCCAGTAGTTTCCACCAGTGGTAATTATTCCAAAGTTGACAAACATGTCTTGGCAGTTGCTAGAGCAAATGCCGCCAAATCCCTTCAAGGATTGGAAAAAAATCATCAAGATCGTTATCTTTACGCCAATAAGGATTTCAATGAAGCTGCCATTAAGATTGCTCAAAATAGAAGAGAACAAAGAAATTTCCAGTCTCGTGATGGCCAATACGATTTGGGTGGTGGTCTATTTATGCCTGTCGCTGATGTGGAGAAAATTGCTCGCAAGTTTGTCAACCCGGTGCTTGATGATATTGAAGCAAAGGCTGCTGAACAGCGTAAGCTTGATGAAGAATACGAGGCTGAACAAGCAAGGTTAAGAGAAGAGAAACTACAACATGAAAATGAGCTCAGAGCTAAAAGGCTTGAAGAAAGAGAAGAAAGATTAGCAGAAAGAAATGAACATAAAGATGAGCTCAAGACTGAAAAGGAAGAACATGCACAAAAGAAGAAAGAATTGGAAGATTTGAAAGAAGCAGAATTGTCAAAACAAAGAGAGATTTTGTCAGAGTTGGAGAAAAAACATCAATTGACAGTAGAGCAATTAGAAAAAGAAAAGAACTTGGAGAATGATAAACAGTACCAAGAGTTATCTGAATTCAAAGTTGCTAAAGAAACTGAATTGGCTAAATTGAATCACGAATATTTTGAGAAACTACAGCCAGTGATTGATAAATTGGAAGCAGAAAATCGTGCTTATGAAGATCTAGTGGCTGAACAAACTGCTCTTGAATCTATTGCTAAGATTGACAATGATAAACTAGGAACTGCAGAAACTTTACTTCAAAGATCCAAAGCACAGCTAGAAAAATCCGAAAACGAACTTCAAGCAGCAGAATTAGGTCTTACTAAAGCTCAAACGGATGCCGAAAAACTCACTGCACAATCTGAAGTCAACAGACTTAGAGCTGAAGTGGAGCGTAAAATTACCGAGGAGAAAGAAAGCCAAGCAGCACAAAAGCAAGCATTTTTTGAATCTGAAAGATCCAACCAAGAATTGCTCAAATCCCAAAAAGAACTTGAATTGAAAGCTGCTGCTATTAAAGCCCTTGAGGATGAGAAAAAATACGCTGAAATCCATCCAGGAGCCAATGATAACAAGATTAAAGCGCTTGAAGCAGAAATTAGAGAACTAGAAATCAGAGAAGAACAGTACAAGAATAAGGAAGAAAGAAAGAAATTTGATGAAGCTATTGCCAAGCATGAAGAGACTATTAGGGGCCTAGAAGAGCAAAAACGAGAATTGACGGATCGTCAAGATGCAATTATTGCTCAATTGAAAAAATCTGATGAAGGTTGGAGAGATTTACACGAACAGTTCGAAGAACTTAATGTGAAGCCATCAATATCTGAAGAAGGTGGAGCACCACAGCATGAATCTGAAATTGCTCCTAAGGCTACAGGTACTGTTGGTGATAAGGAAGCTGCTGAGCTGAGTGCAAGTGTTGTTGGCCTACCACCGGCTACCACCGCCAGTACTACTACTGCTCCTCCTACTAAAGGTCAAGAACCTACTAGTAGTGCTGCAATTGCTGTTCCAAATTCAAGAACTAATACCTCCCCTCAAAAGAAAAACGAAACCTTTCTTAACAAAGTAGTCACTAACTTTTCCAAAAGCAGTTCTAGACAACCAAAGGAAGAAGACGACTTAGTCACTGGTGCCGGTTCTGGAAGCATTACTTCTCCAAACAGTGCAAGCAATCCTTCTCCAACCAAAAGAAAGCGTGGTTTCAGTATCAGCAAATTGCTAAGCAAAAAGGATTCTTCATTTTCTGCTTCTGGTACTCCAGCTAGTGCTGCTCCAGCTAGCGCTACTTCTGCTGCTGCCGCAATCAGCGCCCCTGCTGCTATTGAAGAAAAAAGCTCGACTGGCTCTACTTCTACACCAACCCCAGCAACTAAAAGCACTAAGGATACAAGTAATGCTACTACCACTACTCACCCAGGTCAAATCAACAGCAAGGAGAATAATGACTTGAAACATTCATTCACTAATTTCACTCAGGGATCTGAAGTAGAAGAATCAAAAGAAATGGATGAGTTGTTTGGCAGGCCTAAAGATGGTAAGGAAAAGGCTGTTTTCACTGAACAGATCTGAGTTTGAAATTAGATCATAACTACTTTTTTTTCTGTTTTCTGATATTTATTTTTATTAGTTTGTTCAAGTTGCACTTCCATGCTTGAGTTTCAACAAGGTGTACTTTTAAAAAAAAATTTTTTTTTTTTTTTTTTTTGCAAAATTTTATAATACTCAACTTTTTGTGTTCTTCCTTCTTTTGGTTCTTTGGTCTTTTGTCAAATTGACTTTTATAAATTTTGTTATTCTTATTGTACTTTTACGCCTTTTCTTTTCCTGTTTTTTATTATCTTTTTCTATTGGTTTGACACTGTTTGATTTTTTTTTTTTCTATTAAATTACTCAAAGTTTTTGGCTAGCCTTACTGGTGCTGTTTTATAGGTTTTGAATTATTTTACTCTACTCTACTCAACTCTGCTTAAGCACTTTTAATATTTATTTTTTATCTTCAACAACTTGAGATTTACTATCATTTAATTCGATGTTTGATGTTTACTGATTCACTAGCCAACTTGTATTCAGCTTTGCCGTCCTTAACGAAGTGAATACTTAATAAGGAAAGCGAACTGTTGAAGCAGAAAGAAATTCAACACAACATAACTATAGTGCCTGACACTCCTGATAGTTTCTCGTTTATCTCGTATAGTTGATTCGGCAGTACTACACTTGCATCAATATAGTGAGAAAGCTGAGGCCAAAGAACTTTGAAGCTCCAGTTTAGCATAGAGGGATCCCCGCATAGCTTTGCCAGAGAACGGCGAGAAGCTGGCTACATAATGTAAAGACAATTGGTAAAGGTGTCACAAAACTAAAATATGTGCTATCTCAATTGGTTTTCTCAAAACTAAGACATAACTATAACTACAGCTACAATTATGGAGGTACGCACAATATTAGGCAAATTTTCACATGTCAAAATTTCACCACGGCACATTTCTTGAAAACGCATATGATTTTGCAACTTTGTCAGCGTTAGCGTAACTGTCCCAGCACTAGTGCTAGTGACACTGGTGCTTGGTGGATAGATACTCTTGGATTAATAATAATCACGAATTGCACATCAAAGATTTTTGTATGGCACATCAAAACCGACCCAAGTTAGTCCGCTATCATCTTGCAAATTTTATTGTTATTATTGTGACTGCGTATAATTGAGTGTTTAATCAGCTAATTGGTGTTTTCATATAGATAAAATAATTGTTTGTGTTCGATAATATTACAGTATTCTATAGATAGAGTAGTGTAAGTTTTTTAGTGCAAAAGAATCAATAATTTGCACATGATTTTTCTACTTGCATATGATTTTTCAATATATTAGTAAATGTAACAAGCAATGCATATATTAGTAATGACAAAGTCTAGAAGTCATTCTCCATTAATTCAACAAAGGATCATTACTGCCATTCTGTTCATTTAGTTGGAAGTAATCAGGAAAAGAAATCAGCCTCAATCCATTTGATTCAGAGGCACGCTCCCGCTAAGCACATCTATATCTCATATTCAAATAACATACAAGTTCGAATTAAAAAACTACGAAGGAATTGAAATTGTACCTTGAGTAAAAAGAGCAGTATAGCTATAGCTATACCTATACTATACAGTATACTGAGCTCATAATGATCATTATCGATCAACCGGCAGAGCTTTTAATATTGCCTTGCGGAGCTCCGGCCTTTTCGATCAATGATGCAAAGTGCCGTGGGACAGCGAACGTTGTTAACATTGCTAGTAGTATTGACATGAATACCATTAATGCCAAGGCAACCCAACTGCTATGTAAGATATATTAAAATGTAAATAAAATTATCAAGTCACTTTTATTGACAATGTAAAAAGCGGATCCACCGCTTGGCTCCCCCTCCCCCGCCGCCACATGGCGGAGCTCGCATATTGCGAAGAGGGTGCCGAATTCGGTAATGTTCTTCACTTGCTTCTTAGGAAAATTCTCGTATTGTTCAAATTTGGTTTTGATTTGCATTTGGAAGAAAGAAAACAGCAAGGGCCCAACATCGTTTTTAATTTACTGACGGGATCAAGTAGTCAGTGCAGACATGACTATCAAATAGCAGCACGGCGGCAAGCAGATTAAGTATACTTCTTTCTTCCTTTTGCTCTGCAAACGTTATTTTGTGCATTTACAAATTCTCCGTCTATTTCGGTTTTCAGGTATACAATTTCTTCCCAACCGAATAAATTACCACTTGTAACACTTTCTTCGATGCCAATCTAAATTAAGCTCCAAATGTAGACCCTCCACGCAAACATTTTGTATTCATTAATCGACTGACCCTATAGCATTTATAAAGATATAGCACTATAAGAGCTAGGTTGTAATGACTCCTACTACACTAACCTTTAGAACTTTGGGAAGCCATGCTATAAACTTGCTAACACAATATCTACATACCTATCGAAATCGTGTGTTGAGGTAAACAAAAACGAATAAAATAAAAAAGAAAGTTGTAAAAGGAGGAAGCGACAGCTCAACAATTGTAAAAATTGACCCTTTTGGATTTTTTATATGCTGTGCTTTAGGTTCATTACTGAATATTCAAAACAAGAAAGTCTGTTCCTGCTAGCTTTGTGTTTCATTTCATTTTTTTTTTTTGTGGGGTTTAATTGCCGCGGATGTGAATCATATTGATTTAGGAAGCAATTCAGAAAGCTTTCAATTAAAACGTTTATTTATACAGATACTAACTAGAGAAAAGTCTTCCGTAGTGATAAATCCTAGTCTTGGTCAGTTTGCCATGATGATGCCTCAATCAGGGGGCGATGGCGGTTTGGCAGTGCTTGACTCAAAGATCATGACTCAAGATCAAGGTCAAAGTTGGTGAAACCCAAATGAACAATTAAGCTTTTATTTAAATAATCGAATGTCTCAGTGGCTGCCTGTCTGCCTGTCACATAGTCATTAATCGGGGAGTCTTGAGGATCCTTGAAGAATTCCTCATTTTTGATATTCATTGTAGTATAGTCGCTTACTACAAACAGGATCCACCACGCTCATGAAACTATTTTTGCCGCCAGATTGCACCTAGCGGCGCCTGGTAGCGCCAGATGGCGGCAGATAGCGACAGATAGCGCGAGCGCGGGGCAGGGAGCAACACTCCACTGCAGCCTTTACAACAACAACCATCATCTCAAGGGGATGTGGAGAAAAACCTGGTCACCAAATACAGTATTTCGTGGCGCGGGGTGTGTACTGTTGTTGTTGGTGCGCTAAGCGAACGTTAATGTTAATGCTAACTGGCTGGGGTTGGCTAGTGGGGAGAAAACTGTCTCCAGCAACGAAGTTAAACTTCAAGCGCGCCATCACTGCTGACAATATATGGCGTAAATATATATAACAATCCGTCACTCAAAACCGGGTTGCACGGCTGTCACAGCAAAGTGTTGAAGTTGTATAAACCCTGGCTCAAAAATAATTCTAGCTATGTCTACATTTGAAGTTGTTTTGGCTTTGTTTGGAAACGCTTATGAGCTTTCAAGTCTGGGGCGCAGAGATGGTTGCAGCAAGGCACATTACGGGCTTCGAGAAGAAGTAAAGAGCGGAGAGCGGCGACATAGAAAGTGCAGCTGCCTGCATGTCAAAACTATTTTTTTTTTGTCATCGCGCTAAAACTAGAACTGAAAAGCACCAAAATACCATCTACCAGCTTAAGCTATGCAAGCTATAGTACGGTCAAAATGGCCCGCACCTACAGCAACCTTAATGTCTGTCACTAACTTCAAATTTACGGGCCCTAACACCATTCATGGGCCATATGCCATGTCATGCCATGTAGGAATTAAATTACAGCTGGCGATTGCAACCATAATATGGCGGATCACGGAACTCGGGCTACGGACCACGGAAAAGAACGACGGAAGCCGTGCCTGGCCCACCGATGGCTACAGACGCAGCAGAACACTTATCGCTGTCGTTGTCGTTGTTGTTGTTGTCATCGTGGATGAATAGCCAATCACTCGTTTCAATTGGCTGCTGCGTTGTGCTTGTTAGTAGTTCCTCAGCGCTTATATGTTCCGAGCGATCATCCGTGAAGCAGTACCAGCACCAGTGGTATAAATATCTTTTGTTTGGCCTCTCTGGACTCTTCTGTCATTTTGCCAGACCATGGTGACTGGTTGGTTTGACATCATTTGCTAATCTTTGGCCTTCCCTATCTACAAGCTACTTTACCACCCCAACTATAATACACCCACACATTGTCCCTGACATTCTATTTATCTAACACTACTTGTACTTGCATATCCACCTCATCATGAGCGTCGCTTCCCCAGCTATTGAGACCAATAACCTGCCCAAGGCTCCACTTGGCGCCGTACATACATCACCGATAACCACAACGACCAGAAAACCAAATAACAATAATAAACAAAAATGCAAGCGCACAAGAAGCAGGTTTGGTTGCAATAACTGCAAAAAGATGAAGATCAAGTGCGATGAGCAAAAACCGCAATGCTCTAACTGCCTCAAGTCGAAAAAATATTTCAACAAGTGTGATTATACCATAAAGTTGTCGTGGGGCGGCCGGCCGTACAAAAACGAAAGCAGGAAAAAGGCCATGCAGAATTGCGGATACAAGTTTGATAAAGATACTACTGCTAACGTCGTACCCACTTTCAATAATCAATTCCAGCCACATTTTGTCACAGAGGTAAATACTGCTTTTGCAGCAATAACAAGGGAGGAGAAAGATAACAAACTTAGCAACAATAATAGCAACAATAATAGCATTGGCAGTAGTGTCACAGGCGGGCGTGGTACCTATGGCAATGTGGGTCAATCTGCACTGACTTCGAGCAGGAATTTTAGCTTTGTTCATGAAAATGATACTATTTACGAGAACTATACCATCGGTGGTGATTTTAATGACAGCAGCACTAAAAGGAAAAGACCCTTTTTGGAAGATCATGTAGGTTATAATATCACAACTATAGATCATGATAGTATGAATCTGGAACTTAAAACTATAGCTGCCTCAGAACAATTATTCAAGCACAGAAAAATTACTAATGACGATTACGGTCATCTTTCAAAGTACCACTCTTCCTCAATGACAAGCGCAAGTGCTAGCAATAATAGTAATAACAGCAGCTATCGAACTAGTACTGATAATGAAAGTTCAGTTGCCAGTAATTTGGATTTTGGTGGGTTTGAAATGTCCAGCTATCGCGACGAAAGCACTAGCGCGGGCACTAGTGTTGGGTCCCCTCATGCCACCAGCAGCAGTCTCACAAAAGAAAACTTGATAAGTAATAATGATACCAATAACGACAACAATGGCAACAAAAATCTCAAAGAATACCTGCAAATGCAAATGCAGTTGCAAATGGGATGTCATTCCTGTGAAGATGATTCAGATTCAGCAATTGATGCTTTCCGTTACGACAATTCAACATTCCTTGACAGATTGAGAAAAACAGAGACATATGAAACTCAAAGACAGACAAGCATATCGGATGTAGTACCCGAGATTCCTAATATTGGCCAATTTACGTTAAATAATACAAACAATGGTGGTATTGATGCCGACATTGGTGTCATCACCAGCATAAATACAACAACTAGCTCTGAATTTCTGCAACAACAGCAGCAGCAGAAGAAGGAACAGGTGATGCCACTACTGACAGGTGTATGTGGCGATAAGCTCAAGCAGTTGGTTGAGTTTTATGACTTGGCACAGTCAAATATGGCAAAGATTTCTCAAGACCGTAGCAATAATGCGGTTGAAATTGTTGATGCCAGTGCAGCAACTGGATCCATAGCTGCGACAAGTGCTAATATGAAAACAGAAGAGCAAGAAAATGAGCTACATAAATACTTGACCATATTTAAAGACACCGATGAGGATGTGACGCCTAATGACAATCAAAGTGACAAGTATCAATTACTTGATTCACTTAGACCCGGTCTTAAAGGTTTAATGGCATGTATGAAGTATGGAGTTTACAAAGCATTTCCTCACTCTACGGATATTACCGTTAACAGCTTGGTGAAAAATCTCGAATTTCCATATTTAAAGAAAGAACCATACTCTGCCCGAAGTTTTTCTGGAGAATATTCCACACAAAGTTCTAAGTGTGAAGATTTTAGTACTTTCAAAACCACCAATACCGCAGGTACCACTACCGGAACACAACAAGATAGTGAAGTTCAAGGGGGGCTTTTTGATCTTGAGGAAAAATTTGATAGCTTAGCCGGTATTGAGAATTTTTTCACTGAAATAAACTACAATGACTTTACTGGTTTTGATTTTGTTAACAATAATGATAATAAAACTAACAACAATAATAATAATGATATCACGATTAACTGGACTCCAAAAGAAAACCAACCAATGTCCTTACCATTTGCTGAGTCTGACGACTTTTGGACAAATTTCACCAACATTTCCAACGAGAATACCGATCCTGATGTGGAGATGGTCGATAATGCCAATGCTGCAAATACGGCTGCAGACACTTCGAGCCTTAAACTCGATGTTAACTCTACCAAAACGACAAGAATAGCAACAACTTCCACGAGAAAACCATCAGCAACGTTGTACACTGACGCCTACAAGTACTCACCACCAGGAGTGCTTGTATTAAAGTCCGAAGTTGATGAGTCTTTTGAAGATGATACCCTTGCTGTAATTAATGGAGAAAATCACCCAGCATACTATTGCTACAACCGATTTTTGAAAACTTCTATCAGTATTACCATTATTCCGCTACCCGACTTGCTCTTAAATGTTTCTGCTTATCGTGAGCTTTTTCATTTCTATATTCATTGTGCATCAGATGCAATGGTAAACTACAAAGATAGCTTTTATGAAAAGTTGAGCAGATCTTCAAAAATAAATGGGCTCGTGGTAAAGAATCCATTCAAGTATCAATTGCCAGCGATTGCCTTTGAGAATAATGGAATTTTGACTATTGTATTGGCAATCGCTGCGGCTTTGAGGCAGTTTAAAAGAAATTTCGAGTATTTGTCGTTTGAAGACGTGGGTAACCTTCACAAAAGCAAGCGTAGTAAATCCAATTTAGAAAACTCCAAAAGTTCATTAAGCAAATTCAATGACAGCAAGTTAATGATTCAAAACTTGGTATCTAGGAGTTTCTATGAGCTTCGTCGCAATATACGTGATAACATCAAACAGCAAGAAAATGTGATTATTTTATTTTTCATTACATATTTGGAAAAAATCACTTGCAAAAAAATTGATTTCAAACTTGTTGATTTTGCTCAGAATTCAGTTTATAGTGCATTCACTCTTGATGCTGAATCTGTGTTTGAATGTTTTGCCACTGATAAGGAAGCCCAAAAATTATATGATGTTTCGGGCTACGAAATGATGAGATCCTGTTCCAATCAAGAAGGAGAAGTGTCAGAATTTCTTGAATTTTTGATTACTTGGTACTCTACAATTGCTATCATCAGTGGTTGTGTCTTCAAATCGCCTAATGTTAACCGTGAGCAAATCAGCCAACCAAATTTTAATAATGTGCTTAAAACTAATTTGTTCAAGTTGGATAGTAGTATTGATAATGCTGAAGATGATGGTACTAATCCACTTACCGCAAATGTGCGCATGCCACATAGTGACATGAAAGTGAATAAATCACACATGTTTGGTCTTGATACTGATTTGGTTGAAGAGATTTATAAAGTGATGCAGCTAAGCAAAGAGAAATTGCATTTGATTAATCAGTTCAAGAGCTCTCGTAAAGAAAGCAATTCAGAATTTCGCGACTTGTTTAATGTTAATTTCGGGTTAATTGGCACTGCATTGCATGTTAAAAATAGCATGATTGCCAAATTTACAGAGGTGATTAATTATTTGGATGAACTTGATGGTGACGACAATGGCCAGGAGAATATTAGCAACAAAGTATTGAAAATCACCAACAAGTTGTATGTCTATGCAGCGCTATTGATTTTGTATCGACGGGTCATTATGATTCCAAGAGATTCTGACATCGCTCAAAAATTTGCTAAAGAAATTATAAAGCTAGTTGATGAATTGATTGAGTTGAACAACAAATTCAGCAATTCTGATGGTGAATTGTTGACGTTATTTAATGGTTGTTTGAACTTTGCCATGTTGTGTGGGGCGCTCGAAACTTTGGAATTTGCAAGTAAGCGGAAATCATTATTGAAAGTATCTGAGCTTTCAAAGAAAAATTTCAATCTCAACTCTTTCTTGGTGTTTGAGATCATTCAGGAAAGCTACGAAAATTGCTTACCTCTTTCTGAGATTATTAATAAGAGAAAGTTCTCAATGTATTTTTACTAGGATTATTTTGCTTTTTGTTTACTATTATTAACTAAGTGTTTGATATTTTTATTTTTTGATTTTTGTTCTCTATGCTGTTCTTTTTTTTTCTTGTGTATCGTCTTCCTGACTTCAAC
>JXWR01005895.1_pt1 | contig 15572 bp, 8 predicted proteins | sample 315541 | NCBI WGS metagenome assembly JXWR01 (sample SAMN03273951, study PRJNA271842) | soil metagenome | isolation source: rice field ambient CO2 | place: India: CRRI Experimental farm Cuttack,Odisha-753006 | collected 2013-12-17
GGTGATGGTCAAGTTCAAGCAACTACCAAAACCACTGCCGCAGCTGTTTCCCAAATTACTGACGGTCAAGTTCAAGCCACTACAAAAACCACTCAAGCAGCCAGCCAAGTAAGCGATGGCCAAGTCCAAGCTACTACTGCTACTTCCGCTTCTGCAGCCGCTACCTCCACTGACCCAGTCGACGCTGTCTCCTGTAAGACTTCTGGTACCTTAGAAATGAACTTAAAGGGCGGTATCTTAACTGACGGTAAGGGTAGAATTGGTTCTATTGTTGCTAACAGACAATTCCAATTTGACGGTCCACCACCACAAGCTGGTGCCATCTACGCTGCTGGTTGGTCTATAACTCCAGACGGTAACTTGGCTATTGGTGACAATGATGTCTTCTACCAATGTTTGTCCGGTACTTTCTACAACTTGTACGACGAACACATTGGTAGTCAATGTACTCCAGTCCACTTGGAAGCTATCGATTTGATAGACTGTTAAGCAGAAAACTATTAGTTCTTTTATCCTGATGACTTTTTCTCATTTGCATTGATTAGAAAGGAAAAAAAGAAGTGTCCTTTTCTACTACTACTCTAGTCGCATCCATTCCTTTGCATTTATCTTTTCTGCGGTTGGCCAATCCATTCTTCCGAGAATTTGGCTAGCCATACTTGATGTTTTCCCATTATTGGTTCGTTTGGCAATGCTAATTTTCTTAATTGCCCCTTATATACTCTTCCATAAAATGTTTTTTTTATAACTAATTTTCTGTATATCATTATCTAATAATCTTATAAAATGTTAAAAAGACTTGGAAAGCAACGAGTGATCGTGACCACATAATTGCCTCGCTACACGGCAAAAATAAGCCAGTCCTAATGTGTATATTAAAGGCTGCATGTGGCTACGTCTATTAAAAAAAAAAAATATTTATCTAAATAAAAGAAACCTTCTTTTAGAGAACCTTAAAAATGTAATATACAAATCATTCATACCAAAATCTTTTTACAAATCATAATCTTTTTCTATTTCTTTTCCCTTATAAAAGGTAGAACATTAGTACTTTGATGTAGCTATTTAACAGTCGACCAAAGAAACAGCTTCCAAATGAATGGCACTACATTGTTCGGCGACGTTTTGATCATACAAGTTGTAGAAATTGCCGGATAGACATTGGTAGAAAACGTCACTGTCACCCAAAGCCAAGTAACCATCTTCAGTAATGGACCAACCGGCAGCGTAGATGGCGCCGGCTTGTGGTGGTGGACCGTCAAATTGGAATTGTCTGTTAGCAACAATAGAACCAATTCTACCCTTGGCATCAGTCAAAACACCGTCCTTCAAGGTCAATTCTAAGGTACCAGAATTCTTACATGAGCTATCTTTCAAAGATGGAGTGGCACAAGAAGATGATGTGGCATTAGTAGATGTTTTAGATGCAGAGGAAGAGATCTTTTCGGAGCTGGTTGGGGTAGCGGTAGTAGTAGCTTGGGCTTGACTATCGGTGGTTTGAGCAGTAGCAGCAGAAGTGGCTTGGACTTGACCGTCACCAATTTGAGAGATAACGTCTCTCTTAGCTTTTGAAGAGGTAATAGCTTGAACAGCAATACCAAAGGTGGTAGTGTATTCGGCAGCACCACAAGAGATGGAGCCGGTTGGGGTTAAGGTGGACCATGGTTCACCTGGAGTGTAACCTTCAGCAGAAGCAGTGGCGGATAGAGCAGCAACGGAGGCAGCTAGGGCGACGTTTTTGAATTGCATTTTAGATGTAAGTTTAGCGAGTGAAATAGTTTTATGTGTCTTGATTTACAATTACTACTGCCAAAAAGAGAAGGTTAAGATAGACCCACCACAAGATAGATTGGCTCTCTTTCCCGAATACTTATATACTGACTGTTTGGAGATGAAACCTTCGAGAATTTTTCACCCACTGTCAACCTATTTCTTATTTTTGTTTTTGTTTGTGGACGTTTAGCTTAAATCGGCGCGAATTTTTTTGGCGCAGTACACGCTGACCCGTTTCTTTTGGGCGACCGTGTCTCGACCGTAGCAAAAGGGGAAAAAGAAAAGCTGGAAGGGCTAGGCGGGATCTGGCCCGTGGAAATCGTATGGAATGCATAGGCGGCCCGGCCAGGCACCACGGAAAAAAGCTGATTATCCTCTTTTACGAGCCGTGGATTTGCAGGAAGAAGCAACGCACGCATGGAAAACACGTGACCTGAAAGTCACCGGAACAAATTAGCCACATCGACGTTTCTTTTACTATACAGCTCGAACAAGCTAACTTGAAATGCTACAACCATGTTGGTATAATTGTGTATAAACACGTCCATTTCGGTACGAAGAGGGTTACCCGGCTGCGAGTTTTTTTCATTATGAACTAATTCAGGGAAATAATCCCGTTTTGGAAATAGATAAACAACGCCAAACGAAAAAAAATATATAGTGCATATATGACGAGATTTAATTATCGCCAATAGGTTCTTTCTTAGGCAAAATTAAAGTTTACTCAATTTCTATTTATACATTAACTGCTATTTACGACGCATTATATATATTCAGTCATTGCGTAGTATAGACGTGGAGAAACGAAAAAAAAAAAGGAAAAGCAAAAGCCTCGAAATACGGGCCTCGATTCCCGAACTACTAGAGGTTGGGAACTTCCAGGGTCTGATGAATTCTTTGCTGCTTTACCAGGTCAAAATATTCTATTTCTATCAAACTAGAATGCGGGTGTTCATCCATAATTAGACGCGTTTTTTGTTCACCCGCAGCCATATCCCCCAAATATACTTGCTCGAATGTAGCTTGTGGTAGACGAAGAGTTACATCTAGATAACGCTTAGTGTGCAGCTCCTCTAAAAACTGCTTAATGCTAGCGTTCAATGGAGTCATGCGGCGTTGCGAAATTTCGTATCTCCAATGGTAAGATAACTGGTCAAAGGCCTTTTTTAATTTCTGATCATGCTCAATGTCAACAACGTCACTCCCGTTGAGGACCAAGATTTGCTTGGCGTATCCAGTTGCAATATGGTCATCTGTATCCACGTATGCACTTGTTGACGCTAATCTTTCACAAGTTTGTAATGTTACCTTATACTGTTGCTTTTCATCGCGGAAGACGTTTGGATTAACCACTTCTAAATTATCCAAGAAAGTTGTCCATCCGTCCCAATTTTTATTTATCATTCCGATGAAGGTGCCAAATGGGCCTACTACACCGGATCCATCTCTTCCAACAACAACTATTCCCAGTAAATCGTCTGTGTTTAATCCATCCAATATTTGATGAACACTCTTTAGAACTCTCTTGCGATACAGTTCCCCATCAGCATGCGACAAATTCAAACATACAATAAGTTTCAGCGGCGTATCACTGTGCAATCTTTTCCATGGTAGACGAGAATCATGGGATTGTGCTGATATAACATCAGGCGGCGCTCCTAAAGCGCCTATTATATTCACATGAGAGAGTTCCTTCACTGTAGAAACAATCTCACTTAATGGTAGTGTCTCCAGTGAAGAATTTTCTAGACAATACTTCCATTTGGGAAGCAACCACTTTTCGCAGTTTTCGTTGAACCTCAAGTATATTTCAGGTATATTAGTGCTCTTCAAACTACAAAGTAGTACGTCCTCATTGAACTTGATTACCTGGTAAAACTGGTCTCTAGGAATCTTACCCAGGATCTTCATTTCTTCAAAATCAAACAAAACTAGAAATTTGGAGAATAATATTACAAGGTTATTGTCTACCCATTGTTCGCCATCATCAGAATACATTAGTTTGTCAAACAAGATCAAACTGCCAAATTCGCTATCTTTATCCACATTTGTTTCGATATATTGATCAATTTTCTTTTTCCATTCCTTTTCCCTTTCCTCTAGTTCTTCGTGGTCCACATGATTCACATCTTGCAAGACCCCTAAATCATCACTGGTCCGCATTTCTTGAAACTTCACACTGACCATAACATGTTCACCACCCGTTTTACTAAACCACACTTCAGCAGCACTTTCGTCTATTTCATCATCACAGTCCAGTTTTTCATCATCGCTTAAATCAAAAGGGTCTGTAGTTGCCATTTTATTAACGAATGGTGAATTTAAAAATGGGCTATCAAGATAGCTAACGGCCTCAAATTGATTGCTATTCGATAAGCGTGGTGTCCTGAACCCATCACATGAAATATCAGCAGTACGAATGAGCTGCTCCTGTGGTGTAAACTGAGGAAATTCACCTGTGAAGCTTCTCGCCGTTTTCAAATCAATCCATTGCTGTTGCATATTGGATGACGGACCATCATCATGAGCGCCTGCGCCCGTTAGAAGTTTGGATACCATTTCAGGAACAATGTCTTTATCCTTTGGCTTGCTCACTTCGCCACATATCTTACACTCAGGAAACTTGCCTTGGAAATAAAGAGTTTCAAATAGCATCAAATAACAGTTATAGTGGCTAGTGTGTGAACACGTAGACTCCACAACCTTTTCACCAGTAAATGTGGAACTGATACTTTCCTCACAAATTAAACATTTCTCACCTATGTACCTTTTTGGACTGAATTGTGAATTGCATTTTTTTATGTTTCTTTCCAGGCTGATCATGAAAGTTGGTGAATCTTCTTCGTAATATGAATCGCCGTCAATGCGATAATCTTCATCCATAACCGTTAAATTGATGTCTGACAAAGTATCACACATAGTGGTAGAATCAGAGATCGACTCTCGGAGTAAACTAGTAGTTAAATTTGTAGCTTTGATGTTGTATTTGTTGCTACTTGTGATATTTACTGGCGATTGTAAAGCGCTAAGTTGTCCTGTTTTCGAAAAACCAGATGCTACTGATCCCGCTGTTTTCTTCAAACTTGGTGGGGGAGATATAGGCTTGGAAAGATTCAGTGGTTTAGGAATATTGCCTCTTTTGGACATCATTAGGCCAAGATTTGGAGTAAATTGACTCTCTTCAATATACCCAAATGCGGGCATCTGTTGCTTCTTAAATTCTGGTGTCTTTCTAAAAACTTTACCCGATAAACCTCTTAGAAATTTCTTCGGTGGTGATCTTTCAGTGTCACGATCTCCACTTGGTGGAGTGTGTATTTTCTTTTCAAACGAAACTCTTGTTGGTGTCTTCATTAATAGATTGTCTTCTTACGCCCACGAAGCTTTCCAGTGGATCTATAGACTTTGTGTAAAGGATGGTCAAGAAATATAAAAGTAAATAGAAATTTTTTGAATAGATAAGATAATATACACTCTCAAGACAGAGTGAACAAAAAGGATAGTTTCATTTTCTTTTAATAATTTGAATATATTATATACTGTGAACCAAGGTACCTTCGCATTTGAAACCTTTACGATGTCATTTTATTGCCTATTTCCTTTTTAGGTATTTTCGGTGAAATGGCTGCATGTTGAAAATTGCATCGCTGAAAAAAAAAGATATGCAAACAAAAGAAAGTTGCATTCTGAAACGACCGAGTCTCTCTTGCCCGCCTAACAAAACCAAAGAGGTAAATGAAAGTAAACAGATATTTCCTTACTTGGAAAAATAAAGCGACAATGAAGGTGAGTTTTATAGTCGCTCCTACAGTGATGCAAGTGCAATGTCTTTTTTTTTTCATCCTGTAATGGGTTAAATAACTTCAAAAAGGCAAATCATCCATCTAGTTGTGGATCAATGTCCCATTGAATTTTAGTTACAGCATGTAGTCTCTCCAGGATATCACCTATAGGTGTGAACAAACCAAACTGCCTCTGTTCACCATCGTATGAATGCAACATACCAACAAGCCCCAAACCTAGACGATCTTCTAACTTGGTCAAGATCCATGCGCCTGAATCCCCCGCACTAGCAAATAAAGGAGTTGGAGATGCAACGACAAACTCGCTACTTTGTAACTTTCCGTCGGCCCAATAAACTAATTTTGTAGAATTTAACTCGCCTGAAGTGTATCCCGTAGAAGCCCCTATTTTAAATACTTTCATCCCAGGCTTCATTTTAAAAATTTTTCGTTTCACATGTAAATTTTGAAATCTTAATGTTGGATCTGGGAATGATTTTAAGCCATTACCTAGGGTATTCTGACATTTGAATGATGAATTAACTTTGATAATAGCAAAATCTGATAATCTGTGATCTACGATTGCTCTCTCGCCCCAAACTACTTGACCAAATTTGTTTGATTTCTGCCAGTTCAAGTTTTGATCTATTCTTTGCACTTCCTCCAAAAATGCTGTTTTCTCCACCGAACCATCAGGATACCTATCTGATTCTTTCGTTAAAACTTTCTTGTAAGAAGTCTGTAAAACATTAGAAGGTACCATGACGTTTGGATAATCTTGCTTCTCAGATAATACAACGTGGGCGCACGTAATGGCAAATGAGCAGCTTGCAAATTGAGAAAATTTTTTATCACTACCAGTCTGAGGGAATAGATAACCCCCTAAAGTACCTGTAATTTTAGCGCTTGTCTCAGTGGATAAAGACATAGAAATTGGCAATTCAAGTGGATTCTCTGAAACTGCATATGGGGGGGAAAACTGAAATTTAGTTGGGGCTATTGTATCGATAGTTGCTGCGGTATGAGATGGAATACTGCCTACTGCTGATGCAGCTTTTTTAATGTAATCTTTCACACAATACATGTGTACATCTGGGAACAACGAATAAAGAACCTTTATCATTTCATAGTGTTCATGTTGCAAGTTGGGTAAGCCAAACATTATTGTAAGAATTGAACTCTTTGGGGTTATACCTCTAAGTATAGGTGCTATAAAAGCACCTTCCTGGTCAGAGATTATTGAAGAATCCATTTTGGTCAACTCATCTAGAATCATGCCTAATTTATCCATACTTGGTAAGTTGCAATGGCTGCCAATACAAAAGACTGATAAGCATGGTAAAACGCCCGATTCTGATATCAAATCGTCATCCGTAATAAGGTTTAGTTTCTTCAGGAAGAAGTAAAATCTTCGTAACAGTATCGACCTAGAATTCGAAAATGCGTCGGAAACCAATAAATTATCCAGAAAATGTAATACAATTTTATTAATTTTTCGTAATGAAGACGATTTTTCTAAACTTATCCTGTACGGTATCCTGTCTCGTGTTGTCGGTAAGAATTCTTTAAAATATTCGATGGCTTCAATAACCGCTTTTGAAATACTGATGACATCCTGATGAATATCATCCATTATATCAACCAAATTTTCCTCTAGCTCAGACAAACTTTTGTGAATGTACTCCAAAGTGATACTTCTTCTGGAAGTGAAACTGTTTTCTCTCGCATTTCCTGAAGTGGCTAATGTTGAGGACGTTGAAGAGCTGACGTCTAAAGTATTCTGCGTATCCTGAGATTCCTCCTCCTTAACAGGATTCAAGAAGCTCACCGCTCTTAATGGTTTCCCAACATCTTTGAAACCCTGTAAATTTTTACTATTCTTAGATCCACTATGTCCGCTACTGTGACTACGCATTTCTGATGTGGCCATACTAGAAGAGGCTCCCGTTCCGTAAGTCATTCTTCCTCTAGAAAATATGGATGACGATTGTATGGACGAACCAAAAGTCGTAGACGCATCATCATTGTTTGCATTTTCAGGGTTCGTATCATGACTGTTTGGGTCTATTCTTTCTTCATTTCCAGATACGTTGCTAGACGACGTTTCTGCTGCGTTTTGTTCATTGTCTGCAGGCAAGTCTGTATTTTCCTTTTCTTCGTTCTTTTTCTTGTTTAAACCAAAAAATCTGACCATCGGTATATCGAGTTTACACCAGTACTATGTACATGCAAAAAGAAAGGAGGATATCTAGTATGTTTATTCAACCTTTATTGTATATTTACGTTTTCTGTACTGTATAATTTCATTTTCGAATCTTACTTTTTTTTTTTACTCAAAAATACTTCCGCCGCGGCGTTCTACAATTTCACTTAAAATTAGTTTGGGTAATAATTACATACAATGCTGCAGACGTACATAAAAATCATCAATGCTACGTTTCCTGATCTTTTCGTACATGAAAGATTGTGCGTATCAGCCACAAGTAAGCTTGGACTTAAGATACACAAAAATAAAAAGTAAAATTTAAAATTTGTCTTCCAAAGGAGAGTCATTGAGCAGTTGATGAAGTTTAGTTGAGCTTTGAGAAAGCTCACCTACTTGGCTTGTACCCTTCTCTTTATATGTACTCACTGCAGGGATGTTTGCTTTAATTTTGGTGACCTTTGTGCCATAGGCCCTAGGCTCCAGCTTGATCAATGTGTGTAGTGGGATTGACATCCAAGGGGATTCCTCCTGTGGAACGTTCATAAAATATGCATATATACACCGAAGTACGGCTTGATGAGTTATAATGAGAACATTTTCTTGGCGCTCCAATTCCATAATGACGGGCTCTAAACGAATCACTACATCTCTGTATGATTCTCCACCACGATATCTGTACTCGTATTTGTCATTATCACGTGCTTTAAAATCTTCAGGATATTCTTTTTCAATTTCCTCATACGTCATTCCGTCACAAACGCCAGCGTCTAATTCATCAAGTGCTTTCCATTGCAGTTTCTTATAGGGAAGATAATTTGCCGTTTGTTGTGTTCTTTTTAAGGTGGAAGTCCACACGGTCAAATTTACTTCTCCTGCGCTCTCTTTCACTAACTGCTCCAATTTTTTAGCGTACTGAAAGCCTCTTTCAGACAGCGATGAATCCCCGCCAATTTTTTTCTCTACGTTATAGATCGATTCGCCGTGACGAGAGAGCCAGATATATTTTGGTTTAGGACGAATATTCATAACATAAAATACAATCCTACTTTCCAAATAGGTTCTGATCTTATTAATTACTACTTCTTCAATAATATTGACTAACTTAATGAACGTCATATCCTTATCTTTTTGGGGGTCCAAAGGTTCATAAAATCTTTCATATTGTCTAATTCTTTCCAAAAAATCAGCTTCCGCCACATGAGGTTCAAAGTTCTCATAATCAGGAGATGTGCTACCGATATCCTTAGCGTTATTTATGATTAGCTCATGATCGTTACTCCAGCTCTCTAAAAACATTGGTTGAATATTATTCTTTTCACATATATCTTTAAGCCATTTCCTTCTTTTACGTGTACTATTAGTAGCATCGAAAACTGCCACAGATCCGTCTTCTTTAGTAAAAAAATTAACAATATCTTTTATGGCATTTTGGGCAGCCAATTCTCTGAGTTTAAAATTATCTGTATTTTCGAAGTTAAAAAACTCAGCATCCATTGGGACATTTCCACTCACGTCTCTTCTGTAATTTCCCACATTAAAACACTTGGCTTTTATGGATAACCACGATAAGTACCTGATAATTTTTTGGGAAATAAAAGACTTTCCTCTAGCTGGTAGTCCAACCATTATCACACATACTTTGATATCATTATCGTTGGAAATAGTACTGTACCCCATGTTTCTTGTCTTACTTGATTCGGTTTTTGAGCCCCCTTTCCTTTATTTCTTAACAAACTTGCTTGGTGAATTTAAGAGCGAAGGGAAAGCAAAGATTATATATTAAATTCGTATCCACTGGCCAAAATGAAACTTTACCTGATGTAAATGTATGATGAGCTAGAGCTCTCTTAGTGGCGCTTTACATGTAGATGTAAGTTAGGGATAAGAATAGATTTGTGAGCGCATTGGCGCGACCCATTTTTCTAACACAGAAAAAAAGTAAAAAATAGAAATTACCCAATTAAGTGTTTTTATAGTAAGCAATCCTTGATATCTTAGTTGAAAATAAACTCGAATTATGTACAAGTTTCCTTCCACTTAATCTATGATCCTTCTTTAGGTAAATTTTTATTAGCTTTATTTGTGTAGTTTTTTTTATCTTGGGCATGTACGAAGAGCAAGTACGTTATTTAACTATACATATATGACTTTGAAACGATCGTCAACTTCTCTTTGACTTTCAATGTACTCACAAGTGCGTTGAAAATGGTGGATCGGGATATACTTCAGTTGGTGCAGTAATTTACTACCTGAAGCAGTTGCTACGACCCCGTGTATTAGCGTGGAAGATCCGTTCAGTGTATTTAATTGAATATACGTACCATCCGATCCTATGGCAACATTTGATTCCTTATCTGTGATTACAGAGCCATCGTCAGCATTACTGCTTGCCTTCACACTATTTTCTCCGGTGATGTGCAAATCACTGATTGAGTTGGTAATCATAGAGGCACTGCTATCTTCTAATTTTAGCGACTTTAAGTTTGTTTTGATTAGTTCGATCAGACCATTGATGTATTTTATCGATATATGAGTTTCGGACTCATCCCCGTGAATAAAATAGTAGAGGCATCTATTTAATATTTCGACCATTAGCTCACAACTCTGTTCGTTATCCATTATAGAATCCGCCACACGGAGAGACCTTTGTAGACATTCTAACACCCGTTTACCATCTCTGTAGAAGTTGTCTGTGATACCTTCTTCCTCACCAATATTTGAAATTTCAGTTGCCCACCAGAGGTGGGAGCATAAATAAACAGCACGACATTGGTCTTGTTTCTTTAATAATTTGGATCCATGGAGTGTGCATCTGACAATCAAAGAATCATAATAAGCTTCTTTGTAGAGTGATCTTGTCTTTTGTAAAGACTGAGCAATATATATTAAAGCCTGTAACTGTGTCTTTGAGTCACTCAAAGACTCTTCAAATATTGTGAAGGCCTGTGAGAAAAAATCATATGAAATTTCGTTTAATTGCAATTGATCAGCTAGAATGGCGCATTGTAAATTCAGTTTCAGAATCAGATCTGTGCATGAGTTATTGCAAGAATTGAAGATATCATTGATACAACGAGAAACAAATTTAAACATTTGCTTTAAAAGATTGGAATAATGGGAAAGTAACGTCTTGTTATCGGGTCTTTTTTTCAAAAGGTACTCTTGTATCATACGGCATTTCCTCATCAGTTTCCAAAAATTTGTGATTATTGCTGGAAAAGTGTATTTAACATTGATGCCACCTTTAATGAACGAAGATTTAATAAGAAGTAATATTTCCAATTGGGCTTCTAAGCTAAATTGAATTTTGTTTTTCATTGTTTGTTTCCGAGAAGTAGTGTTCATTATCCAATGAATCAAATGTGCCAACTTTTCCTGTATTGGGTCCAGTATCCAGGATTCTTCTTCATCATGTCGATTAAAAAACACTTCGTCTATATTTGTATCCGAGGATGCAACATTTGCGGGCGGTCCGCTTCTTGATATTATTAAGGGCTCACAGATTGAAAGCAGGCGCTGAACTTGGAGTTTGTCCTCAATAACTAAATAAGCGGAATGCCCTGGAGGATGCAGTTTCGATTCTGAATCATTATCGGCCATTTCTTCCACTTCTCTATCCATTAAAATGTCAATAATTTCATTGACAACTTTTTTTTGTAGACTAATGCTCTGCAAAGCCAGGATGTTTTTGTAAGCCTGGCACTGAGAGATTAATTGAAAGATAAAATGCTTTTTCGAAGTAACTGGTGAGTTTGGTGGCGCAGTGGTCGATGAGGTTAGCTGAAGTTTACTATTCTGGAAAGATAACAGAACCAAAAATAAATGCTCGGACTCTAAAGAAATATTTTTCTGACCATAATCCTTAGTTTTTTGTAAGACTAATTCAAAGAGTTTGTTCAAATTATCAAAATTATTAGGATACCATTTCAAACTTAAAACAATCACACTCTCAACTAGAGGAATAAACTGTTGTAATGATAGATCTGGTCTTTCATGATTCAATACGGTCAAATAGTCCCAGAACGTACCAAACACGTCCATATCTAAATAAGCATTCGTGGAGGTGGCGTTTGGATCGTCCTCCAACTGTCTTGTAACATAATCGTTTAATCGATCGACCAAAGTGAGAACAATCTTGTTTATCGAAACATCAGGGTTCAAATGCAAAGTAGTTTGCAGTAAAGTATCCAAGGTTTTCAAATGGAACTCGTCTGCGAACACTTGACAGATGACGTCCAAAAGATATTCTTGGGATACTAAATCTCTACATTGTATGACTTGTTCCAAAATGGTGGGAAGAATATCTTGCTTATACATTTGGAAATTATCATCAATAATCTGCGAAAGACGTACTAGTTGAGACCCCACTAAAATCTGCAGCTCTTTCCTTTCACGTGTTCTGGTTTCCCTCTCACGAAGTGGCCCCTGGTGTTGTAATCTCACCCACAACTTGTTCATCTCGATGAAATTATTCATAATAAATTGAGAGTTAAACGACGGATCGTCCTCCGGAAGTAATTCTTTGGTTCTCTGGGATAAATAATAGCGTAAAAACAAACCTCTTATTGGGTTTTGCACACCACGACACATCTCAATCATATCCTTTAAGATTTCCTTCTTGGGCGCTTCATTGAAAGTGAGATAGCTGGTCCCAACTGTGATCATCAAGTAAAGCCTGGGTACCACGTTACCGGTATATTGAACCAACTCATAAAGATCAGCTAAGTGGTGATTTTGAGGATGGTTTTCTATGAGGTACGTAGATAGATTAGTCAATGAGTCGAAAATAATGACATAAAGTTCGTAGTATTTCTTCGGCGATAAGTTTGGATTTCTCAATTCGGTCAACATTATGGAAGTATGCTGTAATGATTCCATTAGTTTGTGTTGAGATAGACACCGGTTCATTAGTGCGGTTCGCTGCTTGATAACAGCGATCGCATTTTCTGGTGAGTCCGCATACGCCATTGTGTTTTTCAGCTTCTTCTTTCTCGTCTTCCTCCTTTTATCGTTATATATTAACTTCACTGGGCCTTGTTGAGTGGTCGCACATACACCACCTTCTTTTTTTTTTCTCTCTCTTTTCTTCTCTTTACTGAGGTGGCCCTTGAATAAATATAGCACTTTCTCGCATCTACCTCAACTGAAAAAAAAAAATAAAAAACGCCCCTTTAAGACGAAGTGACAAAGAGGCAATAGTTCAAAAGAAAAAAAAATATAAAGACTGTTGATAGTTGAATTTTTATAAACGTTATGTTAAGTATATGTATTGATGGAAGGGATAATAGGAGGATAATGGTGAATGTCTTGTTTTTTTATAGGTAGGCGGAAAAAGAAAAAGAGAGTCGTTGAAATGAGATTACAACAATCTCTCTTCGAATCTTAGTTCGTTTTGAGAAGGCAATCCAATCAACAATCTTAAAAAATTTTCTAAGGCGGTTCTTTGCTTGTTTAAGCCATTCACCGGGTGAAATCCTGGTCTTGTTAATGGAGCTTTTAACCAGTAACTCAAGAAGGTTAAAACTGGATAAAAGTTCTCAAATTTGCCAGCATCTTCTTTAACTGGGTCCACCTTCTTATAGGACACTCTTGTACAAAACTCAGTCATGACTAAAAGATCGATGATCAAGGGCGTAGCCAGTAAAGAATCTTCGCAAACATTGTGAATGGAAATCCGGTTATGGCCACCTAACATCAACTCACTGTAATACTCGTCCATTGCCACTTTTGAGTCCCCGACGGGCTTCATATATTTGATGACAATGCAGTGGTCAACTTTTTTACCCAGTTTATCATTGTACAAGATATCATTAGACGCGATGATGTCATCTATGACAGAACTTTTGGAAATCTCCTTAGACCTAAATTGTTTTGGAGCAGATAAGTTATAACCGTCATTATTGCCTAAATGGTTATAGGATGCAATGGAGACCGGTTTAATACCTGCATCCACTAAGAACTGGGCCAGAACAGACTTCAACTTGGTTTGTCCCGACTTGAGATCGTCTCCCGCAATGAATGTCCCCTCATGCTCAGCCAGCTGAACCAAGCCGGGAACAAAAGTGTTCTGCGGTGAACCATTAATATAGGGGACACCTTCCAAGATAGATGCTGCTGCAAAGATCGTGGAAGGAGCAATCTCTTCATGGTCATTCTTAATAGACTGCAAGAGGTTTTCCATGGTGTCATTAACGCCAGGAGATACTTCTACGTACCTCTCAGTATTTGCAGTCCAAAGAACGATTACTTTATCAAGGGCGTTTTCTTCTTTGAAATTCTGGATATCGCGTCTGATGCGTTGCAGATGGGTCCACTTACCCCTCGTGGTTACGTTGCCTTTTTCATCCAAATTGATGCAGTTATTGGCTCTCTCATCTTGATTAGCTGCAATGAAATCAGGGTAGTAAATGGAAGGAAGAGGCTTCACCAAGGACATCTTCGCCTTCAAGCGTTGTTGCAGATCATATTCGAGAACCTGACTTCTCTGCATAGCTTCGTATAGATCTGCGTTATTGATGTCCCAACCAGAGACGACAAAGTCGTTTGGGCTAACCATGGGCAACAGAGAGTTAAAAGGAGCATAAACGTCATTCCCCTCCGCATCGACACCCAGTTTCAAGGTAGAACATTGAGTCATGGAGCCGAAGTAGTTTGGTTGCTTAACGCCTTCCTTAGTTTGAAACTCCACATTGTGCTTATTCGCCAATACCGAGGCCATTAAAGTGGAGCCATTGTTGCCACCTAACCCAATGAGCATAATTCCTAGTTTTTCCGGCTTTTTTAAGTCAAGTTTGAACACGTAGTCTTGAACAGTGGGCGTGACATCGAAGCGGCCACTAGCTGTCTTCGTAACTACAGCATTTTCGTAGCTGTACTTGGTGAGCAGCTCGTTGTCCTTGTACGTGCACTTGTCGGTAACTACTTTAACGGAGGTGATTGGAGCAATATTATCTTCTGTCATTGTTACTTCTTTTTCACTGGAAAAAAAGGGAATGAAACAGAATAAATCAAGGATAAAACTAGCATTAGGAACCCGACAACAGAACAAGCCAAAAAAAGGTGACGAAAGCTCCAATTTATATACGTCTCAAATTAACGTTGCCGCCAACGCAGAGGTGCGCTTTCTCTGCTCCATGTGAATTAAATAAGTTCAATATTCTGGGAAAGAAGGATGAAGATAAAATAGACAATACTTTTCACATGCCGCATTTAGCCGCCGAAACGCATACTTGGCCTCCGCATATTTCACATTCAACACTTTCGATTCCGCATCCAACCCCGGAACACCGGCACGTATTTCATAAAAAGGACGTGAAGAACACAAGGAACGAAGAAAAAGGGCAATAATTTACTCTATGTGTTATTTAGAACTACGGTGATAAAGAGCTCGTTCCGATCACTAAGTACGGCCGGAAGAGAGCTGTTGTTTGTTGTCCATCAAGGGCACATCGGCACCGGCCTCATCGTCTTCATCATATGCTGGAGGCTGTGCTTGAGATTCCTCTGCAGGGTGAGCTTCCAGGTCACGGTCTACGGCGGGCGCAGTCGCATGTCTGCGTGAAAGATCGTACGAACGTTCACTACTCGTTTCATATACAACGTAGCAAGCGTGAATGATTGCTGGGAAGAATAACAGTAGGAAGAGAAGTACGTTCAATAGTGTATCCCTGTTGAATATACCCTTACGCTTCCAGACGGCCACTGGGGGAATGAAAACCGCCAAAACCATTAACAACAAGTCGTCCTTGTTGATGGAATAGCTCATTCGATGGTCATGGTCATTAATATGGTCTCTGTCCATTTCTAAATTA
>JXWR01003593.1_pt1 | contig 15554 bp, 9 predicted proteins | sample 315541 | NCBI WGS metagenome assembly JXWR01 (sample SAMN03273951, study PRJNA271842) | soil metagenome | isolation source: rice field ambient CO2 | place: India: CRRI Experimental farm Cuttack,Odisha-753006 | collected 2013-12-17
AAAAAAAAAAAAAAAAAGAGCATTAAATAAAAAATTCCACCCCGCCGTTCGGCTGCCATATGTGAAATATACATCTAACATTCATTCACACAGAAAAGCCAAAGAAGAAGGCTGGAGAGCAAGATCTGCATTCAAACTACTCCAACTTAACGAGCAGTTCCAGCTCTTTAAAGGAATCCGTCGTGTCGTTGACTTATGTGCTGCCCCAGGATCATGGTCCCAGGTGCTCAGTCGGGAAATCTATGAAAAAAATCAGTCCTCCTCTTCCTCTGCTGCAGAAGAAGAAGAAGAAGAAGACCAGCCGAAAATCGTTGCTGTTGATCTTCAGCCAATGTCCCCCATCAATGGCGTCACCACCTTGCAAGCCGACATTACCCATCCAAAAACTCTAGCCAAAATATTGGACATATTTGGTGGTGAGAAAGCTGACTTTGTATGCAGCGACGGGGCCCCCGACGTTACAGGACTCCATGACTTGGACGAATACATTCAGGCTCAGCTTATTCTTTCTGCATTGCAGTTAACTACGTGCTTGCTCAAACCGGGTGGTGACTTTGTTGCAAAGATCTTCCGCGGTCGGGATATTGATCTAATGTACGCCCAGTTGGGCTACTTGTTTGAAGAGGTGGTTTGTGCAAAGCCGAGAGCCAGCAGAGGAACTTCATTGGAAGCGTTTATCGTGTGTCGCGGATACAAGCCAAGACCTGGCTGGACGCCCCAGTTGAAACTCAACCAGTCCACCGAGGAGTTTTTCCAGGATGGCACCGCCGCTGCTGAAGACACTACGATAATGAACAGACAGAACAAGTTGAGACACGATATGCTGAACTACTTGCCTTTTGAAGAAAGAGTGATTGCGCCGTTTGTTGCTTGTGGTGATTTGTCAAGTTATGATTCCGATGCCACTTATACTTTGGACCATAAAGTATCGCAAATGAGTTTGGACCCGGTACAGTCGCCAACGGCTCCTCCTTACAAAAAAGCAATAGAAATGAAGAGAAGAGGCGAATTAAGGGGGGTTAAAAGATAGGTGGAGCAGCGTGGTGTTGTTACGGTAGCCGTTGGGATTTATGTTCCGAAATTGGAATTGGAAAGTTGCAGAAGCAATGTGTTTGCTTCTAAGCTGGCATGAAAACCATCATACTCGATTATTTTTGCAACGTTAACGTTGCAAAAGTTTGCATTACTCATGGCATTTTATTTTCTACTCAATCTATCTTTGTTGTTTTCTTATGATGCACTTAATTTTTTCCATTTTTCTTTTATTTTTATTTTCTATTTTTTTTTATTCTGTCTCATTTCCATTTTCATTTCATTTAATGTCATTTTATTTTATTTTATTTTATTTTTTTTATATTTTTCAAGGGATCATTTTTTTTTTTTCTTTCTATTGTTTTTTCATATTTTTCTCTTCTTCTTTGCTGACATGTTTTGTTTTGTACTAGATCAATATCTTTATCAGTATCTTTGTCATTTATCATTTATCATTTATCTTTTTTTGTTCGTTATGGTAATACACATAGAGCAGTTTATTGCACTGCGTGTCTGTAAGTTACAAACAGTAAAGCCTTATATTATAAAAACACTTTGCAAGCATTATTTCGGCGGTTTGTTGGCACCCACACTTCGCAATTGGGAAAACGTATGCTATATAGCACCGCTCAGGTACCTTGTTCTCTATAGAAAACTACTACAGGCTTAGCAAAACAAACCAAGCATAAAGACAAATACAAACAATATATTTACTTATTCTGGTCCACGCATCTATTTATAAACTTGCTTATGAACAGCACCCGCTTACAAAGTCTTCTCGGTCAAGTAAATGTCATACTTTTCTTTCAAAGCATCAATCAATGGGTAAACAACCTTAGGACTATGAGGAGCCACAAGCCCAACATCGCTGATGGTACCATCCAAGACTTGTTGAGTAGCAACGGCACAAGGAACACCCACAGTCTTAGCCATGGAAGAGTAACCGCCAACAACACCATAATCGACAAGAGTACTAGTTCTAGTTTCAGTAGTACCGTCAGCCCATTCAATACCAAATTTATGCTGCAACACCACCAAGTCTCTTTCATTGTCGCCATACTGCATAAGTTCTTCCAAAGTGGCACAAAGAGTGTCCAATGGGTTACCTCTTGGGGTGATTTCCTTTTCACTAAAGAGACCCAACCAGTTGAAACCGTTCAAGATTCTTTGCTTTTCGGATTCATTAGGGAATTGAGCCTTGGATTCAATAGCTTTGATCAAGTCTGCCTTTTCGGTAGAGCTGATGCCCAACACGGCAGCAAGAGCTTGCTTCCATGGGATCTTGGTGCTGAGCACGTCAATTGGGTCTTCTTTCAAAAATCCAATGTCAACAAGAACTTTGATGAATTCTGGGAAACCTTGGTATCTCAAAGTACCACGAATAATGGTTTCTGCTTCTGGGATTTGGTACAACTCCTTGTATGGAGTAGAATCTCTGTTTGGGTAAGCAACAAAGGCAAAACCTGGATAGATAAAGTATGGTTGAGCACTAGCCATTAATTCTTCACTGGTGATGTTTTCAACTTTGCCATCTTTCCAGTATTGAGCACTGTTTCTCAAAGCGAGCAAAACACCTCTTGAAGACCAACTGAATTTGTATCCCAATGGATTATCGGAATCTTCAGGAGCTGGCAAACCACCGCAGTAACTCAAAAACGACTTGATTTTACCGTTTTGTTTGTGAACTTCATCAATAGTCTTAACGGCGTACAAGTGGTCAATACCTGGATCCAAACCAATTTCATTCATGACGGTAATTCCGGCCTTTTTGATTTCCGGTTCAAGTTCCTTCAATGCAGCACTGATGTAAGAAGTGGTAACAACATTAGTCTTGTTTCTAATGGCACTCTTGACAACAAGTGCGTGGTAAATGTATGGAATAAGAGAAATCACAACGTCAACTTTACCAACAGCAGCATCAAGAGCCTTTTCGTCAGTAACGTCAAGAGAAATAGCCTTAGCGTGCTCGCCGGCGAGCTTCTTGGCATTTTCCAACGTACGACAAGCAACGGTGACATCGATACCATCTGTGGTGGAAAGAATGTCAACGGTTGGTTTAGCAACGAAACCAGAACCAAGAAGAAGAACTTGTTTGGACATGATAAGAGATAGAGAGAGAGAGAGGGTTAGCAAAAATTGGAGGGTAAAGGTTCAATTGATGGACTAGCGTATCAATTGAAGGGCAATAAAGGCTACAGAAAGGGAGAGAAGGAAGAGAAACCAGTGAGAAATCTTGAAAAGTTGAAAGATTTGAAGGGCTTTTTATCTTGTCTCTATCGATGGATCGATGGTCGGCGATGCGTTAGTAAGTCTCTGACTCATTCGATCAGTATGCGGTTGCCGGTTCGGGGGCTTCTCCGTGGAGTTAGTGTGGTCGGGTCGGAAGTATCAATGCTCAGATAAGCAATTCCGAGGGATGTGTGTGGGGAGGGAGGGGCTGACATTGTATATAGGCATCTTGATATGGGTTATAATATCAAATACAATGTTAGATCAAATCAAATCAAATCAAATCAAACCAATGACAATGATAGTATGATATCAGCGATTGCTTCCGCCTGGTGAGCCCGAGGCCCATTGCGGTGCTCAATATTGATCTCGTCCTGTGTGAGATGCGTATTGTTCAAGATAGTAGGATTGGATAGATATACGGCAATTCTTAAATCATGGCTGTATTGTGAGTCAAACATGAAAACCATGGGATAAATGATAACTACATGTCAATGAAATCAAGAGTTGGAAAAAAAACAAATGTTACATGATAAATTAACTACAAGTGTAATATCCTTTCAGCATCCATATACAATATCTAATATGGCACAGTATAAAGATCAGAATTCATGCTTTTTTTCTCTTTATTTTGAGCCAATATGCCTGCGTCCATAACTATAAAAATTTGACAGAGTTTTCCTCATTGATTATACAATCAGATCAAGTTTCTTATTTTGATGCTGTGTTATAAAATCACATCAACTCAGTGGCAGGTATTATTTAGCAATAAAGAGTTTATTCTTGTTTCTTTATTTCTTTATTTCTCCCTTCTCACTGCGAGAAAAGGAGAAGTACTATACTTCCCCAAAGAAAATCCCTTCTGCTACAGCCAGCGCATCCTGCTGTTTTGCCAACTCAGCAGCAAAATTGTCCCCAACTCTTTCTTTCAACTTCAAATACACTTTCTCATCGAGCTTCTGTTGTTGCTGTTGTAATTGCAGTTGCTCCTGTTCTTGTTCTAGTTTGAGCTTATCATTTTCGTTTCCACCTTCTCCTTTTTTCAACAATATGCGATTCTCAGCATCTTTCTTTAATTCACGTAGTGTATCAGTCACCGCACTGATCAAGATTGTTTTTTGCTTATTGACAATTTTCTTGGTCAAATCTTGCTCATCGGTAACACCGCCACCAGCAGTAGTAGTGCTTATTGCATTTTCGTTATTGCTGTTATTATTGTTCTCAGCATTCGTTTCCGCATCTTCCATTTCCACGTCATCATCATTACTGTTGTTATTGTTGTTGTTTGTAGCATTGTCATTACCAGTTCTCTTTTCACCAAAATATACAAATTCAGACCAAATTTTCAAATTCCCAAGCAAAATAAGTCTGATTATTTCTGTCCCTAGTTTGCGAATCCCCACAATAGCACCATAATAGCTGCCAAAATTACGATATAAATTTTTGCTGTACGCTTTTTCCAAGTTTTGGTTTTCGTCATGAGTAATGCTGCTGCTTTTCTCGCTGCTGTTACCATTTTCATTATTGTTATTACTGCCATTGCTGCTACCATTAGTAGCATTAATAGTGCTGCCATTTTCTACTCCATTTGTAAGAGATGCATCGTTAATACTGGATTGCAACAATGCTTTGAGCAACGTTCTAGCCACTCTTGGCTTAAGAGTATTATAGTTACTGCCGTAATGTTTCAATATATGATCAAGCAATCCAGCGGCAAATTCTCTAATCGCCAATATTTCATCCAAGTAGTCTTCAATTAACGTATCAATATTGCCGTTCCCATTACCATTTCCATTCGCACCAATATTTTTCAAAGAAGGGACTTTCCCAATACGTTTCGCCAACAAAAGAGTCAAAATACACGGAAGCAAAGAATGAATGTATGGATCTAAAAAGATGTGTTCGTTGAGCAACAAGGAATAAATCGATTCAAGCATGATGTGGAGTAATGCAATGTTGCCCAAATTGTTAGTAATGGTCTCTGAGATAAATTGGATGAAATAAGGTACAAGTTGATGTAAACCAGGATCAGATCGAAGTGATACTAATGCGCTGTTTTTCAAATATTCAAACTCTGGATTATTAGTTGGAGATGAAGTTAACACTTGAATGATTTTGTTGAAGTATAACTGTAATTCTTTGGAAATAACATGCTTGATGAGTGGTTTGATTTGCAAGTTATTATTATCAAACGATGTCTTGTTTTTACTATTATTATTATTAGCGGCGGCAGCGGCAGCAGCAGCAACCCCATCCTTTGCTGGTTGGTTTTCAAGTACTGAGTTACTATTTAGAATCAAGTTCTGAATACTACCCCTTTCTGATGGTGGTAATGCTTTGATTTCTGCTAGTGATGGGTTTTGCGGGATACTTGGCTGGACCCCTTCAATAGCAAGCCAATGTGCGGTAAAAGTAACCAAACGAGGCACTTTAGGTAATGGGCTGTTGATCAATTTTTCAAAATCAATCATATTGTCGTCAATGTAGTATAATGTCTGTCCTGGACCAACTAACGCTTGTTTGAACTGCAATGGGCGCGAAACATTATAGCCGTATAATGGCTCAACGTTTAATGTTTTGAGGGCCTTGTTAATATCACGCGTACTGAGAGTCTTGCGCTTTGAGTGTCGCATAAATTTGAGAGCTTGCTCTGTAATTTGAAAGATACGGTATTCGATATCCATTGCCAACACGTTAGCTACATCATTGGGGAGGTTACCGATGCCGAGGGACTCTGCCGCATCCTTAACGGTGTCCAACGGCGACCAAAGACTATTGGAGGCTGGTATTGAAGTTGCTGGTGGGGGCATTGTAGATAATTTTATTAAATAATGAGGAGCTCCTCGGGTTAGCTGCTTTATTAAAATTTAGCTGTTCAATATTTCAATCCTATCTGCTCTATTTACTGATCTTTTACCTACTCCATTCATTCAGTTTATTTTGTTTTTTTTTTGAGTTTTCAAAACTCGAATTTTTTCTGACAGTTTGGTTATGCGGGCTCACAACCGTAAACATTTGACTATGGTTGATGCTAAACATGTGCATATATGAACACTCTGGTATTTGAAGACCCTCGAAGAGTCAATCAAATGACAACGCAGGACAACAAAATACTACACAAATTAACTGTGCTTTTTCAAAGCTTGGTAGTTATCAAAAATATTAAACTTAGGGCTAGGTTAGAGATTAGTGGTGAATGATTGCGCTGAAGATAGTGTTAATCTTGAAGAAACCAAGCTTTGCGAGCATCCTAGCTTAAGTTACTAACTAATGCTGCAGATACTGAACGCAATGTGAGTTTAATCGAGTGCAATCCGATAGCGTTATACTGTTAGTAATGCAAATGTGCCTATAATCCAGTAAAACGATTACCGTGGCAAAGAACATAGCAGTAAGAAAAATTGAAGAACTTGAAACTATGATTGCCAGAACTGCCATAAATGGTGCTTTTCTGACTCGCCATATCCGTAGATAGCTAAATGATAATAAATAAAACATTAAAATTTGAAAAATGATGATATGTATATGCTTTAGTAGACTGTAGTAAGATTTGCAGGAGCTACAAGCGTAAAAAAATAAAGAAAAAAAAATTAAAGCAGGTACATTAGTGATGATATATAGCTTGACGTGACGCAGCATTCGCTACGCTTAAGTTGATAGATAAAAACGAAGTATAGTACGTAAAGAATAATTAAGAAAAACATGGGTTTCGAAAAAAAAGTAGAGAAAAAAAAAGGATTAAATTAATCTATAATTCATGATAAAATGCTGAATGACACTTCTTCCCTTTTTAGTTATCGGATTTTTTTTCTTTTTCCTTTTCATCTGGTTTCAAAGTTGGGAACAACAACACTTCTCTAATGGTGCTAGAGTCTGTCAAAAACATAGCAAGTCTGTCAATACCACAACCCCAGCCACCAGTTGGAGGCAAACCGTATTCCAAAGCATTACAGAAAGTTTCATCAATCAATTGAGCTTCATCATCACCCAAATCCTTTTGTCTAGCTTGTTCTTCAAATCTAGCTCTTTGGTCAAATGGATCATTCAATTCAGTGTAAGCATTGGCAATTTCCTTAGTGGCAACAAACACTTCAAATCTTTCACAAAGACCAGGAATGTTACGGTGGTATTTTGCCAATGGTGACATCATTTGAGGATGGCCAAAGATGAAAGTTGGGTTGATACAAGCATCTTCCAATTCACCAACCAATTTGTCCAACATTCTAGCGTTAGTCAATGGTGGTGGACAATCCAATTTGTATTTGATCAACAATTTTTTCAAAAATTCACCAGTCTCCTTAGTGTGCAATTGATCTCCTGGTGGGAATTTAGTGTCGTAAGCTTTTTCCAAGCCTTCAATCATATCAACTCTTTTCCATGGTCTAGAAAAGTCGATGGACAATTCTTTACCATCTGGACCATCTGGATGGTATTTGACAACATAGTCACCAGTGATTTTCTTGACCATTTCACTAAACATCAATTCGGTCATGTCCATCAAGTCATAGACATCGGCGTAAGCTTGATAAAATTCACAAGTGGTGAATTCTGGGTTATGGGTCATATCAATACCTTCATTTCTAAATTGTCTACCGATTTCATAAACTCTATCGATACCACCAACGACTAATTCTTTCAAGAATAATTCAGGAGCAATTCTCATGTACATTTGCATGTCCAAATCGTTGTGATGAGTGACGAATGGCTTAGCAGTAGCACCGCCAGCAATAACATTCAAAATTGGAGTTTCAACTTCAATATATTTTCTAGCATTCAAGAAGTCTCTAATGTAAGTGATGATTTGAGATCTCACCAAAAATTTATCTCTAACATTCTTGTTCATTATCAAATCCAAGTATCTTTTTCTGTATCTAGTTTCTTGATCTTTGAAACCGTAATGTTCAGCTGGAAGCATGTGCAAACATGGAGATAACAATTGAATTTTTTGAGCAAAAACGGATAATTCACCTTCACCTCCCTTCTTTGGTTGAGTTCTACCTGGATAACCAGTAACCCCAATGATATCACCTCTTCTCAAGATATCATGCATTTCGGCAAAATCGCCATCGGCATCTTGAGCTTGAGCCATAATTTGAACTTGAACACCTTCACTTTGCAAAACATAGAATCTCAAACTTTTACCGGCTTCTCTCTTGGTCATGATTCTACCAGAAAGAGAAATAACAGTATCTTTCAAGAATTCACCCTTCTTCAAAGTGTGGTACTTACCAATGAATTCAGGAACATCGATAGAGTTGTGGAACTTGTGTGGGTATGGGTTTGGGGTTTTGGTGGTTCTCAATTCGTTGATCTGTCTAGAACGCAATTCGTGAAATTGATTTGGAGTAATGTCTTTCAAAGAATCTTGCTTTGGCTTGGCCACTGGAGCTTTACCTTTAGCCTTTTGAGCTTTCTTTGCTTCAATTTGACGAGCCTTTTGTCTTTTTTTCAATTCGGTCTTGCTGACTTGTTCGCCAGTGACTTCATCCAAATGAAGTTTTTGAACTTCTTCAGTGACCTTCTCAACTGGAGTTTCGGAAGACATGATGTGTGGTGGGTGGTGGTGATAGATATTGCTCTACTACTCTGGATAGTCAATAACAACGCTTATAGTGTGTTGGTGTTTCTGCTTATCTCAAACTTCATTAGTCACTGAAAATTACTAAAAAAAAAAAATTTTTTTGGGAAGCTCCAAGTATTACCCTGTAATGATGTAGAGATAAGTATGGGGTGCAGGGATGTGTGTCTGGGTGTCTGGAATTGTCAAAAAATAAAAATTTTCGTTGCGTTTTAATAATTAGGCAAAGGAGAGTGAAAAGAAGGCGTGTACTAGAGAGAAACAGCCGTTGATAGCATAGTTACTACCATAAACACCCCCACAACTATGTCGTACGTATTGAAAGAAGCCATATGGATGAATATGTGATTGCAAAAGCTGTTCAAAAGCTAGTTTATGAACTGTTTACTAACACCCCACCAGCAAAGAATATACCGCTCCATCTACGGAGACTGTCGAAATTGAAAGCAGTGTTGTCTTGAAGATCCTCAAGCATGCTGCTCAGTACCACCCACAACCAGTCAAAGGTCCATTATTAGGTCTTGACACTAACAAGGTCTTGAGCATATCACACTCTTTTCCATTGGCCTCCGAAAACAGCGAAGGTTACCGTTTCAGACCGGATCAAAGATACATTGACAGCTTGATCGATCAATTGCAAAGCACTGGTGATGCTGCTCAATTTGTTGGTTGGTACCAATCTGCCACTAGTTCCAACTTCTACAATCACCAAGTGATTGACTCTCTTTTGCAATCTCAGTTGAACTCTAACGCCAACAGCATATTGCTTGTTCATGATGCATCCAAAGCAAAGAAAGGTATCTTGTCCTTGAGAGCTTTCAGATTGCATGAAAATTTCATTAAAGCCTATATTGACAACAATAATTCTACCAGATTAAACAGAAAAGATTTAGAAGAGCATCAAATAAACTACAAGAACGCATTAGTGGAGTTGCCAGTAAATGTGCACAACTCCCAGTTGGTGTCATTGTACTTGCATGACTTGAAGCACCAAATAAGCGATTACCAATTGAGCGATTTGGACACCAATAACTTGATTGATTACAACCCTGATGAAGAAGCCAAAGCACAAAAGCAAAATAAGGACAACTTGTTTGCTGCTACCAACTCTTTGAACTTGACCGGATTTGGTGAAAGCACCGCATTAATCAACAAATTGGTGGAGTCCATCGATGATTATAATTACGACTTGAACAATTTCAACTACTTCCAAAGATCGTACACTAAAGAAATGGCCAAGATTCAACAATGGAAACAAAAGGCCAAGGTCGACGAAAGAGACGTTGATTTGGAAGAAGGCTGGAAGTCCTTGTACAAGTTACCAAATGAGCCAAACAGATACGAAAACTTGTTGATTAGCGCTAGCATCAATGGATTCTGTGACGACTTGCAATTGGGTGGTGTGGGCGAATTGGTGAAGAGCTTTACTATCAAGAATGGGCTCAACAATTAGACTGTGCTTCTGTTTAGCTTCTGTTTGTTTCTATATGTTTTGAATCATCATGTTATTCTGTTTGTTTAGTGGGCGCGTAATAGTATATTGAGTACTGTAGACAATCATGATAATTATTGATTATAGTCAAATTACGGCCACCACAGAGTGCCGCTAGCACTGATGGCACTGCCGGGCAACGTTTGGAATTTGAAAGGAAAAATTTTCCTTTGCTTACATAATCGTCGTGTACGAGAAAAAAAAAATTTTTTTTGTTTTCGTTCTCTTTTATGGCAAGAAAACTGGCAAAAGCTTCCACAAACATAACGACACACTGCAACCTCTGCACAGCTCAAACCAACATCAAGCATTCTTCTGGGGGAAACCATCTGGAAAAATATTAAAAAATTCAAAAAAAAAATCAAAAACTAAATAAAAACTAACAAAAAAAATAAAAAAATCATAAAAATCATAAAATCATTTTTATCCTTTTTTTATCACTGTATATTTAGTTTTCCATTTTTGAATATCATAGTCTTTTTGAATATTAAAACCACAAACGCAAACATACAAAATTCAAATTATCAATTATAATAACAACAATATATCAACATGTCTGTCAACGAAACCGAAAAGCTCTTGAACAACTTGTCTGTTCAAGACAAGGAAGCTGAAAAGCCACAAGAAACCACTGAACAACCAACCGCTGAAGAAACTGAAAAGCAAGAAGGTGAAGAATCCACTAGCGCCACCGAATCTAGCAGTGAAACTGCTGCTTCCCTTTACGTTGGTGAATTGGACCCATCTGTCAATGAAGCCTTGTTGTTCGAAATCTTCTCTCCAATTGGCCAAGTTTCTTTCATTAGAGTTTGTCGTGATGCTATCACTAAGCGCTCTTTGGGTTACGCTTACGTCAATTTCCTTTCCCACAAGGACGGTGAGAAAGCTTTGGAAGAATTGAACTACTCTCCAATTAAGGGTAAACCATGTCGTATCATGTGGTCCCAAAGAGACCCATCTGCCAGAAAATCTGGTACTGGTAACATTTTCATCAAGAACTTGCACCCAGCTATCGACAACAAAGCCTTACACGATACTTTTAGCGCTTTTGGTAACATTTTGTCCTGTAAAGTTGCTACCGATGAATTTGGTGTCTCCAAGGGTTTCGGTTTTGTTCACTACGAAACTGATGAAGCCGCTAAAAACGCCATTGAATCTGTTAACGGTATGTTGTTGAACGACCGTGAAGTTTACGTTGGTCCACACATCTCTAAAAGAGACAGATTGTACAAGTTGGAAGAATTGAAAAACAACTTCACCAACGTTTACGTTAAATTCATTGACAGTGAAGTCACTGATGAAGAATTCAAAAAATACTTTGAAGAACAAGGTCCAGTTGTTTCTGCTGTTGTTGAAAGAGACCAAGACGGTAACTCTAAGGGTTTTGGTTTTGTTAATTACGAAAACCACGAAAACGCAGCAACTGCCGTTGAAAAATTGAACGATGTTGAATTCCACGGTAAGAAATTATACGTTGGTAGAGCTCAAAAGAAATGGGAAAGAGTCGAAGAATTGAAAAAGAAATATGAAGCTGCCAAATTGGAAAAATTGAACAAATACCAAGGTGTTAACTTGTTTATTAAGAATTTGGATGACTCTCTTGATGACGAAAAATTGAGAGAAGAATTCTCCATCTTTGGTACTATCACTTCTGCTAGAGTTATGACTGATGATGCTGGTAACTCCAAGGGTTTTGGTTTTGTTTGCTTCAGCTCTCCGGAAGAAGCTACTAAGGCTGTTACTGAAATGAACCAAAGAATGGTCGCTGGTAAACCATTGTACGTTGCTTTGGCTCAAAGAAAAGATGTTAGAAGAGCTCAATTGCAACAACAAATGGAAGCCAGAAACCAAATGAGATTGCAACAACAAGCTGCTCATGGTGTTCCAAATCAATTCGTCCACCCAATGTTTTATGGTCAAGGTGGCCAACCAGGTTTCTTGCCACCTGGTGCTAGAGGTGCTCCAGTTAACCCATTGTTGATGCAACAAGGTATTCCAAGACCAGGTCAAGGTATTCCACCACCACAAGGTCAATGGGCTGGTCAAGGTCCAAACGGTCAACCAGTTCCAGTTTATGGTATTCCACCATTTGTTGGCGGTCCACAAGGTAACATTAGAGGTGGTGCTCCAAACAACCGTTTCTTCCAAAACAACAGAAACCAAAGACCAAGAGGTCCACAAGGTGCTGCTGGTGAAGCTCCAGCTTCTAACGTTGCTCAATTAGCTGCAGTTTTGCCAAACTACACTGTTGAACAACAAAAGAGATTGTTGGGTGAAGAATTGTACCCAAAGATTTTCTCTAATCAAAAATTGAATCAAGATTCTGAAGCTGCTGGTAAAATTACTGGTATGATTTTGGACTTGGACAACCAAGAAATTCTTCAAATGTTGGATGATGAGGAAGTTTTCAAATCCAGATTTGCTGATGCATTTGCTGCTTATGAAGAATACAAGAACTCTACTACTGAAGAAGCCGGTGCTGCTGCTGCTGCTCCAGCTACTGAAGCTGCTAACTAAGTAGTTTGAGTGAGGAGGAGGTTTTTGAAATGATTAAAGGAAAAAAGAAACAAAAATTTCTAGGTATTCTACTCTAATATATAATTATTAACTGTTAATTATTTATTGTTTTTTTTTTCTTTTTTTTTTTTTTAGTGTTTTTCCCTATTGGTTTTCCCTATATATTAGTTTTAATGTTGGCAACTTGATTTGTATAACTGGATAAGGCTTTGTTCTTGAAGTTTATTCATTTCGTTTCTTTGTTCTGTTAGTTTGTTACGGCGGAAACAGAAAGATGGTTTGAGTGACGTAAAGTGAGAGATGAAGAGCATTGTTGTAGGATAAGATAACTGATTTGGGTAGAAACATTGGTTTCGTATCGCTGCTGCAAGGTGAAGCGCGGGGATTTTGAGTGCTCAAAACGGCAGTTTGTAGAGATTGGCAGCTGGGGTTATAAAAGGGGAGGCCGTCAGCCTGCCAGTCAAGGCTTGAGTGCATATATTCTATCAAGTATATGGCCAACTTTTAACTTAGGAGACATTAACTATATCTAAGAATAATATCATAGCCTTCACAACACATTAGAGAATATCAAAAGGAACAAAAATGCTGAAGAAGTTTCCTAGCCATCCTAGCGATGTGGAAATCCCCATTGTGGAAGACGACGTATTATTTAACTATGCTAACCACCATACCGCCATTATTCAGTTGAATCGCCCAAAAAAGTTAAACTCTCTAAACATATCAATGATTGACAAATTGTTTCAATTCTATTTAACCGAAAGCAAAAGTCCAATCAACTTGGTGATTCAAAAATCCGTCATCCCGAAAGCCTTCTGCGCTGGCGGTGACGTTGTGGTGCTTGCCAAATTTGACAATGCGGGACATCCAGAAAACAGCATCCGGTTATTCGAGACCGAGTACTCATTGAACTACTTCCTATCCAAGTTTAAGAAACCGGTGGTTTCGTTAATGAATGGTATCACTATGGGTGGTGGCGTGGGGCTAAGTATTCATGGACCGTTTAGAGTAGTTACGGAGCTGACAAAGTTGGCGATGCCGGAGATGGCAATTGGGTTTTTCCCAGATGTTGGTGCAAGTTTTTTCTTTTCAAGAATGGATGATTATTTGGGATGGTATGTTTGTTTGACCGGGGATGTGTTGGTGGGTTATGACAATTTGATTGCTGGGACGGGAACTCATTTTGTACCTGAACAGAAATTGACCCTTTTGGAGAAAGAGTTGGTTGAGTTGAGTGGCGAAGCTACAGGGTTTGGATTCCAGTATGGCGAGGCTACAGGACATTATCATGGTTGGTATATGCGTGTGAATGAGACAATTGAAAAGTATGCGGAAGATGCCCCTGATGGGTTTAAATTTCAGTACAGTCAAGCAGAGTTGAAAACCATTCATGACATGTTCGATCATACTGATAGCATTGAAGGAGTGTTTGACTTTTTGCAGGATCTCGTTAGAAAAGAGGATAACAGTTTTGCTAAAAAGACATTGGATAAGTTTCATTCGCGGTCATTGCTTTCGGTGAAGTTGGCTTACAAGATTTTGCAGTACAGTGCTACTCATAACAATTATGAGTCGCTTTCTGAAGAACTCAACTTAGCTAAAAACATGAATCTTCATGCCGAAAAGACTGATTTGCCTGAGGGAATTTACAAAAAATTAATTTTAAAGACCAATGATCCACAGTGGCATTTTAAAGATATTCACGATATTCCAGATGAATATGTGAATAAGCTAATGCTCACCAAAGTGGCCGCATATGGCAATATTTACAAATTTAAAGGAAATGACGCATTGTTCCCTGATTCAAAAGATTACACGTTGAACCATTTCGGGTTGCCAAAGCAAAAGGAGATTGTTGGCTACTTGGCACAAAACAAGAAGCGTGCTCGTTCTGGTGCTGTAGCTGAGGATGTGGTAAAGTATTTACGGGATGTTTTTCCTCAGTATAGAAACAAAAAAGGAGTGGAAAGAAAGGTGCAGTTTGCATTGCAAAGACTTGCAACAGAGGGAAAACTGGAGCTTCCGAGAGATCTGAAGTTGTGAGTAGTTTATAAGTTCTTTGTGTCTTGATACATATACACGTGTGTGAGTACTCGGTTTAGTACCTTACTATCGGCGGTTGAATTGCACCCAGAAATTCCTGTAACAGTGGTCTACTGCAATAGTACAGTGACTAATATCTGATTTTTGGATGTACATCTATCCATCGTCTATGAAGATGGATCGGCCCGTCCAGAAGCACGGCTGGTGCTAGTACAGCTGTGCCTGCTACCACAATAGTTGCTCTCCTGCTGTCAAGGCACTAGTCTCTACTATGGTTGCAGGCACCATTACTGTAACGTAATACTATTACTAACCAGCCCGCGGCGATTGGCAAGCTGGTTTTGTGTGCGTTTGCTTCTGCTTGCAACGTCTACTTAGTGTGATAGCGTCGGATAAAACTTACGGAAGACTCTAGATGGTGCTACGCAAAGGACACACTGAAGCATATATGGGCCTATACAGCCAGAGAGCATTCACTACAATACGACAAGAGTAGCATCTACTATCCACAGTATTCTGTAAGCATTTATTTGTAGTGCTGAGAGTCTCGAGTCTCTCAATTAAGTAGCGCATGACAATTGCCGGCGATGCACAAATGACAAAACTCAAATTCTTTTCTTCGCCAGAAAAAAATTTTTTTTTTTTTTTTTTTTTTGCGCTCTT
>JXWR01001707.1_pt1 | contig 15551 bp, 6 predicted proteins | sample 315541 | NCBI WGS metagenome assembly JXWR01 (sample SAMN03273951, study PRJNA271842) | soil metagenome | isolation source: rice field ambient CO2 | place: India: CRRI Experimental farm Cuttack,Odisha-753006 | collected 2013-12-17
TCATCATCTTCATCCTCATCATTATTCTCATCATTATCATCATGATCATGACCATTATCGCTGCCATTACCGTTTTTATCTTTTGAGGACCGTTTCATGCCGTGGGAATTATCTTTACCAACATTTTGGCCTTGAAGTGGCTTAGATAACTGCTTATGCAAATATTCCTCATCAAGAACTAATTGTTCGTATTGATTAATCAACTGGTCCACTAGTTTGTTAAAAGTTGTTGTAATCAATGCTTGGTTATTCTTCAATTCATATAATTCAGCTAGCAAATATGTTAGCAAAGTTGAGTTTGGACAATACGACAATGACTCCGTTAAAATCTTGATACCAGTATCGTAGTTTTCCTCTCTGTAACCGGTCACCTTTCCCGCACTACTAACATCAGTAGTGGTAGTTGTTGGCAAAGTAATAGGAAGATTTAAGTCTTCTGATAATTTAAACTGGGCATAATCAAACCAAATTTCTGGATAAAAAGGAAATTTTTGTAGTGTTTTAACAAATGAAAATTCAATTCTTGTATTCAAAAGTTTTCTATTTGTTAGTCTTAATTTATTCTGTTTTTCTAAGTTAATCCATATCTTATGCGACTTCACTACGGTTTTTTCATCACCATTGGAATGTGCCACAATGCTCTTGGTAAGATTAGTAAACTCTTTGTACCATGTTCTTGCCAACATATATTGCGGACTAATATCCGATATCTGTTTTCTTGCATATGACGGATTAATCTCATTTTCAAACATGGTATAAAGAGACCATAAGTCTTCAAGTTTGTGCGAAGGAGTGACAATGCATTGCTTGAAGGTTTTTCTTTTTAACTCCAATTTCTGTTGTTCTTCCCATTTAGAAATTGGATTCCATTCATCCACAAACTTCAAGTAATCTTCCCAAACAGAACCTGACTCCAAGTCAATACCAATATTTCGAAGGGCAATGTCATAACTTTGAATCACTACTTGTCTTGCTTCTTGGCCACCGGTGATGATATCATTCTTTTTGCGCACATAGGTGATGTATGATTTCCAAAGATTCAAGTTGGATGTTCTAGTGAGACATCTCTCGTAGAGTGACTCTGCATTGCTGACTTCACCCTTGGAAAGCTCAAAATTTATATAGTTAAGATACACATCTCCATTATTTGGAAATATTTTTAAAAACCGTTCGTAAACTTTCCGGACTTCCTCCACAGAACCTTTGAACTGAACTCTGGAAATCAACTCTAGCCACGCTGGTATATTTCTTTGGTTGTTCTTTACAGTGTATTCAAGCTTTTCTAAAGTATTGAAGCTAAGCAGCTTGATCTGTTTTTCAAATGTTGAGATCTTCTCAATTGATGTTCCTTTGGGATGACTGGTCTCAGGCAATGGGGTACCCGAGGGACTCAATGACCCATTTTCATTAGACATGGCAGTACTTAGTACAATGAGGGGTTGATAAAGATACGAGGATTGACAAAACAACAAAAATTGGCCTCCAAGTGAATTGACCAGACCTATTAATTTGTTCGCACGCTATGACCTCAGATGCTTGGAATACTGTATATGTTTACAATTGTGTCTCTAATAGCATGTATTCTATTCTAGTACAAATTTTTGCTTTTCTCCAGTCAAAAGCAGTTTCGGAGATAGAGCACCTGACCCTTCAATACATTGGAGGACCGGAAGTGGCTGACGATGAAGAGCAGAGCGAAAAAATGCGAAGAGCGGAAAATCAACAAAAACGCGATAGATGGATGGGGAGACTGTAGACAGACAACAGCTGGAACTTTTGCAACACAGTGACTGCACACATTTACATTACAACAGGCTACTGCTAGCCAGCTAATATAAATTTGTTTGATTTTAAAAAAGCGTATTGCATTGAAAAATTAACGCAATCAAATTATACTCACCTCTTGCACATCTAATCATCCTCAAAGATCTTAAAACAACCATATAGAGCAAAAATGCCACCAAGAAAACAGCAAAACAAGAAAGTTTTCTCTAATGGGCAGCTGCTACAGCCTCATAAATTTGTGACGCTCAAATTTGCCATTGAATCAAATATACGAAAATTTGAAGCAATAATGCAAGGAACTCACAACACGTCTCCTAGTCTTGGCTCGAGCCCGGCGCTCAAGTCAGACATAAGCGCAGAAGGAGTGGACTCAATAACCCCAGTATCAGGAGTCACAACGCCATTGAAAACAGCAGATGATGGAATTGTAAAAAAAGGAGGGTTCAGAGGCATTCCTAAAGGTGGCAAGCGTTCGATACTTGGATCACCCGCACCAAACTCCACTACCGGAGGAGTAGAGACCCCTAGTAATGACAATGATGGTAGCAGTAACAAGAATAAGCTTGAAGCTGGAGCGGGCGGAAACTCTCTCAGATTGCAAAACAATATAAATCCAAAAAGTTTGCCAATGAATTCCAATACTGGCGGGGCCGCTCTGTTGGACAAGACCGGGAAAAGAGTGAGAAAATGGGAGAAAAAACCAAGAGTGGTGAAGTCATTCACAGGGTATAAGATGCAGTTTAGCCTCTGGATAGGTGATAAAGATTCTGGGCTTACTAATAAAATGAAAGCTACTGAAAAAGAAAATGAAAAACAGGAGCAAGATAACAGCGATCCTACAAATCCCGTAATGGAAGAACATGGAGACCATAACTTAGAAGGAAAAGTGAATGAAGGTGCTGAAAAGCTGACCAAAGAAAAAAAGAGTACAGCAGAAGAGGAAGCTGCCATAGCCAACAGTGTACATTCAGCGCCGTTGCTAGCAAGCTGAGTTTCAATGAGTTCATACTGTATGCTGAGATCTCTGCGGAGAAGGGGCAACCGGGCTTGAAACGATTAATGTGTTCTTGTTTATCTGTTGGTTTAGGTATCGTGTACTTTTGTTTTTTTTTTCCTTTTCTTTAATTTTTTTTTTATTTTTTACTTTTTTTGATTGGTTTGAAAAGCGTAGCACCTTGGTAAGGATGTACGCCTATTAAAAGATTCATAGCAATTAGAGGTCTTTTAGGGAAATTCAGAATGATATACGGAACGTTGCATTTTTTGTATTACATATATTTGTATATTATAGTCATTGTAGAATATTTTCCGCAAAGCAAATGGAATTCGTTGCCAAGAATAATTATGGCAGACAATCAGTAGTCACAATTTTTTGGTTTTGTTAGCTGGTTGATCGTACACCGGGAATTTATGCAAAATATCAACAAATATTGTGTTTTCTTAGTGTTAAGGAACAATGTAAGAAACGACTCGCATTATGTTGATCCTGAATATTGATGAGCATTAGTAGTACGTACCTAAAATTAACCTTCAGAAATAAAAAACTGTTCAACAATTCGGAGACTGTGAACTGCAATGTTGATCTTTAAGGAACAACTGGAATATTCGCGAGCTTAGTGATATTGACGAAGACCGTGCATCACCACGATACAAGCATTAACGAGAGGGCACTAAGTATTTGATCCGCTTCTGTTTTTGATTTTGATGTATATGATTTAACTACGGTATAGGTGAGCAGTGGAAACGAACGCCATGGATCAAAATTTACATGGAAGCTTCTCAAATTTCATTACTGGGAAGACATGCCCGTATGTTCAAATAAAAGAGGAACTTATTACAAAACTTGAATGTTTTGAGGTCACAAAGCTAATACAAATTGTATTCATAGCTTTAGCTTGAGAAAGGCTGCGGTACAAAAGAAGAGGTTTATCGCAACCTCAAATGCAAAGTTGTGAGCCCACGGAAATTATCAACAATGCACGCGTCACGCGAAATAGACAATATACAATATACCATATACCATATACCCTATACAATAAGCAAATAGCAACAAGAACGACAATCAGCTACAATATAGCTTGCTTCAAAGACCTATCGCGATAAATTCAAAATTTGAGGAGTATTGAACTTGGATTTGCCTAAACGTGCAAATGTTATAGGAGTGTAAGCATCGTGGCTTTGTTGTTGTGCTTGACTACAAGCTGGCTAATCTGCTTGAATGTTTACATGCTTTGCTTCTACATTAGAATACAAGTCTCATTATGATTGTTCATAGGTACATAGAATATGTGTTGATATTGGTAATGGTGATAGATACACAGAGACATGGGGTAGCTCGAGTTTGAGCACAGCCCAATAAAGCGGAGTTCCTGATTTGTCGAAAAACCAGCCAAGACAGGGAAGTGCTCGTTTGCCGATCCTTTTTTGATTGATGTATTATTTGAATAAATTAAAATTTTTTAATTTATTTTTGTACAAGTCGTTGAGTATTAATAAGATTTTGTTTTAGACACATTCTGACCTTTATGGGCGCTGATTTGCTACTAAAAATAAACAAGCACTTCTTCTATTATATTTATTCAAAGCTTGAGTTAAACCTATCTCCGTATGGAAGTCAATATCCGCAAAAAGACAAACTTGTCTCTAACGTAACAAGAAAGAACAAAAATAAAAATTTTGACAAGCAATTTAGTGCAATACAAAACGCATCTGTATTTACTTCTCCAGCAGCGCTTCATTTTAACGTTATGCCAAATAAGATCAGAAGCCATATATGACAGCTGTCGCACATTTATAGATTAGCTTTACACCAATATATAACAGGATTATAGTTTCTGGTTGTTGGTCCAGACCACGGAGTTAATCCACCAGTCAAAAAGAAAGTTTAAATTAAATAAAACTCAAACATGATCTATTTTTGGTATTTGTGCTACTAACAAAGCACAGCTTAAGGCAATTTTCAAGATTCTTTAGTATTTAAGTTTTTAAAAGTTCTTAAAGGTATGGTAAGAATGGAACCTGCGAGGCCTTTTACGCGAGTTGTTGTACACTGTACTATATTTCATAATCAACATGGACGCGCGCCACCAACAGTTGCCGTGATGAAATTTGGCTCGTTGCAACGATATTATCCATGTGACGCATCATCAATTGATGAATAGGTCGATGCATAGTTTCTTAAAGCCAATACTCTTGAATTCAACTGTTAAAATGCGAACAGATGCAGCTTTGGCTGATTTGTTGCAAAAGCTGTCTAGCTTAGGTAAAATATAGGCTTTTGTGGTCCTAAAATCCTGAAATATTGAGAATTAGCACAAATAATATTTAATTTCAGAAAATATCTTGGTCTATCCAGTGCTTTTATTCGAAAAGCTCGTCGGGCACCATATAATATATTGCACTTTTGCTAAATTCCTCGCGCTAAAACCAATTATTTTGTCTGCTTTGCTGCTAAACTAATTAACTCCGGCTTCCAAGACAAACAACGTCTCCAAAATTACTCTTTTTGAAGAGAAAAAGAGACAACAGGGTTTGTGTCAAAAGAAATCTCTGTAGAATACGAATGGTAATGGATATAGATATACCAGAGATTCGGAAAGCGCAGCTGAAGCGTTCGAGGTTTGTTTGATGAAAATTTATGTTGGATTATTCAATCCGCAACAAACCTGGAACAGCCAAATATTTTCTATCGCGCGAAGTTTAGTTAATTAAAAATTAGGAAAGGAACCCAGCAAGGGAGCCTTCCACACCGGGGAGCCTTCCACACCAAAAGTAGAAAACTGTACAAAGATTATCACATATATAGTGCCAGCACCGCCTAAGATAGTCTTGGCCAGATTTGTATTACGGAAGACATCAAATTATACAAACTGAACTAGCCACCAGCTGCTGGCAGAGCAGGGAACTTGAATTTAAAGCGAGTACCCAAAGCCTTTTTTTAGACTGTGAGTTAGCCTCAAAAATAGCGTTTCGGAGGCACAGCACTGGTACTATTAATTTTGTTACGTTACTGTCTGATGCCGGAGCTCTTCAAATATCCTCTTCAGCCTCGGTAGACACAAAACAGCACGACAAAACGACAACTGCATCTGACGTAAAAATTTACTAATGTCTTGAACGGTATGTTGCTAACTGCGACAATCCTGATTGTGAAAAAACCCACCTTGATATATTGCAGGAAAGGTATGCAGTTATATGCACAATGCATGGTGTAGCATTAACTGCATGCAACGCATAGTTCAGTACGCATAGTCATATCCCACAATTGAATGGAAAGTGCAGTTTGCAGAGTGCCTGCCTGCGCTAGATTTGAATTTCACCTGGTACAAACGAAGCAATCCATTCATTCTGTTTTGTGAAAATATTTTTATATAAGCTAGCTCAAATCTTCTTCCTGTGTTTTCTCCTTCCATATCTATTTTTTTCCTTCTCAAGTCCGTTATACCATTTATGCGCTGTTAATTCATTAATCAGATCTTTCGTTTCAAAACCTAAAAGACCGTCAAAGCAGACAGATACGGGCGAACAAACTTTGTCAAAACAGCCATTTTTTTGTTTATTCCCCTAAACATTCCTTTGTTTCTGGTCTCTACTATCGCTTTTCACCAAGCTTTTATATCCCTTTACATTCTTGTCCATCGACTTCACAAAAATCTGGAATATTTGATAGCAGTAGATAATCATGTTGTTCTCAAATGTACTCTACATTTTTTCATTGTCAACTGCCACTTTGGCTGCGCAACTCTTCAACAGGAACTTTGATTACTCTCAAAAGGGCGCCATTAGAGGTGTTAACTTAGGTGGCTGGTTTGTACTTGAGCCATATATGAACCCATCTCTTTTCAAAGCTTGTGGTGATAATGAAGATGATATTCCAGTTGATGAGTATCACTATACTTTGAAATTGGGCAAAGATGAAGCCAAAAAGAGATTGGAAAACCATTGGGCTACATGGCTTACCGAAAAAGATTTCGAGGACATGAAAGAGTATGGCTTGAATTTTGCCAGAATTCCTATTGGATACTGGGCTTTTCTTGCCTTGGATGAAGATCCATATGTTCAAGGGCAGGTTCCATATTTGGACAAGGCTCTTGAATGGGCAAGAAATAATGACATCAAAGTGTGGATTGATTTGCATGGTGTTCCTGGAAGCCAAAATGGTTTTGATAACTCTGGCTTTAGGGAAGAAGCTCAGTACTTGGCGTGGTTCGAACACGATAACTTAAATAAAACAAGGGCTGTCTTGAGCACAATTGCTCACAAATACGGTGGCTTGAACTACTCTGATGTTATTGTTGGTATTGAATTGGTCAACGAGCCATTGGGTACTTACTTGGACATTAACACTATTGAGCAATACTACCTTGATGGTTATGATATTGTCAGAAAGGAGGCAAACTCTCTCAATAATGTTATTATTCATGATGCTTTCAGAACTCAAAATTACTGGGACGATTTTATGAATTTGTATGACTACTGGGGGGTTGTTCTTGATCACCATCGCTACCAAGTTTTCTCAGTTGCCGAGTTAAATAGAACAATTGATGAGCATGTTAACTTTGTTTGCAATCAAGGTAACGATACACAAACTGAATACCACTGGACTGTTACTGGAGAATGGTCTGCTGCTTTGACTGACTGCTCTAAATGGTTGAACGGTGCCGGCAATGGCGCAAGATATGACGCTTCTTACCAGAATGATAATGCTCTTGGTAGCTGTGAAGGTATCGATGATATTTCCACCTGGTCCGATGAACACAAAGAAAACACTAGAAAGTACATTGAGGCCCAGTTGGATGCTTATGATCAAGGGGCCGGTTGGGTTTTCTGGAGCTACAAAACCGAAAGTACTATTGAATGGGATTTTAAAAGATTGGCAGCCTACGGATTATTCCCTCAACCGCTTACAGACAGAAAATATCCAAATATTTGCGGTTACTAATTTACTTCATGCTTAATTAAAATTTTTTTCTATGTTCCTATTAAATTTTCAAGAATGATAACCATGTCAACAAACAACGTTTGCTTTTTTTTTCTGTGTTTCGCTTATCTGTTTCATTTACTGCTCAAGTTGACAGGGCCATTAAAAAAAGAAATTGAAAAAAGATCTCAACTTGTTTTAGCTATTTTGCTGCCACCATCGTTACCTGACACCATCTGAGCTTTTGCTTGCCATTTTACTATCAGTGGGGCTCATGAAAATACCAAGTCTCGTCCATTACGCCTATTGGCTGTCTGATATACCGTTTTTAGTTTTTCACTTTTATTTTTAACTTTTCATATTTTTATGCTTTCTTACAATGTTTACACTTGTTTCTTCTGTTCTCTTTTTAAGGTACATACATACTACGTTAGCTTTTTCAATTGAAAAAGCCAAAGACTATCTTTTCATTTCTATTATAAATGCAAGTTCTGCATTACTAAAAACGCAGACCAATTATCTAAAAAAGTCGTTTTTTCCCAATGGTGTGGCATTTGTTTTCGCGTACAATATTATCGTATACTATAATTTTTTTTTAATTGTTTGAAACCAGCGTGGCTCAATACATAATTTAACTATGCATGTGAGCTAATTGTTCCATGCATAGAGACAGGATAAGATTCAACCTTATAGCGTTTAAAGGGATTTTAAAACTACTGGCACATAATATTTAGTTACAATCATGGCTTGGTGTAGGTTTTGCTTCAATAGTGGCGCCACTCTTGTATGAAGTTGCTGCTTGTGTAAAAGACATACCTACATTGTTTGATGTTGTAAAACAAAGAAGGTAGTTCTATAAGTTTTTTTTACGTTAAGAACATCCCTCCAAAAAACGGGTGCGGTACTGTAGCAAAGTAGGCTGCTCACCACGGCGTTTACTGAGTATTTAGTGAAAAGAGACTATTGTTCTCGAGGGTGGCTTTGACATTGATTGGCATTTTAGTGCAGGACAAAACTGTATGGCGGAGTACGTTACAGCACAGAACCGCAGCAAAGCAAGTTGACAGGCATCAAAGACAACTAAGCCTTTTGTACACGTTTCTGCCGTATGCGAGCTGGTTCTTGGAGTGCGTTTCACAATTAATAAAAGGATGCATTCTGCGTTTTACTGCAGGTGTTTACTGATAAAGAAGCAATGCAGAAATAACATCAATAATAGGCTGTACCAATTGAGAAGGTATGTCCCTCAATGATACTTACAAAAAAGAAATGATACAAAGCAAAAACACTCTCTGGGATCAAAATAAGGCATTTATAGTGTATTGCAGGTGATTCATTTCTGTTATGAGAAATACCAATGGTTTCGTTCTGTTTTTAGATTTCACAATCCTTTGAATATCCTAAGACATCTATTAGTTTTCTTAAAAGTCCTTGGCCTTGAAAACCGTCTAGCGAAACTATTAGACACAAGTGCATATTGTGAAGCGCAGTCAAGTTAGGGCTTTTAAATATCCTTAAATAATAAAATAAACAAAAACAAACACACTTTTCACAGGATAAACATTAAATGATGATAGTAAATGTATGAAGAATTGTAAGCATGTCATGCAGCTTTCAAAAAAGTTGGCTCAGCTTAGTGCCAATAATAGCATTTAGCAAAAAAAATAACCAGAATATGGCTACAAACTGTATTGGTTAAATTGCTGTGTTTACTACTCCTCTAGGTGCAAGTTATCGGTACAAGTCTCCAATTTTTCCGCACTAACTTGATTTAAAGGCCTACAGCCTTTTGCACTTCATTGCTCAACGTTTACTGTTAAACTCTTTATTTTTCAAACAATTGATGTAAATAAAAATTGCTTGCTTATAAATGAACTATGCTAAAATGTAAGCCCTATTATATGTTTTAACGACGCGAAAGACAGACAAAGTTAGTGGAATTACAAACATACGCCGAACTGGAACTTAATTTTCTTTTGGGATGTCTTTATCAACTAGAAGCAGCAGGAGAATGGATATAGACCGGTAATGATGGCCAAAAATAGGACAATATTAACAAGTTTACTGTTAGTAATCTAAGGTTAAATTATTGGCAAACTCGATCCACAAAATTTTTGAAAAATTGTGAAGAAAGTTTCACGCTAAGAGCGTATTAGAAATCCGACTGGCTACAGATAGTAGCTATAAAAAGTATGTTGAGATATCGAGCACAAGTAGCAAGCGCAGCAGCCCTCAGTCATCTTATTCCAAACCGGGTTTTCTTTCAGATCCTCGGAGTTTTTCAATTATTGCGGCAGTCTTGTACGTCATAGTCTAGACGCTAAACGAATTTTTAGACTACACGGGATTGCTAGAAAGACGTGATCATATCAATACACCCACAGCAACGCTAATATTTGATACATTTTAAACATTTAAAAAGTGGTTGACGCGTAACGTTCAAATAGACTGACTTAAGACCACCAAAGCAACATCAAAATAACACGTAGTGCTATTAGTTATTTGTGGAGTTCCCGCAATGTCTCATCGAGCGTTATGAGAAAAAAAAATAAAAAAGCGAGTATGAGACTAAAGATACCAATGTGATGAGAACAGAAGTGACGGGCTATATCGATCTAAGCAAGCAATTATAGTTCAAATTGAACAGCAGAATGTTGCCTCTATTCATCATACCTTCTAACTCGGCAAGGTCCGCAGGCCTTAGATTCTTATCAACGAAAATTAGTAGCATGTCCAATTATAGTACTTGCTTACTCAGATACAGCTCCCAAGTTCAGCGGCAAAGACCGCAGATGCTCCGAGGAATATCTTCAAGAACATATGCAACCTACAAATATTTTCCAAACCATAGTGGTAGCCTGTTCAATATTAACGATCAGAAAACTAGAAAAAAGCTTATTTATGGATTTCTTGGAATTGCTGGCTTTTATCTTTATAATTTGAATGAAGCCCCGATATCTCACCGAAGACGATTTTTATGGATTCCTGATTCGTTTGAAACATTTGTGGGGAACATGACGTACAATTCCGTTATGCTGCAATACCAAAATCAGCTTTTGCCTCACAACCATCCAGTTTATGCTGAAGTTACAGATGTTGTAGATAGACTCATAAAATCCAGCGAAAAATTGATCAATACAGGTGATAACAACATTGAGGACGGAAGTTTTCTGCGTGATAAGCGTACCAAAGAGATCAATTGGCAAGTAGAGGTAGTGAATGATCCTCGTGCTCCACCTAATGCTTTTGTTATCCCTGGTGGGAAGATTTTTGTGTTTAGTTCTATTTTACCAATTTGCCATAACAAAGATGGGATTGCTACAGTTTTAGGGCACGAGATCTCACACCAATTGGCTCGTCATACTGCTGAACAACACTCTAGTAATCCGTTTCTCACTATCGGGTTACTTATATTGTCAAGTACTATCCAGATTCCTGCTAAATATATGGATTGGGCGCTTAATCTTGTTACCTTGAAGATGTCAAGAACAATGGAAAGTGAGGCTGATTATATTGGACTAATTTTAATGTCTGATGCATGTTTCAATCCTGAAGAGGCTCCTAAATTTTGGCGTCGCATGCAAAAGGCTACAAAGCAGGTTTCTGGTGCTATAAGCCTCCCTGAATATGCCTCCACACATCCTAATAGTGAAAGAAGAGAGCACGACATGGTTAGTTGGTTACCAGAAGCTAGAACTAGAAAGGCTGCTTCTGGTTGTGATGACGCCCATGCTTTTTTCAGCGTACCTTGGTAGATAGTTAAGCATTTTCATTTAGATTAAATTCTTGTATATTTTACTCAGTAAGCCAAAATATATGTTTATATCAAACAGTTACTTATTATTTCTTGAAGAAGCAAACCCAAAAAAAAGACTCGAATAAATAAAAAATACAAATTAAATAAATAAAATATAAAAACCAACTGCTATACTAAAATACGCCGTGAATGAAATTGTTGTTTTTCAATCTGAGGCTTTTCGTTAAAAGGTACTGCCTCAGTCTTCAGACTCCTGAATCAATGGAATACTTTTAGGTCCGCTTCTAGTACAGTATTGATCAAAATAGGTGCTCAAAAGAAAACAAAAGACTGTTCTGGCAACCACAGGCACAACCAGAACATTACCCGTTGAAATCAACACGACAATAACAATAACAGTTATTGCAACAATGATAGCAAAAATGTACCACCTGTACTGATAAAGAAAATTTCTAATTGGTTCAGGTAAATACTTCCACCAAGATGGAGGTGCTGTACGCTCAAAAGAGCCATCGGGTACAGGACGAGGTAATAATGGAGTAACTTCATTACTTGGACTTTCATTTCTGCTTTTGGTAAAGCAAATTCTGTTGGAATTGTAGTCTGTTGTAGTGTTAGGTGGCGCAACCAACTCCTCGGTTCCTAATGAGGAATTTTCATCGTTAACTACTTCATCAGTGTCTGTGTCCCTGACTGCAGAACTGGAACCTCCAGGAGACGAAGCAACTGGATTAGCTGGTAATTTATCCTTGCTTGACATTAAAAGTTATGAATGAGGAATGGCTTGATAGTGCAAGATCTGAGAGTATTAGTGTTAAGTTAAGCGCCGTAGGATCTTAAGGTTTAGGATGTAAAAGCTTTTATGATGTTAGTGATGGTGCGATCTCCTGGACAATAAAAAATGTTTTTGAGACTGAACTGGAAGTCCAAAGGCAAAACACTTAAGGCGCTTAATTCGGCCAACATTATAGCCACAATTACAAATGAATATGTTCACAGTAATCTTGTGATAACCAGAAATGACAGCTTCATACAGGCTTCTGTCGGCATATGCAATGTTAGGAAATTACACACCCGGACACCAGAAAAGATGAGCGGTGTGTGGATGCGATGTTTGTAAAATTTCCAGCTATGTTTTCTTTTGAGTTGTTTGATCCGCTTATGTTTATTTTTAATCATCAATTTGTAAACAAAACATCGCTTGTTGCCGATATATCAGCGGCTCGCTTCTTTACAACTCACCCAACCAGCTAATAAAAAATATTCACGATAATATCACCATGAGGATCGAGGAGTTGATTATAGATGGGTTCAAGTCCTATGCTGCAAGAACTGTCATTACCTCTTGGGATCCCCAGTTTAACGCGATAACTGGCTTAAATGGTTCCGGCAAATCTAATATCTTGGATTCTATCTGTTTCGTGTTAGGTATATCTTCCATGGCTACAGTTAGAGCTTCAAATTTACAAGATTTGATCTATAAAAGAGGACAGGCGGGTGTGACAAAAGCCAGTGTGACCATCGTGTTTGATAATTCTGATAAAAAAACGAGCCCCATCGGGTTTGCTGATCATTCTAAAATTTCCATTACCAGACAAATTGTTATGGGTGGCACATCCAAATATTTAATTAATGGTCATAGAGCACAGCAGCAGACTGTGCTACAGCTATTTCAATCTGTTCAATTGAATATCAATAACCCTAATTTTTTGATTATGCAAGGTAAAATTACGAAAGTGCTAAACATGCCACCCGCACAAATTTTGGCGTTAGTGGCTGAAGCCGCTGGCACTAAACTTTTCGAAGACAGAAGAGAGAAAGCCGTCAAAACTATGGCCAAAAAGGATACCAAATTGCATGAAATAAAAAATCTTTTGTTGGAGGAAATTGAGCCCAAATTAGAGAAACTCAGAAAGGAAAAAAAGGCATTTCTCGAGTTTCAACAGACACAGTCTGAATTGGATAAGTTACTGAGAATTATGAATGCACACGATTACCATAATTATTCTACCAGGTTTGAGCAGTATAATACTAGATTAAAGGAGGGAAAGAACACTATAGAGGAGTTGGTAGAAGATATTGAAAGATTAACCAATGAGCTTGCCACTCTAGAAGAAGATTTGGAAAGAGCTAAAAAAATTAAAGAGAAAGAGCTTAAAAAAGGGGGAAAACTTCAAACTCTTGAGAAAAAGGAAGCCGAAATATCAAACGAAATTGTTAGATTAGGTACTTCCAAAAGTTTGAAAGAGGAGAGCTTGAAGGAAGAGCATAAAAATATTGAAAAGACCAAAACCTCTTTGGACAAGCTCACCAAAGAGTATGAGCAAAAGTCTACAGTATTCAAAAATCTAGACTCAGAGCAAAATCAAGCCAAGGCAGAGTTGCAAAATTTTAAGGAAGAGGTGATAAAAAAAGAAGAATTGCTAGCTTCTTTACAAACAGGTGTCTCTTCAAAAGGTAAATCTGGTGGGTACATGGGCCAACTTCAAGAAGCCAAGCAGAAACTTTCAGACTCTAACGTCAAAGTTGAACGATTAAAACTCAGGATTGATAGACTACTGAAAGAAATTGATAGTGATAAACCTAAGATTTTGAGTGCTCAAAAGGAGCATGAACATTACCAAAAAGAAATAGAGAAATTGAGACAACAACAGAAACAAGCAGAAGAGCATTTGAAAAGTGTTGGATTCAACCCTGAAAAGTTAAAAAAATTAAAGGAACAAGAACGCTCTCTTAAGCAGCAAATCTATAAGCTCTCTAACGAGCTTGAGTTCATGAGAAGGAAAATTACCTCTTTAGAGTTTCAATACAGTAAGCCTTCGCCAAATTTTAATCCTAGTTCTATAAAGGGTGTGGCAGCGAAGTTGTTCTCTTTAGATGAATCTAATTTCGACTCAGCTACTGCTTTGGAAATTTCTGCAGGAGGTAAATTGTACAACGTGGTTGTTGATAACGAGGTGACTGGTTCACAATTGTTGGAAAGGGGTCAGCTACGCAAAAGAGTAACAATAATCCCATTGAACAAAATCGCTGCTAGGCTGATTGACGCTCGTACGGTCGATTATGCCAAGAGCCTTTGCCCTGACAAAGTTGAACTAGCATTAAATCTTGTTGGTTATGAGGATGAAGTATCTAGGGCGATGGCCTATATATTTGGCTCTGTTTTCATCACAAAGGATCCACAAACGTCGAAGGTTATAACATTTGATCCAAAGATTCGAGCTAAAAGTGTTACGTTAGAGGGGGATGTTTATGATCCGTCCGGTACTTTGTCCGGTGGCAGTAGAAGACAGACGGGATCACTTCTTATCACTATACAGAATTACAATAGGTTAAATAAGGAAATCCAATCTTTGCAAATTCAGTTGAATAATGTTAAAAAAGAAATAAATCAGGAAGATTCTATAAGTAATCAAACTTTGTCACTTCAAAAACAAGTCAACTTGGCTGGCCATTCTCTTGAGTTAGCCATCAAGAAGGCTGAAGGCAGTTCTGCTAATACGCTCTTGAGAAAGCAGGAGAATAACAATGCAGAATTAGCAGATCTCAATGAAAAAGTAGTGAAGGAGACTGATTTACAGCAAACGTACCTTCACGAGCTTTCAGTTATAGAAAAAGACATGAAGGAGTTTGAAACCAACAAGGGCTCAAAGTTGAAAGAATTGGAGAAAGAAATTAAAGAATCAAGAAAGAAAATATTGAAACTCGAAAGCAGCGTTCAAGCAAAATTTGGCAAATATCAAGATTTGCAATTTGAGCTTGAAAAGCTATCTGGTGATTTAGAGGCATGTAAAGAACAAATTCAAGAAGCAGAGTCTTCTACAAATGATCTACAAAAAGAACTTCACATCATTGAAAACAGCTTAATATCACTCTCCCAAGAAAGCGAACAGCTTAATGCTCAAATTGAAACCGAAAAGGCTAATATGCTTGGCATTAACAAGGAGATTGGCGAAATAGTTAAGTTAATTAATCAAAAGGGGAAATCGCTCAACGAAAAGAAGCTTTGCAGCCAGAAGCTTAGTCATGAGCTTGGAAAAATTGAGGCTACTACGAAAGGCTTGAAGAACCATGTTGATCATTTGATAG
>JXWR01004990.1_pt1 | contig 15550 bp, 9 predicted proteins | sample 315541 | NCBI WGS metagenome assembly JXWR01 (sample SAMN03273951, study PRJNA271842) | soil metagenome | isolation source: rice field ambient CO2 | place: India: CRRI Experimental farm Cuttack,Odisha-753006 | collected 2013-12-17
TCAACCCCTCTGCCGCCATTGCACAGCAATCCAAATCAAAAGTCAAGTTCGCCGATAACTCAAAAACGTTAATCGCTTTATTGAACTGCTTTGCCAAGTGCACCGCGTTAGCTATCCCGTATAACGAGAGCCCCAATGAGGTTTGATTATCCTTGAGTAAGAAGCTTTGCACAAACATTTGCAATTCTTGATTGGTTATCGCAATGTCCTGGAGTTGTGATAACGCTGGCACAGAATTGCTGGCGATTTCGGTGGGGGAGACTTGTTTTTCAAGTTCGGCGAGGTAGTTCACTAGCTGGGTGAAGTAACCTTTGACGTAAAGGTACTTGATCACAAGACTATTACGGGCACTTTTGCGGAATAATTGCATGATTCGTTCATCGCTAAATGTGTTGCCATTGCCACTGCCATTGCTTTGATTATTATCATCGCTGTTGAACTGAATCAACCAGTTTGCCAACAATGCTTGAGCCAAAGGAATAGGCAACCCTTTCTTATCCGCCACTTTTTCCAAGATTTCAACACTGGCGTTTCTTTCTCTGAGTTTAGCATTATCATCAGTATTTTCTTTAAAGTAGGCAACCGCTTGCTTGAACACATCTAGCGCTTTGACCAAGGGAGCAAAAAACTTCAATAGCGAATTCAACTCGCCAGAATCATTGACTGCATATAGATCAATATTTCCCACAAAATCGTCCAGTAAGGCAAACTGCTCATCGCCTTGTGTGTCTCCTCCAAGTAGGAGCCAATTCATTAGCACATTTTGCAATGCTCTATCGCCAAGCACCGCACTATTTGTTGCTGCTGTTGGCTCAAGCGCCCCTGCAGTCGTCAATCTTTTTGGACTGAAAACTTTACTGATCAGACCACCAAACGTATACATTTCTGCAATCTCCTGCCAGTTATAATTAAAAGCGTCGTAGTAATGATCAGTTAAAAACTTGTTAAACTCAAGCAGTTTAGGATCATTTTCATCGCTCTTGTCAAAATTATGTCGATGAATCTGCCATTTATTGCTGATCTTGCCGCCAACTCCAACTCCCAGAGAATGCATCGATTCTGATTCATCATCTGATTTGTAGCTGTAATTGCTGATGGGGCTCATGGGACTCAACGGTGGAGATGAGGTGCCCAGTGGTATTTGTAATTGTGCTCTATTTGGGGTGTGGTGATTGTTAGGCAGAAGCCTCATTGAATCAAGTTCTTCCAGAAGATTGTAGTTACTGTTACTGTTGCTATTGTTGCTATTGTTATTGCCGTAAAGATTAACATCGCTAGCAGAAGAAGAGCCAGCAGTATTTATTCTGGAAGTACGTTTACCTCCAAGTAAAGGTTGTCCTTGTCTTTGTCGTTGTTCAGCAGCTGTTCCGCCATTATTGATACTGTTCCCAGCTGACGAAGATGGACCAAATGATGATTTTGGCCTCTTTTTGAAAAAATTGCGGAATGAACGTTCTCTTTTTGGCGCGGGAGCATCGTCGTTGACTACTTGCAAATGTGTGTTTTCGTTAGCATTGCTGATCCCTTTTCCATTCATATTTTCAACCCCATCCAAACCTTCACTCAATTTTCCATTTCCGTTTCCATTAATATGTCCGTTCCCATTTGAATCTCCAGTGGTGTGGCATGCGCGATCACTATCGTCTTGTATCTTGATCTCTAGAGTGTTGGCCGATCCAGCGACGTTTGTGCTCTGATAGTTACTGCTGCCGAAATTTCTATAATCATGATCATTAACAGGTTTAATATCAAAAGGAGTTTTTTCGTTACTGTAGTAAGTCGCGGTGTCATAATCATCAATGAGTATTTCCCCAGCTACTGGAATGCCCGAATGATAATGATCATTCGCCAGATACATATTTTGCAGTTGTGGTGCTCCTGGCGCAATCACCGCAGGTACGCTTCTTCCACGAGATGGCCATAATTGCAGCTGCAGCTGCTGGGGGTAAGACTGCTGTAATTGCTGGTTATTCTGCTCAAGCTGATGCTGCTTAAGCTGATGCTGCTTAAGCTGATGCTGATGCTGCTGCTGCTGCTGCTGCTGTGGATAATTGTATTCGTAATACTGGACCCCTTCATTTGTCGGTGGTTTTCTTTCTGGTGATGATGCAGATCTATAACTCATGGAAAATTAGTGTTATATGAGTGGATGTACTTCTCTGGCTGTCGATGCTGTATACCAATAAGCAGTAAACGTGAAAACAAACAAGACCCTGTAAAGTTTGAAATACAGTGTACGACTAGAAATAGTGATGGTTGATGATGGTCTGAGCGGATCCAAAGTGGTTTGAGATCCCTTTGAATGGTTACGCGTAAAGCTGCTGCTGCGGTTATGTGCGCCGTTGAAATTCTCTCTTTTTTTTTTTTTTTTTTTTCTAGGAGTAACTGCCACGTTGCACCGCCACTTGATCTACAATAATAATGCTGATAATCAATAACCATCAACAAGTACTACAATTCTGTAACAAATAATAATATACCCTTGCAGTACGTAGAAATCTATAAACAAGAAGCTGGTATCAGCATGGCTTGGTGCACTATAAGCCATACACGGTGTCCTGTCGCTGCACAAGCTCCAATACCACCGAGCCGCAAACCACCAATGCCACGGTGTAACCAGCGAGGCTATTTCTCGACACCAGCAACTCAAACGTCTGGCCCACCATCAAGATCAAAAAGAAGTACGCTGGAAGATAGTTGTGGCCAAGCAACGGTCTGTCCACGAACAACAATACCGGCAAGTAGTGTGCTGCCCATCCTAAGACAAAGTCCGCAGTTGCTGAGTTGTACTTCAAGTACGCGAGACGGCGACGGGCCTTTGCAGGGCTTAGAAGAGGGCCGGCGCTGATAGCCGCAGGCTGAGCATCTTCTTCTTCTTTTTCTTCTTCACCTGTGGTGGAGGTAGAATCAGTCGTAGCATTGAGATCAAAATCAGTGAAAAAAAGCCTACCGTACCATTTCAAGTCTCTGAGGATTCTCAAAATGTGTAAGATGCAAAACCCAGCAATCAACCCAACGCCCACATACTGGATGATCTGAGTAGTGGCAAAGGTAACTCTCACTCTTCCTGATTTTGACTCATAGACACCCACTGCGTTGTCCAGCAATAGCCACTGATCAGCAAACTGTTCGTCTGGATGAGCACCACTGTAAATCTTGTAGTTTCTGTAAAACATCAAAGTCGAAACCATGTATTCCATAAACTTCCCCCACATTGACAACTTGATAAACTGCACTTTAGGCTGGTTTGGATTTTCGTCAAGCAATGGATGGCTGTTCATCTCAATGTAAAACGCTGATCTAATCTTTGAAGCTTCCTTCACGCAAACCACCTCTTGCTGGTTGCTGCCCCAACTTGGCAAAGTGATATCGTGTGACAACAATTGACATTTGATATCACGGTTATATAACCTGAATACCGTGCCCACTGGATGAATAATACTGTCCCCCGGATCATTATCAATTCTGTCATATGTGTAGCTTAGCACGGAAAAAATTTGCCAGTTATCTGAGCGTTCACCAAGGTAATCTGAGTCACCTTTGGCACTCACTTCATAGTCATACTCTTGCTCAGAAACTGGGCCACGAAGGTTATTCACATGAAGATACTTACCAGTAACCGCATGTCTTAACCTGATATATGCCCCTTCCGCAACGTACTTTCTCTTACTAAAAAGTTCTTCTTCTGGCTTCTTGGCCTTGTACTCAACTATCCATTCATTGTTTTTGTCCTTGAAATTGTATAGTGTCACTTGCTGCTCTTTGGATCCACCTGGGTATGTCTTATTATGCGAATGCAAATACCCTCCAAGCGAATCATAATGGCGAATAGTGACTTTGCTCCCATAAAGCAAATTCAATGGGATGCAACTTGTGTTTGGGTTTTTTCTGCTCACTCCGAGATCATTGCCAAGTAAATTGGCTTGAAACGTTGAGCTCATCAATGAGTAACCTTGATCATCATAAATAGAGTTTATCTTGGATAATAATCTCAAGTTTACCACATTCACTGCAAAGAAAATCAAACCTGGAATACACACCACAAATATGGCAGTAACTGCTAAAAATTTGCCAACTGGCCGACCATTACCTTTGGCAGTTGGTGAACTCAAACTCAAATCACCAGCAATAAGCCATGCTTTTTTCAACTGCAAACACAATATCCACAAAATAGTGCAAACCCCGCTATACTTGATGGAAATAATAGCTCCTAATGCCAAACTAAGCAAATAATAAACCTTAAACCATTGCTTGGAAAATAGCTGCAACTGTGTAAGCCTCAAGTAAACCAATGTAATGAACCCCAACGCGGCAATAAAATACGCATCCGGCATGATGATTCTTGAGATTGTTATAGTTGCACTATCGAATAAAAACACCAACGAACCGCAAAATGACACCATGGAACGGCATCCAGTGATTTTTAAAATAACGTAAACAAATACCACCAAAGCAATCCCTTGCAGTGCAGTAATGAAGCGTAGTATCACGTACGGGAACTGACTACCAGTATAGGTTTGGTTCATCTGCTGAGGATAAAATTTCCCATCATAACTGAAGAAATAAGACACCGCAGCAAAAAAAAACTTGGCTAATGGAGGATACAAATCAATAAAAAATTGGTTTCTTAAATAGTTGTTTGTGCTTTTTAGGAAATGGTGTTCGTGGAGTATTATATTGTTTGGAATGTCCAATCTGTATAGCCGTATACATATGGACAAGATGATCAAGATGGACAAGTAGAAAACTTCCTTGGGAGCAAATTGTAGACGTTGACTTTTGGTCTGGGATAAAAAGTAGGGTCTTTTGTACCCCTTCTTGTATTGAGGTTCGTAATATGATAGTTCTTCGAGCACCTGTGCTGCTTGACTTTGCTGTTTGCTTGGAGGGACAGTTGTGGATATTGTGGAGAGTTTTGCCTTAGACTTGCTCAACGGCTGCTCTAGCTCTTGGGAATGATTTTTGTTTGGTGCCATGATACTTTTCTAGCCAGCTTCCAAGGCTTTTTAGCTTTTTCACTGGAACGCTTGCAAGTGAGATGTTTGACAGAGCTGCAGTGTGGTTAGAGTTGGCTGAACTTGGGTAGTGCTTCGGTGGTGATTTGGCAGTGAAAAATTCATGCACGTGAAGCCATCGATTCCTTATTTTTTTAAAAAAAGCTCATCATTGCAAGTCTTCTACTGGTGTTGCAATGGCCTTGGTAAGTACACCGAGACTTTTCTGTTCACCATCTCTTTGTCAATCAAAATAAGAATACACTAACGTACAAATAATAATATGCTGGATATTGCTTTGAAATACACCAAGGACAGGAAAGTCGGTGAGGGTACTTATGCCGTGGTGTACCTTGGCAAACAAGCCAAAACGAAAAAAGATATCGCCATCAAAGAAATCAAAACTGGGATGTTCAAAGATGGCCTCGACATGTCAGCTATTAGAGAAGTGAAATATTTGCAAGAACTAAGGCACACCAACATAATTGAACTTATGGACATTTACCTAAGCAACGACAACCTTAATCTTGTGTTGGAATTTCTTCCTTATGATTTGGAAATGCTCATCAAGGACAAAAACATCTTATTCCAACAAGCAGATGTCAAATCATGGCTTTTGATGATTCTTAGAGGCGTGCATCATTGCCATAGAAACTACATTTTACATCGGGACTTAAAACCAAATAACTTGCTTATTTCGCCCACGGGAGAAATCAAAATTGCTGATTTTGGTTTAGCAAGATCCTTAGGCAACCCAACGGAAAACTTGACCGCCAATGTGGTAACGATCTGGTATCGTGCCCCAGAGCTTTTGTTTGGGGCCAGACACTATACAGGGGCAATAGATATATGGTCGGTGGGAATAATATTTGCCGAGTTAATGTTAAGAACCCCATATTTGCCGGGGACAAATGATATGGAACAGTTGGAAATTACCTTTAGGGCTCTCGGTACCCCCACTGAGAAAATATGGCCCAATGTCTCGAGATTGCCATTGTACAATAGTTTGAAAATTTATCCACCGCCTACTAGAAGTGAGTTAAAAAATCGATTCATTGCTGCTTCTAACACTGCATTGGATTTGATGATAGCCATGACTCAGTTAGATCCAGCAAAGAGATGCAGCAGTGAAGAAGCATTAATGAGCCCGTACTTTGTCGAAGCGCCAAGGGCAACAAAGCCGAAGGATTTGCCAAAGAAGACAAAGTCATAATACCATGTGCGAAAGTGCATACATGTATAGTCGAGTACTATTTTGTAATATAGTGAAACGTTTTACTCTGTTGTTACTGCGTAGTGTAATTGGGGTGCGTGCACCCTGCGTTCATAATGCGAAAAATGAAAACCCCAAAGTAAAAGTCAATGATGCCAGTATCTTCTTATATCAGTATTCAATGGATCTTCAGCTCCACTCAATACACCCAAAAGAAAACCATCCTATTCAAAGAAATATCATTGCACAACATTAGACAGAATGTTGACTCATTACTTTACAATACTAATACTAGCCCTCACAGTACCCATATTAGCAAACACAGAATCATTTCTCCTTGCAATACCCAATGACCCTGTACAACAAGAGTATGAAATCAAACCACAAACAGTGCACCACAACGAAACTACTATAACTCCAGGAAGTACCAAACAATTAATTTTACTGGCTAGTCATTTGTACAATCCGGAATATTCTTTTTCAAATCAGCGGAAGAAAAATCCATCGAATCCATTATTGACTAAAGAACAAATACAATACCAAGAACGATGGATCAAAGTTGAAGATTTCAAACCTGGGGATAGTTATAACGCTAGAGTATCGTGGCCTGCTACCGTATGTATTTAGGGTTTTGTTTTATGTATCTTTGCCATTTCTCCATAAAAATTTGTCGTCTTTTATTTTTCGAAGGTTTCACTAACTTTTGCTATAGTATCCGGTACTGATTGATATTGAACCACATTTTTTCCAATGCGAAACTTCTACAAGCGCCAACGAAGATCAATTCGAAGTGTTTGTGCTTATAAAGTATTATCCACAATTTTACTCCAATAGCAATGATCGCATGCTTAGTGATTTGGAAGTGCCGATTCACCTTCGTACGTATAAATATGCATTTTTGTTCTTCCTCAATTAAGTCGCATTGCCAAAAATACTAACCTTTTGAGTATAGATCTCGTGAATCTTCGGTACGGCGTACTTCCTGTTGATATTGAACCAATAATCGGTCTTGTGGTGGCTTTGATAGTGGTTGGCCTACCATTTAGCAATTTCATTTACAACTTTATCCGTAACGCCAGCTAAGAAGATTCTGTAATATACGTTGCTAGGAGCAAAATGCCCCTTTTCTTGGAGTGCATTATTTAATAATCTTTTGTGTTGTGACTGACTTTGCTTAGAGGCATGAAGATTCTTGGGTGTTTAGACTCGAATGGCTTCCGAATACTTTCCAATCACTAGTCTCAGTATTGCTCATCTCGATGATTTGCAACTTAAGAATTTTCAAGAGAATAGCAATCAGCGGTCTATTTGACAAGGCGAAAAATCAACAACATTATTTTGCCTTTCTTTATGAGTTTCATAACTCCTAAACGATTCGAATGGTAAAACTTGCACAACAGACATTAAATAGCAAGCAATAATTTCCGGCACTGAGAAATGATTTACAGTAGGATTTTGAATAATACATGTCAATATTTTTCACTCCCATTGTGATTTGCATAATTTTATACTGTTTGCTATATGAATAATTTATGCTATCGGTATAGCATAAACAAAACAAGTCCAAGTGTGAAGTGCACGAAGAGGTGGTACTATAGAAAGTATACTTTATAGTATATGACAGAGTACTGCCGATAGCTATTGCAGCTGTTTGATGAACCATACTGTAGTGTATTAGGTGTATTGTTGATATGTCATGGCACGCTGTGCTGCACTTGACAATTACTACTGTGGACGAAAATCACTATTTTTTTTATACAATTGTTGACTGAAGATTGATGACAGAAGCTTATAACTTCCTTGGATATCAGCTTGCATGTTCTGCTATCATGCACTGTCATCTTATATCCGTTTAGGTAACAGAGATCTGTGCTTTTGACTGGGGAGATTCTTTTGTGAATTGGATCTATAAGTAGAAAGAATTGCAACAAGAGTTTAAAGTTCAAATAGCTGCTGCAGTAAACCATGTTTGTGAAATTCACAGAATATTGAATGATTTACAACAGGCAAACTGACTTGTCAAAGCTTAGGAAGATGATCCCTGCTAGTCTCTAAGACGTAATGGGTCTGACAGACAGGTGGCATAGCATCTGTAAGTACCGCGCGCCGATCGAAGCCGCAGGGAAGGGACATCATATCCGACATATCGAATCTTGCAACTTTCTTTTTACTCATCTTTGTTTTTATTTTTTATTTTTGCGGGAGTGCTTTATCTTGAAAGACTTTGTCAAAATCTGAGTTCTGACAAAGTTTGGTTCGATTGCTTGTGTGCTTGCTCACGCCTTGCTACCTGTGGTGCCTCAATTAAAGAACAAATCTATCATGATATTTAGAAAACATTTTTATGAAAAGTTTATGGGTAAGCATAACTAACAAAACAAGATATGAAAAAATATGAGTATTATAGCGCAAATAGAAGTGAAGGCAAAAGATAATGCATCTCTAAAGACGCGCCGAAAGATAACAAGAGTCAATAGAAGGTCAGAAGAGTTTTTTAGAACAGATAAAACAAACAATATTAAGAAATTATCAAAGCGGAAACAAATAAATAAATCAGTTAAAAAAGAAAGAGAAATTATCAACAAATTCAATCAGCTTCGTTGAATAAGGTGGTAAAGTAAGAAGTGTAAGAGTTAACAATTTGGTCGTAACTAGTGTCGCTATCACGGCACATTTCACCACCACTAGGACCAATATGAGGACAGTGAACAGCTGGACGGAATGGCAACATTACTTGGTGAATATTTCTGCAAAAAATGGTATTTCTACCGCCGGAATATCCTTCACCAATAGGAATAGTCTTCAAAAATGCAAAACATTCAGCAAAACTTCTGTATTGTTGATTATCACCAGTACAATGTTCATCATGAATTTTGCAAATTGATTCAATGGCCAAATCTTTGAAAATTTCTTCTCCGGTAACTGGAAGCAATGGGAAGCTTTCTTTCAACTTCTTTTGTGCCACCTGGTTGGTGATTTCGTAAGCTCTGTCAAAATTTCTGAAAACCGCATCATATTCAGCAATTCTAAGATATCCACTGCTAGTGTCAAGAAGAAGCCACATATCAATTTGCACCGGAATGGTGAAATTGATTTTTTGCACATAGAAATCGATGATGGTGGAAGAGGCTGCTTTGTTACCATTGGAGATAAAATCGACGATTTTGAAACTTTTACCAACCCCGATCATTTTGAAATCCACTGGAGTAATGTCTGAAAACAAACCAAAAATATATTCTGTGTTTAACTCAATACCCACAAAATCTCTAGTAAGAGAGACTCTGCCTTTACAGTCATCAGTGAAAAATGTAGAGTTGATCTTTTTGGCTTCTTTGGCATTTCCCGGGTTCATAAAAGCTTGATAAAATTGAGTAAGAAACTCTTGTGCCTGAGATGTGCTGGTGAGATTTGTGCTAGGAATCGACGAGCTATTGCTAGTTTGCGAATTTGAAATGGCCGTTGAGGTGTCGTTGGAGTATTGCGAGGCAGTACCTGAAAGCTGTTTGAGCTGGGAAAGTATTTCTGAGTCTGCATTTGAGTCTGAACTCAATGGTCTAGCTGTTGACACTCCCAATAGCGTACCGAAAATGAAAAGCAAATTGAACAAATTGTTGAGTATCATGATGCTGGGGTATTATCTATGGGTGTGTAGATGATATCAAGATCAATAAGATGGTGAAATGAACGTATGTAGTAGTTTATAAAAGGAAACAGAACACAGAAAGAAAGGTCATAATAAGAGGATACAAAACTAACCAACTAGTGCTGAAATGTCGGGATATTTATTTATCATAAGTGGCAATGTTTTTTTTTTTTTTTAACTGAATAAGTACATCAATTTAAAAAAATATGCTTAATCTGATAAACAATACTGCTAGCTTAGGATGCCTGCAGGTTGAGGTACGTGGTTTTGAAGCTTTTGGCCGGACTTATCCCGTCGCAGCCATACGCAAGATTTCTTATGGTTTATGCAACGGTTTTTACAATGTTTCAGGCATACGACCGGGAGCTCTTGTAATGGCCAATACTGATGGCAGTACAAATAATTGTTTAATTCGTAAAGATAACGGGGCAAGTTAGGGAAAAACAAGAAGTACTCACACAAGTTCAGCTGAAATCTCAAATAAATACTCGAACTGCACGAATTCGTGGCTATCTGGGATCATAGCTTCGACAACTTGCCAAAATTTACGAATGAAAGTTCAGGTACGGGAGGCTAACGTTGGAGAGTACCTCATGAAATTCTGTAAAAGCAAGTTGTTACCCTAAACTCCCCAGTATGATGCGGTTTCTCCGCCAGCCGGCAGCTCTCTGGAGCTAGCTAGTTATAACTAGCAGCAACGCGTTTAAATACTAGTTCTTTTGCTTGTTACATTTCCCCCGGGCTATATTCATAAAGCCCTTGATGTGTTACTGAGAGCTCCAAAGGCACTTCTTACCCATATGTTGCATGTATGTAGTGCAATTTTCTCTGAATATCTAAACTCTGCGTATTGGTGCTCTAGATCGTATCTAAATTTGCACTGCGCAGTCAATCAAGATGCCAATGTTTTCCCGGACTGCAGCCATGATAAATAAATGTCAATATGCTAGGGGTCATTTAAATTATCCACTGTAGACTCGCCAGCAAAAAGCAGCCGGCTCGGCAATGCTGCTAATCAGTGAAGTATAAAAGATCGGCTACATACTTGGCAAGTATTATGAATAAAATTTCAGTCAGACTTTTTACAAAACGTAACAATAAAACGAGATTTTCTTCCGAGCGCTCAAATATTAGTCTCGCTTATTTTTCATTGGTGTACTTGTTTGTGAAATTTTTATTATAATTGCTTATAGGCACCCTTATTGATCTCATACAAGCCTAACGTATTGTTTCGAGTGATGTCAAAAAACAATACCAATTAATCTTTAAGCTTGATGAGACAAATTTGCAAAACACCCTTGTCGCATTTGTGTCTTGCTTTAGGACAACTTGTGAAGCTAGTGAAGCTAGTAAGTGCACTAAGCTTTTTAGACTATGAGCCAAAAACATGTTTCTATATTACCTCATTTGGCAGTTTTGCAACAGTAGCTTACTTGTTTTCAATTAACTGTTTGGAATTTAACTTTTCTAAAAGACTGGAAACACATAAGCTTCTCTTAAACTTCGTGAAATTGTAATCATCAATTACCTGAATACAATTAAACTTCTTTAAGATCTCGATATCCGCTCGGCTATGATATTTGTTAATACCAACATGTTTTCAAGGATTCTCTGGGTCTACGGACAATAGCCAAGTTAATACAAATGGTAAACTTTTTTTTAAAAATAAAATTTTTACCACATCTGGTAATGGCGTTAAAAACAATAGAAAAATAGAGGATTAAAAAGCACTCTTAGTACAGCTTATACGCACAACAGCGGTGGAGGAGGAGGAAGTGCCAGATTGTTTTGTGCTGCAGTCGCACGAATTCAGCAGATACGCCCGTTTACGCACTTTCTGCGACCTGCATGTTTTAAAAGTATGCACCACTAAGCACTTTTGTGTATGCTTCCCAGGAAACTCATAAAAAGTAATTACTGTTTAAGGTAAAAAAAACAACAACACAGGCCCAAAAAATTATCGGATATTAGATAACTCATCGTACCCATAGCTGCACAAACTTACGTTAACTTTCAGTGGGAAAAATTATTATTCAGTTTATCAATAAAATAAACTTTTATCAATAATGTAATCTTTTGCGCTTTTGACCATTCGAATACGTCGAGATTGTGCCCTATATTATAGTACCATCACGATACTGTGTATTCTTGGCTAACCAGAGACGCGTGCCTGAGTCTTCCACAGAGGCGTATAGCTGCTCAACATGAGAGCCACGGTTTTCTCATAATCAATTTATCCACACTTGCTTCAAATTCTGTGGCTAATATTATAAGTCTACCTTGGTATTAGTAATCGTAATAATATTCTTTTATAAACTTCTCTTCACCCACATTAAATTATTGTTTTCTTCTTTTTCATGTTTAGATTTTCAGGATAACTAAAAAATAATAAAGATGTTGTATACTTTAGAGGCAACATCTTTCCCGTTTCAACATCAAATTTAAGTAGAACACGCCGTCAATTGCATCAAAGAAAATATTTAGTTTATGGTGAGCCAAGAAAGACACTGCTATCTATGAAAAGTCGAAGAAACTGTATAAAGCAGAGTACCGGAGGCGAGATGATGAAGAAAAATGAAAGCATCAACCCAGTATATGGAGGAATATAATTTGGAAAATCAGAATAAGTAGAAAGCTAAACAAAGAGCAAAACCCAAAGTAAACAAAATAGAAAAGAGAACATTAAAGGAAAAAAAATTAATAATATAAAAAGAGCAACCGCATTCCAATCCTAATCACTCAACTGGTATTTTCTTGTGGGCACCAAAGAGATCCAAAACTATGGACCATATGAGCTTTCTAGCTTCCCAAAGTGGTAAGACGATACAGACAAAAAATGTGCAAAACAACCAAATAATCATTGCCGCAACGGCAAACGTGAAGAAGCCCTTGGAGTAGATATATGGAGCAGCAGCTTGTGGTACTGGAATAACGATAGATATAATGAATGCCAAAAGAAGACATAATGTGACATATTTCTTGAATTTGCGTTCCAATTCAGCTAACGGAATATCTTCTTCTTCTGGAACATCTTGCACTGATCTTTCTTCCTCGTCTATCAGATGACTATTAAGCCCTTCTTTTTTCTTTTCACTTGAATTATCAACAGAATCAGAGTTTTCGCCGGCGATTACTTCGCCACGAGCAGCAGCAGAAGCACCGTCGTATGATGCATCAGACCCATTATCGGTCAAGATTGTTCTGTTTCTGGTTTTTTCCCAATCAAAGTTGTCTGGTTTAATCAAAGAAAAGACGATAGAGAAAATACCTCCAAGAAACAATGCAGTAGCATTACCAGTGAAGGAGACCCATTGATTAGACAAATTCTCGACAGTAATTTCTCCCATATATCTTTTGCACATAATCAACCATGCGGTAACAGCCAAAAGCATTCCGAGCACAGAGCCACTGACTGCTCCGACTTTATTAAGTTTTTTCCAGGTAAATGTCAATGTCACTGGGAACACACCTGAAGCGGTAACACAACCAAGGAAGTTGAATAACCAGCCCATAGAAATACCAGCTGCATGGAAAGCAGAAGCTAAAGCACCAGCAAAAATAGCCCAGATAAAAACACTTATTTGAGAAGCAACCAACACTCTCTTTGGTGAAGCTTTCTTGTCAAAGTATTTCTTGTAAACATCATAAGACAACAAGGTAGATGCGGCAATCAACTCACCAGAAAATGACGAGGTCACAGACAAGAAAACCATAAGCAAAATCATCACGGAACCAGCGGTTCCCAAAACATAGGAGGCAGCAGCAACAGAAGCTAAACCAGCACTAACTTCACTATCACTTAAAGATGGGAAATCAGAAAATAAGGTACATGCTCTTGCACCCAAACCAAAAATCAAACCCATGGCTAATGGAGTAACGAACCAAGCACAAGACCCAGTAAAGTAAGCGGCAGAAGTCTTGAGAGGGTTTGAAGCAATAGCACGAGACCAATAAGCTTGATCAAGAGCCACCAAACCAAAACCGGTAATGACTGAAATAAATGAAAAGATGCCACCACTTTTAGATCTAAATGTCAAGTATGATCCATGGTAGTTGTCAGCAACAGGTTCTTTGTGTCCTAACTCAGTGAGTAATTCCCACATTTTCCCTGGTGAACCAATCTTTTCTGAGCCACCTCCATAAAAGCAAAGGGCAAAAATTATCAAAAAAATTAAAAGAATAAAAGTGTGAGAAGCATCAGAAATGAAAGTAGCTCTCAAACCACCAAAGTAAACGTACACAGCACAAACAAATGGAATTAAAAATAAGGAAGCGTACATGCTCATACCAGTAATGGCACTAGTGACAGCACCACCACCCAAAAGGATACATGAACTCACAATAGCATTGCACACAAATCCGCACCATAAAAAGGCTAGGTGGCCAGCGGTCCCAAATCTGAAGTAGCCCATTTCTGGAAAAGTCGTTACCAAGTTAGCATTTGCTTTAACTTTGGAGGCAATGATAGAGAACATAGACAATTGAATTATACCGCCAACGGCGTACCAGTAACCACCACTAACCCCAAAGTTGTATGCTTCGGTAGCGGATTGCAACAAAGTTAAAGACCAGGTCCAACTGGAAACAATTGACACAACCATAAGACCAAAGGGAAGGTTTCTACTAGCAGCAGTGAACTCATCTGCCTGTGTCGTTTTGTGCTTGGAGAATCTATTTTGTAAATAAGTGACAAGGTTCATTGCTATGGCGAAAAAGGCGCCCAAACCGAGGATAATCCCATAGCCGACGCCCTGTGATAACGTTGGTTCCATTATTTTAAAATGTTATTAAAAGGGCCCTTTTTTTATAAGCAAGAGAATATGGTACTTAAAGTAACGCAATTAAGGAGTAATAATGAGGAAATGAACTTTAATAAATTGAACGATAACTTAGAAAAGAGCAGCAAGTGTCAATGAACAAAAGGGAAAAGCTCATCTTTTTATATATGAAAGATAATCGATTATTGTTCCACTCATGCTGTCGCTCATATACATCCAATAATGCCTGGAAAAGAAAATCTTAATAGTGACTAAAAAAATTTTTTTTTTCTGAGATCCAGATGCGTCTGACAGTCAGCCACACCTTAAAGACAAAAGATCTTGACAAACTCAATAGTGCTTTTTTGAATGGGCATTTCGGTATTTCGCTTACATTGTGTACCGTCAATTGTTCACCAAGCACTGCCAGTGCTCTGTTCATGTTGATAAGAGAACAATTCAGTGGAAAGTGTGTGAAATTCCACGTGCCGCTCCACCATCCACAGCTGTACTGCACTTGCTTATGTTCTTCGGCAACACCATGCAGAACACAACAGTACACTGTGTGGTTATCCATAGACATATATGCATTGACATGCGTCTCTAGACATGACATATGCTGCAGGCACATCCATAGCCGGACACCCCAGGATTGGTCCTACAGCCTTTTGAGCCTCACGAAGGAAGCCATGCCGTGCTACTATTCATTGCCCGTTATAGGAGTCATCTTGTAAATAAAGAAAAAAAGGTTTATCTAAGAAGAATAAACGTAAAAGACTTAGAAAACACACAGTCATTCCACATATTTCAAAAGCCGGAAAATCACAAAGAATTTGAGTTTAGTATAACACTACCCGGTAAAAAAGAGCCAAACACTTCAGTTCATGAAAGAGTTCATCATTGCTATCTCGAGGGCCATAATGTCTAGTTAAATAACCGTTAT
>JXWR01001153.1_pt1 | contig 15517 bp, 6 predicted proteins | sample 315541 | NCBI WGS metagenome assembly JXWR01 (sample SAMN03273951, study PRJNA271842) | soil metagenome | isolation source: rice field ambient CO2 | place: India: CRRI Experimental farm Cuttack,Odisha-753006 | collected 2013-12-17
GTTATAGATGTGGTAATGTTGCAAGTGTTATGAAAGTAGGCGAAGACTTGAATCCACAATTTAAAATTTTCAGTGCAGTGCCGGATGATTCTCAACGCATGGCCCCAGAAAAACAACAAAGAAGTGATTACTTTTTATGAGATATGACTTTAAGTGTTTTTTAGTTGTTTTTTTTTTTTTTTTTTTTTTTTTTTCTTTAGTTTTTCCGATCAATTATTATTCTTTTTTGTATGTTCACTTATATACTTTTTATCTATTGTATCAGTAATGACCTTTTTTTTTTTGAATTAATTTTTACTCATTCTAATTCATTTTTGTTTTTCCCTTTTCCGATTGATTTATTAACTTATGGTACTTTTTCATTAAAATAATTCACAAAGTGCTAGTGTTTCCCGTTTTTGTTTCTTTTTCTTTTTGTTCTGCTAAGCATTTATTGACCAGTATTCATAATCATTTGTTGATGATGTTTTTAGTATTAGTTAGTAATTCATAATACATTTGCTCTTATGCCCTACTTGGCCCATTAAGTTTATGGCTTGATATATATGCAATCTAACACAATATGCTTTTGCAACATTCAAACGACTCAAGTGCGTTTGCATTTCTTGGTATTGTTCGGGACATCTTGAGTTCCCCTATGAAGTACGGACCTATTTTTACCATGAACCCATTTATATAAGAACTGCTAACACTTCGATAGCTTTTTCGATTCTACAGTGCGAGTTCCTCCAAAACATGCTTTAATCTACACAAACTTATACACATAAAAAAAAAAATGACAATAAAACAAAACAAAACAAAGAAATAAATTTAATGAACACATATCAAGCAACCTAAAGATCAATATCATCCACCACGTCAATAAAGTACAACTTATCATTATCTCTATCAACAACCCAAACGTTCAAGAAAGCATATTCATTAATACAGTCATCAAACTGGTCCTTAGTGAACCCAGACCGCAAGACTCTGCTCTCGACTTTTTCGAAATCCAACACTGGATTACCATCAATAAGTTCATTGCGCTTCTTGGCTTGCTGTGCAAGGTTCTTGATCAAAAGGTACACTTTACCAGTGGAGGTTAATTCCTTTTCAGCCTCATTTTCCTTCTTGTTCAACGAGGCCTTGGATACTTCTATTAATCTAAGGGCTTCATCTACATCTTCACTGGAAACTTCGTTATCAAATCTCAATCTAGCCAAAGCTTGAGCCATTCTCAAAATAGCCAAAAAGGTTCTTGGGGTAGCATGAGAAAATTGTTTAATTGAGCCTTCATTCTGTTTAGATTCTTGTCTTAATTTGATGTATGAGTTGACGGCATATTCACCTACTTCTTTTGGAACAACTGGTTTGAAGGTTCTTGCTTTAGAAATAAACTGTCTAATGGTCATTGGATCTATTGGTTGGAAATCAAGAGTTGGTGGCTTATTATTCATGTGCACATAAGCAACGTGGGCTGCTAATTTTTCGTCAGTTTCTCTAGTTGGTGTATCCAATAGCAAAAACAAGATATCGAATCTTGAAAGCAAAGCAGCCGGCAAGTTTATGTTTTCCAAAGGTGATAATCTTGGATTGTATCTACCGTAAACAGGGTTAGCAGCAGCTAATATTGAAGATCTGGCATTCAAAGTGGTGTTGATCCCAGCTTTAGAAATTGAGATCGTTTGTTGTTCCATGACTTCGTGAATTGCAGTACGATCATTTTCATCCATCTTATCGAATTCATCAATACAACAAATACCATTATCTGCAAGCACTAAAGCACCACCTTCAAGCACCATTTCATCAGTAACTGGATCTCTCATCACCGCAGCAGTTAAACCAACCCCAGAAGAACCTCTACCAGTAGTGTAAACACCTCTAGGGGCAATCTTGGAAATACTCTTCAACAATTGAGATTTGGCTACACCAGGATCACCCATCAAACAAACATTAATATCACCTCTGATTTTCATCCCATCCTTCATTTCCTTAGTAACACCCCCAATAAGTAGAAGTAAAAGTGCCTTCTTCACATCTTCTTGACCAAAAATTTCTGGCGCAATCGATTTAGCAAGTCTTTCATACAAGTTACCATTAGTTCTAATCAACTCAATTTTCATTTCTGCGTCAGCATCCAAAACTAATTCTTGGTATGCTTTTTTGTGCTGCCTGATGAATTGAGCTTCTAAGTAAGTATCGGTAAGCAAGCCAGCTCTAAGAGCTTGGAAGCCAGTATATGGGGCCGGTAAAAAGATACCGGTAATATCAACAGTGTCACCAGGGTTTACACTTCTGACCAAGTCACCATTAATATGCACATCCAAACTTCTTGGGATGTGGCCCACTGGCACTTGATTAGCCAATTCTTGGATTCTGACATCTTGGAATGCGGAAAATTTACAAGCTCTAGTACTCATGAAAAGTTGACCTTTGGACTGGTTCTTCACACACTCTTCAGAAGTACATTCAGATAATGGAGTGAATGTCTTGGAGTTGACTTCTTGGAAAATTTCAAACCCACATTTGTCACAAGTATAAGCATTAACTTGAATTAAAGGTTTCACATCAGAGACTCTTGTAACAATACCTCTGACGGTGATCAACTGGCCTAATAAACTACCTTTAACATCTCTAACGGCTAAAGCTTTACCGCTACTAACCCCGCCAACTGGTCTATGATATATATCAGTCAAAGGTCTGAAATATAAGCAAAATCTTCTGGTCAAAGATGGTGGGAACAATTCATTTTGGTCTGATGGTGCAGCTTGTCTTTGACTATCTTCACTTACTAAGCCTGAGCTTACTAGTTCTTCTTGGTTCTCTGATTGTAATCTCAAGTTTCTCAATTTTCTCTGGCGCACAATAACATCCAACACATCATCTTTATAACTGATATCAACAGTTGGCTCTGGTAAGATTTCATCAATAACTTTAGAAAAAAGCTCAGTGTAATGTAAAGCGTTGGAGCAAACCAAGTCTACCAAGTTGCTGTTGCCTCTTGAACCAGTGTTTCTAGAGTTATTAAAAAGAATACTTTCTTCGTAGCTTTTGATATCGTCTAAATCAACATATAAAGTAGAAAGATCTCTGTTTGCAATCTTCTGTAGCAAGTACATGTACTTTGGACCAGTACCAATGTTGGCATTTTGCAAGTTGTTGCTCAAGTCATCAATCTGAGACTCGTGAATGTCATTGAGCGTCAAATCAGCATTGCCTTGGACTTTATAATGTAACAAAAAATCTTTGATTTTGCTAGTTATGTCTCTGTAATCAACATTTATCTGAATAGAAGGCAAAATATTTGCCGATGTGGTTTGTGGGGCAACGGAAGCCATTGTTAGTGATATTTAAGTATTTGTTTTAATTTCTTTTCTTTTCTTTTTGTTGTTTATGATGTATGTTTTTTTTTGAATATATAATGAGATAGTAAAAATATTATGTTTTGATACAGTAATATTATAACAAATTTCAATGGAAAGTCTAAGCAAAACACTTTACTTTCTCGGTGCTGATGATCAAAATTACAGAGTATTAAGTGGTCAAGATAAGTTGCCTGACTAGTGTTCAAAACTGCAATACAAACTGCGAGATTGATCTTTTTTTTTTGCCTTTTTTTTGGCCTGCGGTGGTGGAACTGCGATATTACTGAAATTTTCCGTGTCCACTTGGGGCAGAAACGCGTCTTTTTTCCGTTTTAGGAAATTCGTTTTGCTGCGAAAATGACGCGTCTCCGTTTATTTATTTGAGGACATCGAGTACGGTGAGACTTTCAGCAGATTTTAATGGCAGTTGAATCATCCCAAGCAAACAATAGTGTCAAAGGGACCTTGTAATCTTATTGGTCTATTTTCTGCTCTACAGATCGTTTCTTGTTAGTAATCCTGCATCCCCTACCGTTCTACTCATGCACACTAAATCTGTCTGCGAGAAATGGGTCTCTGGCAATAGGAGGCCAGCCATGAAATGAAAGGTACACAATCTCGTTTCAACCCCCCTTTTTCGTAATAATATTTAACAAATGCCGTGTCTACAGATGTTGCAGTCTCACTGTAAAATGTTCTCATGGGAAGCTGAATGTATGTATTTCTAGTGGTGTAAGGTTGTATGGATAAGATTGTAGTGATGTTCGGATGTTGTATGGGCAGCGGAAAAAACAGTAGTGACAACAATAGAATTAACAGAAGAATCACAAGGATCAAAGCTTTGATACCGGTAAGCCACTTTGTATCACACAAACACATAGTAGCCATGTCTGAAGATACCCTCGGGGACTCGATCAACAGAATCATAAGTGAAAAGAATCAGAAGTATAGCCTCAACAATGGTCATGAGAACAACAACAATAGCACTTCCATACATAGTGGTGCTGGCCGCTACTATGCCAGACGCAGAATGCCATCCCGCAGATACATGAGGCTATTATCCAAAAAGATCGTAGCCAAGTTAACTTCGTTGAGGATGCTTCGGTTACTAGTGGTGTTTGTCTTTTTGCTAGTGCTAATACTGAAAAACAAAACCGCGCTATACTATAAAACATTGGATATTATTGATCCCATAGTTGTTACTAAAAGCTACAAACTTTTCAATAACGGAATAGACAACTGTATCAGTGAACAAATGTTGCAGAATCAGAAAATAGATGAAGGAGCTGCGAGTGCTCAGCAACAAAATGAATACTCTAAATATAAGTTTTACAAACAGAAATTACTCAACATGGATCCAAGTTATGAAATAGTAACTTATTACAATTTACATCATAATGGTGCTGTTAATAACACAATGAGCAAAAATACAAACAATGATAACAAAGACAGCACCCAAAACCAACACCAAAAATACTTGTTATCAGCTGTGCTAGACAACGGACAATCGACGGTAAAGAATTTCAAAAGAATACTTGCCAAATTAAGCGAATTGAGCCTAGACAAATCAGAAACCACTTTAGCATTCATGCTAAAAGGTATTGATAAAGACGACAATGATATTGAAAGCTTTGTGGATAATTATTACAAAATAAACTACGAAAACAAAATAAATTTTTCAAAAATTGTGTTAATTTACTATTTCAATGAGTTTAAGCCCTTGGTTAATGGAAATAAGCAAATCACTACTACTCAACCAATAGAAGAATTTAGCCAAGAAACCAAAATCGCGAACTTCAAAAACTTTTTGATAAACAATGCGCTCAATAAAGAAAAACATATACTATATATCAGTAATTGGAAAACGTTTGACTATAAGAGTTTGAATAAAGTACAGGAGGAAACGCTAAAAAGTAATAATATGGCGAAAACTATAACAGTTGGAACGAAACTTGCAAATGCTGACGACCATTATTTTTCAAAAAAAGGTTCTAAAAAAAACATTAATTTTATTGTTATACCAGCTGTAATTTTTAAGCAAGGAATCCAATTTAACAACATTTTGCTTAATGGTAACAGCTGGTCTGGAGGGAAAATAATCAAGGAACATTATCAGGAGGTAGAGAACTTGTGCTATCAAGCACACGCAATTGGCTATCAGTGCGTATATATCGAGGATAAATAGATGGTACTAATATTAGTAATTATAGTACACGTTATTCAACAATATATTATTAAGAAGGTACTCACAAAAAGGTCCCGTTTATTGAATGAATAAGCAATTATGGGATTTGGACCTCTGCCTGTAAGTAATGTGCTGATTGTATATGCTTCGAGCAAATATGTTTGTAGAAACTAATCCTCGATAGCTGGCTAGATTTTTATTAACATATTCAGGTCTTTGTTTTCGCCTAAAAACAGTTTCTTCAAAAAGAGAGGGGCCCAACAGCTTCCGTTGCCTTTAATATATAGTGTGCGCTCATGTTTGCCATTTTTCCCGTTATTGATCCGTTAATTCACTGCTCATCAACCCTAACAAAATTTAACATAGACTACACCCTTACATACTAACTCATGCATACCCAAATAATGTAAGAACTATTTTCACTAATGTATTCCATATTTTTTTCTTCTGGGCATGTTATTTTGTGACCCCAGAAATCAAATAGATCATATTAAAAGGTAAGTTATTTTTTTTTTCTTTCTTATTTTATGATTTTTTTTTTCAGTTAACGGATGGTCATATTAAGACGTGAATAGTGACAGCGGCTAAAAGACTATAATGAAAGCTAGTATTTTGTAATCCATTATTCTGCTGGAGGATTGACTTTGTGCCCTTTACGTCTTTTTGTTTTAGAGGTTCTTCCAACTGTTCTCTATTTGATAAATACAACTCGCACATTATTGGGTTCGAGTAAACTCTTGGTATTGCATAGCGCGCCAAAGTTAACAGATGTAATGGTATATTATGGTATCAACATAAATTGAGCAAGGAAAGCAGACTAAAATGAGCAAGAGTGCCGACATTGTAGAGCTTCGAAGGATGTTAGACTAACAAAAGAAAACAGTTAGAATAGAACAAGAATTTAAGTAGAATAAAGTAAAAGAACTAATAAAATGAAACAAGAAAGTAGGTAGAATAGAACAAGGACATAGACAGAATAAATCGAAGGTAGTAGAATTAAACACGAAAGTAAGTACAATTGAAATTTGAGAAGTACAAGAAACTCTTGAGACTAATAAAGAAAGGCTTTCTCTTTTGGGTTTGTGTCGCACAAAGCAAATGAGCCTCAAAACCATCTGCAGTGACAAATATCCCAGACAATAAATCATGTCGTGGTACAAATAATGAGGCACAACAACAACAAAAAAAAAGGATGCTGATCAGAACTGATATTAAAGGGGATTGGCACTGTACTCTTTATCATAACGTAAGCAGTATTCTAACTTTTCGTCAAAATGTTTAATCTTGTTTATGAATACCGTGTTGATAGAATAAGTTCCAATTTCAAAACTGCTTCTGCAATTTCTGTTAAAGTGGGCGAAGCAAACAATGTCACTGCGGGTTGTTTCATTTTTTTCACCTGTTATGTGGTTAAGTAATTGTTCTTTGTATTCCGGTCTATCAGAATTATCCCCAGCAGAAGAACTAACAGAAGAGGTGTCATGTTGCTGTTCTCCTTGCATATCACCTAAAAAAGGAGTAGTTGGACCTTGCATCATGAGATGTGGATGAATCTGTCTGTTTGCGAAACAGAAGCTGTGAACGGATTTTGTGTTTGTGCCGCGACGGTAGACTGCTAATGCTGTGCTATGTCTCATTTTTTAAAGCGAATAAAGAAAAGAGATTGAGATTGAGATTCTGAAAAGATGAAGGCAGAAAAGGGTGTTAATGATAAAATAGATTTGAATTTAAGATATAAAAAATTGAAAAGAATAATAAAGAAGATATGGAAAACAGTGTTTTTATATCTTTTCTCTCTTTGTTGGGTTACTGTATTTCCTTTCTCACTGATGCTGATCCTTCAGTGGTGATGTCCTTCAATTAGCTTAAGTGTTTTCCTTTAGTCGCTGACCGCAGCGCATGTTGGGAACTCTGCAGCAGAACGCATGGCAAAAACAAAAAAAAACTAAAGTATGGTGATTAAGTGGTCGGGTAACGCTATTTTTTACATACTAAAAATTTTCTCTAGCTTTTCCTCACATATGCTAAAGAAAGCGTAGTGCGATTATGGTCATAGCGAAGACTGCTGGATCAGACTGAATCTAGACTGGTTGTTTGTATTAATTGGTAATAACGGTACCAGGAAATTTCAGCAGTTACAAACTTCGCACTGTTTAATTAGCACTGTACCTAATCTAAGCTTACATAATTGCTTTCGACCAAATAGGAACAACAACTCATTGGCCACTAATTCTTTCTGTTTACCTCATCTATCGCAGTCTTTATAATACACAATTACAATACAATACACCAACAGATATATTATTACCAATAAGGAGACTAAAACCGCACAGTTTACACTTTTTTTTTCTTTTTTTTTCAAAAGATGGATCTATCAAATTTATCCACTAATTTACCGCCATCAATTCCTGTTACCCAAGCAGAGTTGAACGAGCTCGATACAAAACTCGCTAACGAGTTTAAGAACGCCGCAAACTCAGTTGCCGCCCTTTATAGACTTTCCAATTCCAAGAACTCATTGATAAGGTACAAGGGCTATTTGGACTGCTTGGATGATTTATTAAATTTAATCAAGTTACATAAATTGAAAGGAAGCAATCATAGTGATTCATCTATTAGCACCAACAATAATGATCCTGCTAGCGCTAATGATCAAAACACCAGCAGCAGCGGTAACGACCACCATTACATTAGCAACGCCAGTAGAGATGGTAATAGATCAAACAACCATCAGCAGACAAATGATGGCATTAATATTAATGGTTTTGATATCGAGAACTGGTGTTTGACCAAGAAAGCTGAGTTGATGGGTGGCGAGAATATAAACAATGGGATCATATTTGATGATAATGAATTAGAGAACTCTGAGAATATTTTAGAAAAATACGCCAATAATAATGCTAGTGATTCACAAAATAGCCACAGCAATGAATTTGAAGATACAAATTCAGTTGATACTGAACATGTCAATGGTGAAGAAGACGACAATAAAAGTGAATATACTAATGAATTGCCTAAAAAGTATGATTTTAAGATGAACTACGCCACAAATCAGCGATTCAGGCCATCTATGCCATTGTTGTCAGTTGATCGGAAACCAAAGACTAGAAACGTTAATGGTAAGTATGGACGGAACAATCAAGCATTACCATTACAGTACCAGCACCAACACCACCAGCAATCACTGAAAAATGGAATTAGGCAGCAACAGGATACATTAGCCCAAGATTCAAAAGCGTTATGTAGTACGGACAATGAACTGGATGAAGAAATTACTTATGAAGTGGGAGAAGGAGAAAGAAAGAGAGTGTTAAGTTCATCAAAAGGAGAATTCAAAAAACCCAAGTTTGAAAACATTTAAGATTTGTTTACAGTTATGTGCTCATGAAAATATTTATTTTTTGTTTAATCTTGTTTATTTAACGGTTAATGATTTTGTTAGTTTTGTTTATTGTCTTTTATTTTATAATCTTTTCTACTGATTTTTTACAAAGTTTCGCAGCCTCTGTGATCCGTTTCTATTTTTTTTTCTTGATTGCATATCGGCAGTCAAATAAGATTTTTCTGCCTTCTTTATCTTACCTTTTGTTGTTTCTATATTATTACATATTCCAACATTCTTCTGTTTGCTTTTTTATTTATAGCTTTTTGGTTACTATATAGGATGATTGTTATGAAAATCATAACTAATAATAATAAATTGATACATAGTTTGATTCAGCCATTACTATTAGCTCTTTGTAAATTGTTAATACTAATCAGTGCTAATTAACTTCCATATAAATATATTTATTGGTAAGTATCTCGAATCAATACGATATAAATTTAAGTCTACCGCAATAGCTTAAAATTGTCAGTTATGCTCTCCATATTACATCTCCTTAGAATACGGCGAAATTAACACCTTGCCAGTTTTTGGTTGGTCTATCACTTCTATATATGCCTTCACCTGCTTCTATCGCTTTACATTTCCAATGTCCTTTTCATTTTTAATAAGCTTAAACCCTCCACAAAATCTTCTAATCAATCTAAACTTCAAACTCTATTTTTCTTGAAAAAAAAAAATTAGTATTAAAATGTTACTGAAAGATTGTGTCTAGGAAACCTCAGCATTGTGTGCAATATCTGCTTTATGGAATATTCATAGGTTTGCTTTGATAGTCCATGGTAAGCGCTAGATTTAGTTTACGATCCATGTTACAGATTGGTGTGCTTTGTTGGCATGCTTTTGATCGGATGAATTATGCAGCAGGGAACGTTAGAAGCTTGTTAAGCAAACGAATTGGAATTATTGATCATCAATGAATTAGTAAGTTTATGATACTGATTCTCCTCGTATTTATGTAATTCTCATCTATAGGTATTCTTCTTTTCAACACATGATGAAACTATTGCAGCAGGAAGTCCATAATAAATCCTGCCTTACAATCTCTCATGCTCTTCGCTTACATCTTTCCTTATCGATCAATCTAACATATCACAGAATATATTATACATTGAAGTTTTTAAACTACCTATGAACCTAACCCACTCACCGATATAGCTCCGGAACAATATTTTGTCTAAAAAAGTTGAAAATTTTCTTTCCATTTTCCTCCCCAACCAACAATGCAAGTTCGTAATCTTCAAGCATAGCTAATTCCCGAACGCTTCTAACATGTTGAATAATTATATGATAATTTCCCGCAGTTATCCCTGGAATATTCTTAATCAAGTCAATAGCATTATCGTTGAACTGAATCTCGCTAATCAAGTTCTTGCTATCATTGGCAGAAGCAGAAGCAATACCGATATCGATACTGGTGGTACCGTCCAACCCAGCGGTGATTGCATTGCCTATATCTGGATTTTCTTCAAAAATAATCAACTCTTTGTATATTTCAGCAGTATGGTATGGTGATGGAGACCAAATGATTGTAAGCTTGGGAAAAGAAAGAAGAAGCATTGAAAGTTTAAGTCTGATGTTTTGTTGTGATTTTTCGGAAGCAATGGAATCTTTAACTTTGGATTTCATCAATGTGCGATCGTATAGATTCTTGAACTCCACGAACGGGTTCAAGGCAAATGATTTTGTTTCGTCGAATTCAATAAGCAAGATGACAATTTCATAGTATCGGAACATCCGTGTGCATTGACTATACAAATGTCCCTTTTCGAAAGAGCTAATTAAATCTGGCACCGACTTCCTTTCAACACAAATACGTGGTGATAAAATATAGTCACCAACAGTGATTACACAAGGCACGATTTCAAAACCAGCTCTAAACAAGACATTTGGCAACGCTGATCTGAATTCTCTAATATCAATGACAATTTTCCTGTTATAAATTTTCTTGCCATCCAAAAATCGCTTATTTTCTCCATCTATTCTAGAATTAGTGATGTGATCATTCACACCTTGTTGATTGTCTTTAAACTCTTCACTAAGTTGTCCTTTCTCCTTGATTAACTTTGTAAAGCTTTCTTTTTCCTTCTCGATTTGACTCAAGTATCGTTGTTCTTCCACTGAGGCGCCATAGTACATTAAGAACGTTTTCAACTTGTGAGAATTATTCTCTGCTTGAAAAAGCTCCACTCGTCTCACGAATGACAAATTCGGCTCATACATGATGATATAGGATGGAAATAATTCGTTTATAATCTTTTCGTCCGTCTTTGAATCGTATTTCTCAACAATTATTTGTTCCTGCCGTGATACAAGTTCGTACACGTTTGGGGGCTCAACTTGCATATATAGACTTTGGCTTTCTACATAAAGTCCAGCACCATTCCCGCTATTTGCTGCTGCCCTAACACCTACTTCCTCAACTAGATTTTCTGCTTCGTTGGTCTCGTCACCATCAACATTATTATCACCATCTTCTCCTTCGCCTTCGACTAGCTCCGCTAACACGTTCTGTGTTGCAATCTTTTCTTGCTTCACTTCCTGCTTACCGTTTCTCGTCCAGTCATTAACTTCCTCCTCTATCTGCTTTTTGATCTGCTTACTTATAGCTTCATTGTTTTCTTCCTGACTAAATTTGGTATTGTGTGATTTTTCAGCTGGAGCTAAATTTGAGCCGCCTCCGGTTTTTCTTCTTTTACCAATTGGTTGAGCGCCAGCAGTAAAAGTTTTTGAAGCGTTGATTTTATTTCCGTCGCTGCTGTTGTGCTCTTCTTGAGGATTAGGCGTTGAAAAAATTTCTCTCTTTCCATCATTATCATTACTGTTGGTGTTATTGTCATTATAACTATTTCTATTAATATTGGTGTGATTATCATCAGTACTGTTATTAGTAGCAGTTGTATTGGCTGGCCCTAGGCTCGGCCCTGAGCTATTAGAAGCCGCGAAACGGGCTTTCCTGTTTGCTTCGTTCTCCTTAATAATCTTGCTAATTTTTTCCGTCACCCTAATACTATTATTTCCCCAATATGAATAATCTCTAAAACGGTTAAGCATCATTCTTCTTCCAGAATATGGCTGGCTTTTAATGTTGGTCCCAGATGAATTAATTTCATCCGTTATTGAGGTCAAGAACTGTCGTATTTGAGCCACGGTTTGGGCACTGCTGCACATTATTAATATTGGGCCATCGTTTTGTAGTTTGCCATTATGTAATTTTTCGCCGATTATATCATGTAGTAAGACAGCTAGATGCTTCCATTTGGGTAATTCTTCAAGCAAAAGCGATTTCTCATTGCTCTTTCGAGCCGTCGAAGGTGTTACCAAAGGCGTTGCAAAGGGAGATGCTGTTGGCATAGTAGTTCTATCGCTTCCATGACCACCATCTTTGTTTTGATCATCACTTTTAGTTAATTGGTCTTTAACGTTATCAAAAACTCTTTTCTTTGCGAATGAAATCACAGTACTTGCTTCATCCAACATGAGCCACGGACTACCGCTATAATTCATTCTTCCACCAATTTTGCTGCGTTTGTATTCGTGCAATATAAGCTCAATGTCCTCATAGAAGCTAATAGCATCTTTATCAATCAAATTTCCAAGTAATCTTCCAAGCATCGCTAAGTCACCAATTAATTGTTTGGTGGTCCACGAGATTCGATGCCATGATGGATTAAATAAGGCCATCACTTGCTTTAGGAAAAAGTCGTCCAAGAATTTAGAAAACTCATTTTCATTAAAGATATCTGCGTTGACTTTAGCAAAAGCATTGCCTTGACCCAAATCTTCAAAGAGTTCCGATTCAGCAGTTAATTCAGGATTGTGACGTTTGATTTCAAAAAGAAGAGCTTTCATGCATGAAATAATAGCTAGTTGTATTGTTTGCATTGATTTAGTCATCGCCACTTTAATTTCAATGACTTTGCCTAAACATTTATCATTTTCCTTTGCATTCGTAGTGGCCGGCTTATTTGGGCGGAAGCTTAATGACTTGATAACGTCAATGTGAAATCTAGGCCAAAGCAAACATTTTTTGAGTTGCATGTTTCTAAGCATTGACCGTAATGGATTTATGACGGATCCACCAGAACTCGAGTATGCGGTATTCAACAAACTCTGAGGCTCGTCAGTAAGACATTTGATAAACCCCCACTTGTTTTTTGAACGATAGAAATTGATAATGAACGATTCGTTGGAAGTCTCTGAGATCTTGTCAGCATGTAATATCACCAAACCGGTGATCATGTTAGGATCTACTATGCCAGATAGTAAATCCACAATGAAAATTCTCGAACTTATTGAGATTATTCCACCTTTTGAATAAAGCTTTCTTCGTTTCTTCACTATTATAGACTCACCTTTAATAAGAATGAATTGTCTCTTCAACAGGCCACTGTTACCACCAGTGTAATTGCTTCTGCTGTTGTCGCTGCTGCTGCTGTTGGGCACAGTGTCAGAATATACTGGATCAGAAAAGGCATCGGTCCAAGAAAGTTCAGTTAACTCTTCGCCAATTTTTGCATTTTCTTCGTCCAGCGCATTGAGTAGAATTGTTAGACTTCTTTTTGACCTTAAGCCACTACTACTATTACTACTATAGTTGCTGCTGCTATTAGCGCTACTGTTATTGCTACTGTGGTTGTTGTTGGTTACAAAACTTGACGATGGTGTGCTCAAAACATGCAATAAATTAGCAACAATAGATTCCAAACCGAGACCTTTACTCAACACAAGCAATGAGTTCAGAATAATTAGTTCTCTCAAGATAGTCTGTTGGAACTTCAACAGTAATGTCGAGTTAACGTCCACTGTACTGGTTAGTGTCTGTTGTCTGTTTCTTGATTTTTCTGCACCTGTCATTACCGGCATTTCAGTATCGTAATCATTGTAAACTTTGTTTTCAGCTTCAGAGTCGTATCTTTGTCCCCTTTGCACCTCGTTGTTGGAAGAATCTTTAATCACAAACAACGGGTTAAACATGCTCGATTTCTCACGTTTGTCTGCGAGATATATAATTCACAGTGACTTGAACAGTGATAGGGCGCCATTGGTTGATCTCCGCATAGTATCTGCTCTGTTCTGCTCAGGCTCCCCGAGGGCGGGCGCGATGAGATTACCCGCCAAACACTATCAAAATAAGATGCAATCTGAACCTCTTTATGTGTGTAATTTACGAGTACGAACTATAACTATATCTGTAGCTGTAGAGCAATGTATCACTATTGAATCTAGATTATTTCTTTTAAGTTATGCGTTCATAAGCTATCTGTACATTTTGTATCGACTGTGCTTTATTTTACTTTGATAGCTGAGGCTAGCCCAGATCTTAAAAACTAAAAGTGATGTTTGTTTTTTGCGAACAAATTTAGCTATAGCTCAATATATATGATTCGTGGAAAGTTCATCATCGAAGAGCTGTCTTAAAACCACAGAGAAAAGAAATCGAATAGCAAATTTGATTACATACATTACAATAAATGATTGTGATAATTGGGCAGCCATTGTAATTTGTGAGAGGCGGTAGTGATATTGTATCTTGACGAATATTGGTACAGTAAAATACGGTAATACTCATGTCAGTCAATTCTATCTCACTAATTTTTTCTCAATTAGCAGTTGCGGTTGTAGGCTCAAATTGAAGACTATCAGTTCGAATCGGTTCAAAGCAAGCTCCATAAGCTACAAAGAAGACATAAAAAGAAATGAGATAAGTCTACCATCCACCAATGACCTCATATCCACCTTTTTCTTTTCGCTAAATTCTACTCTCCGCTTCATATTTTTTTTTTCCCAAAATAGGAGGATATGACAGTCGAATATTATTAGTATGTGCTGATTGTCAAATAGGTGAAAATTGCCAAGCATGATGAGTTTTTTCTTTTTATTTACACGCTGCTATAATTAGTTGAAGCCATGCCGAATAGTGGAATGGCAGGAAATCAACACCATCAATTGGCTGCATATGTCTACGGCAACACAAGATTCGAATTTCCACTTGCATACTTCAAACTATTGTAACACTTCCATGGGGATGTAAATACTCTTCCCAGTTCAATCTTTTAGTATAGGAAAAGCCGTCTATAGTCAACCAGTCGTCGACTCAATCATAAACCATACATCCACACTTCATGTTTCATTCAACCTTCCAGATCATGCGTGTGGCATCATTTCTTATTAGACGGCTATATCGGATACTCATTTATGAGGCTGGTGCCGCGTAGACCTAAATGCGATCATGAACTAATAATCAAGCCAATTATCGTGCCCTTTCTGTGACATCATTTCATTGATACGAGGTTGTCACATTTACTGCACTCAAAACTGTCGTTATTGTTGACCGCATCTCGTGGAGTACTAAGCAATATAAACGCTAGTACTGTAGTCATCCGTGGGCTATGAATGACAATACATCATTGTAATCAAAGACAACAAAAACAACAGAAAGAAAAAAATAGAAAAACAAAAAAATTCAATAGATAATAGTATCACAGAAAACTTTCAGCAACTCTGAAAAAGATATTTGAGAAAATGCTCTACAAACAACATTTAGCTGATTGAAGACGCATATCCAATTATCTCTTCGAGTGTGTTTGCTATTTTTCATAT
>JXWR01008047.1_pt1 | contig 15513 bp, 10 predicted proteins | sample 315541 | NCBI WGS metagenome assembly JXWR01 (sample SAMN03273951, study PRJNA271842) | soil metagenome | isolation source: rice field ambient CO2 | place: India: CRRI Experimental farm Cuttack,Odisha-753006 | collected 2013-12-17
TTATCCATTATTTTTTTTTTTTTACTTTTTCTCTGCTTCTGCCATTGGGGTTGCAAACGTATCCAGCACCATTTTCTTATTCTGTACAAACATAATTATCAAAAAAAGAGAAAAAAGCTGAGGATAGGAGCCTAGACGCAAACACATAACCAAGACCCATAGAAATTGCATATCCGCAATTGTTTTCAGGAAAGCCGCCCTTAAGATACCAGATCATCAGTTGTTTTTCTTGACGGCTTCTTTTTCCATTTGTGTTTTGTTTTTGATCTCCTTATCTTAAAAACTTCAAGCAGTAAGAATCACATTCAATTTTTGCTCAATTTCCATGGCCGGTGAATCAAACCAAAGGATTTCCTGGTGGAAATTCAAATCAAAAGGCTCTCCTGATAATAATGACGACGAGTATGAAAGTCCTCCTCCCACGAGAATATTACCGCCAAAGACGAATTCTCCTGGGAACGTTAGGCCTTCATCTGTTTTGATATCTGGAGATAACGTCGACCCGAACCAAAATATTAGAGACTTAAGAGATCAATTCTTACAAAACAAAAATGATGACTTGTCTCATAATCGAGTATTTGGCGTTGAGCTCGAGAAATCTTTGGATGTTGCCTCTGCAAAGATCTCAGTGTCCACCGATAATCCAGACCATTTTTTCGAGTACGGCAAAATTCCCATAGTGGTTGCTAAATGTGGGGCGTTTTTGAAACATAATGGCCTTTCAGTTGAAGGCATATTCAGAGTTGGTGGCTCAAGCAAAAGAGTTAAACAATTACAATACATCTTCAGTTCTCCTCCAGATTTTGGGAAAAAATTGGATTGGGATGGCTATACGGTTCATGATGCCGCTTCGTTGTTAAGAAGATTTCTCAACTCCATGCCAGAACCAGTTATACCGCTTGATCAGTATGAAGCTTTCAGAGCCCCATTAAAGTCCAGACACAGAATCCTAAAGTATTTGGCTCATAGAGGCGCCCCAAGTGCCCCTAACGCATCTGCAAAACTTTCAGAGGTATCCCCATCTCCAGCGACACAGACACCATCTTTACTAAACACCGGAGCACAAGCAACTGCTACGCCTGTGGCGTTTGTTGCCAGCGAATCCAAAAAACCCGTGCCTCCTCCACGCCCTACTGAGAACGTTCAAAAGGATGATTCTATCAACAATAGCAAAAACTCAAGCGCCGGGCTGTTAAACCCTAGTCAGATAAATTTAGAATCTAGTAACGCGATGAAAGCCACCGAGGAAGAAGAGGAGAAAAAAAGAGAGTTGGAGAAAAAAAGACGCAGAAGGTTAAAGAAACACAAAAGATTTGTTGAAGATATTAATGGTGCACTGCAGGAATATGAGCGCCTAGTTCAAAATTTGCCAATTTTGAGAAAGCAATTGCTTTTGTACATTTTGGACTTATTGGAATTATTTAGTCAACATTCTGCTGAAAATAGAATGTCTTCGGCAAACTTGTCAGCGGTTTTTCAACCTTCAGTTTTATCTCATCCTAAGCATGACATGTCACCGGATGAATATGTTTTGTCTCAAAGAGTGGTAGAATTTTTGGTTGAATACAGTTATAAATTGCTACCTCAGCAGACTAATAAAAACATACTCAATAATTCAAATAGCCGCATGACCAGTTTGAAACAATCAAGTTCCAATGTGGCGGTATCTGAAAAGCCTACTCGTCCTTCAATTCACACAAACAAAATTAAGAGTGTTTCTGTCGATAATTTCCATATAAGAAGTCCAACTTCCAATGACATACCTTTACTTCCACCAAAAAGAACTCAAACTGATATTCTTAAATCGGAGACTCAATTGAACGGCGTCAAAAGTCCTTCATCACCATCTTCATCACCATCACCATTACCACCTACTCAACCCTCAAATCCAAAAAATAGTTTGAAACGTCCAAAAAGGGGCCATTCTAAATCTCTTTCTTCTGCTACTAATAATTCGGAAATTATACTCGGTGGCAATAGTAAGAACGGAGAAAGCAAACCTGCTAATCTCACTGAACACGAAGCTCAGATCACTACTGATGACGAATCTAATTCAGATTTTGGCGAAAACCCCGATGGTGATATCAACTCCAAGCATGAAAGTAGCAATAATGAAGATCAATCCTCCACAGGAGAAGAGAGAACACCAACCACTCCTTTGCTAACCGTTCCTGATGGCAGACGTTCAAGATGGGATGAGTCTTCCAAAGAGTCTTTTGACGGAAAGTCTGATAATAAAAAGGATAAATGGTACAAACGTTTAAGAAGTAGAAGCAGATCCGCCAATGGATCAGAACGTTCAGGAAGTGTGGATCAAGACAGGGCAGGCTCCGAATCAAAATAATTCACATAAAACCTTTTATTGGAATTCCATTTTTTTTTCTGTTTTTTTGTTTTTATTTTACTCTATTTTATTATGTTCTAGTTTTTTCTTGTTTGATTTAGCTTCTAATTACTATTTCTAGTGTAATATTCTTTATTGTCGTTGCTTCCTTTTTCTGTTACTGTTGTTGCTTTTTGGCAATCATTTTCTCCTAATTTATTCTTTGTCCGTTTATACATTTTTGTTTATCTCCACTTTGCAAAAATAGTTCCATCACAATGTTTATTAGTTTTGTTCTTTTCTTTTTTTTTTTTTTTTGTTTTTTTTTTTTACCTTTTGTTTTTTGTTATTTTTTTCATTCAACCCAAAAACCATTTTCAATACAAAATTTTATCTCTTTATCTATTTATTTAATTACTTTTCTTTGCTTTCGACTTTGCTGATATTATACCGAAAGTGGTATCATATTTTTTTTAATTTTTTAATTCTTTTATTTTTATTTCTATTTTTTTCTTGATAGATCTTTTTAGCATTTGCCATATGCTCCTGAGGCAAGCAAATTTTTGCAATTTTTCATCCTTGATAGTATTTAATTCATAATCTTCAAATTAGAATATTTTTAGTACTAACCAAAGCGAGGCATTAAAATAAGTACTTTCATAAATAGTTAGAGCTTTTTCAATGCTGAGGCTATACATGCTTGGGTTTATACTTAAAAACATATGGCGCATTTACGAGGTAGGAAAAAAAAAAAAGTTTTTAGTTTAACAGCTCAGTTTATTAAGCATTACAAGTTGACTAATAAATATACATTGCTTGAGTACAAAAAAGGGAAGGCAAAAAAGAATAAGGGAAAAGAGAACAACAATTACAAAGTTTTGGTTTTTGGTTTTTGGGAAAAAAAAAAGGAAGAGAATAAAAGAAAAGTAAGCTCTGATCAATATTCGTCCTCATTTACTTCTTCGCCAACGTCATCGTTACCTTCATTTGCTTCATCTTCGCCTTCATCTTCAGCGTCTTCCTCTTCATCTATCTGGGCCACATAATTGTAAGGATCAAATCTACTTCTTTCTTGATCTCTAACAGCTTCTTCGTTAGCCGTAGACTCCCTGATAGTAAAGTTAATCTCGTCAAAGTGGACACTTTCTCTTTCAGCATCGTTGTCTTCTGGATTAAGCCTTTTCTTTTTCAACTCAATCTTACCTTGAATAGGCAAGTATTTTGCCTCGAGGTTAGTTTTTTTGTTTTTGATGGATGGGTCTTCCAAGTCAAGAGCAGATTCTGAAGTTTTAGTATTAGATAAATTCACCGCCACTTGTTTGATTTGCAATGAATCAAAATTGTCGTATTTCAAGTCAAAGTCCCTATTGAACTTCATCTTAAATGTATCTTCTTCATCGAGTTCCACTGCGTCAATCTTACGCTTTAACTGCTTGGCTCTATTTAAATCATTCAATGTAAAAAACGACATCCATTCTTCGTCAGTTAAAGTTATTGGTTTGAACACCGAGGTGGTGAAAACTGGGTTGTTAGCATTAACACCATTATGCGACTGATCAGTTAATGCGTTTGAACCAGAAAACCGATGCTTTGTTCTTGATAATGATGCAGAACCAATAAATTTAGTAGAAAAATATGCTTGATCCATCATTTCTGTGTTTGGGGTCAAGGACCATGTTCTTACTGCTTTGAGATGTTTTTTGATTGGATGTCTTAGTTTGGCAAACCCAGCGCCACTTAATGTTTCAGAAGCTTGTTCAAAACTTAACTCAATATTTGCCAACTGTGATTCAGGATCCAAATCGTTGATTTTGGATTTTTCTTGTAATCCAGCAGCATCTTGGGCATTACTGGCGTGCTTTTTATTGCTTCCCAAAAAGTGGGACTTGTTGGAAATATATTCTGTTTTTCTTAAAAATGAAACCGATGCGGGATCTTTAAGTTCGCCATTAGTACGCCCCGTATCTTTTCTATGTAAGCTGAAATCAGGGTTTCTTAATAAAGCACGGTCTTTATCATGAAGCTTTATTTTAGCTTCTGAGCCAGCACCAGCCGGTAAAGCGTCTGCACCGTTGGCAGCATTGCTGAAGGGCAAAGCGTGCAACGCAGAGCTATCATTTTCATCAAAGATTCCTGGCAACTCAATAAGATCCAAGCTCAAGGCCAATGGGTCGTGAATATTGCTTTCTCTGCTTAGATTGATGTATCTCTTAAAATTCTGTTTTCTGAACAATGACGACAACACTCCGGGAGCAATAATGGATTCGTGGTTGGTTTTCAACGAGCCGCTGTATTTCAATAATCTTGGAGGACAGTTTGGCGGCGGAAGGTCATTCTTATATCTGACCTTAGTGATGTAGTCCTGTCTCCCAGACATGGTTTGGCTTATACGTGATGAGCAATATGAAAGTAAAGAAGAAGTTGGAATTTGCTTGGTAGAAGTTACTGAAGGATGAAGAAGAAGATGAAGACTGGCACTGGCGGTAAACACATGTACATTACACTACTATCAGCATATACAGAGCGACTAATGTTCTGTTCTATTTACATTTCACAATTTGCAATTTTTCTGTTTTTCAGGCGGAGGGCGCCTGCGTGCGCCTAGCCATATAATAGCCGCTCCAGAAGTAGCTGAGCGCCAAATGCTTCACCAGGTCCTCTGCAGAAGACGGCGAGGACGATGATAGAGAAAGTAACTGTTCGATGCTAATGTCTGCCACTTGTTCAAGCTTTTGGAGCATTTGATCTATCTGACTACTGGAAAGAGCTTCTTCTTCTTTTGCTTTTTCTTCTTCTTCTTCTTCTTCTTCTTCTGCTTGCACCTCCATCGGCTGTTTGACGACCGCTTCTGCTGGCCTCTTTTTGTTCTTTGGTGCTTCAGCCAGTGATAGAGGAGGCTCGAGACCCAAAGTGCTGAAGTAGCTATTTCTGACGCTTTTGTAAAAATCGTCTACCGTTTTTTCTTCTGCCATTGTGTAATTGATATCCTGTGCAATTCCTGCTTCGCTGATTGGCACTTCATGGCTGTCCAATGGTAAGCTACAAATGACGGCGCTCTATCCCTAAGTATCGCATCGCAGCAAGCGAAACAGAGCGCTCTTTGTTATATCAGCTGACAGAAGAACATTACACCCATCCTCGTTTAGCTAGTTGATCATATATGACCAACTTCATCCTCATTTCCGGATCACTGGAATCCCTTTCTCTTCTTTGTTTTCGTAACCTACTGTATATCCATTTTGACACCATTAAAAAATCGACATCATTTTGCCCTATCCATCGTCTCACATCCACATATGCTCTCCTCAATGTTTGCGCGCAACTGCAGTCTTCTCATCTTCAGAGCGCCACTGCCACTAATACCAAAAAGACTCTTGTCAACTTCTCTCTGCGTCTGGGGCAAAACTACACCTCAGTTCTATAACTTGACCCACCCACCAGCAAGTGCTGATGGCACCAGCAAGCCAGAAGAGATCATTGTAGACGCATACAGGGCGCAGGTGCGCAACGAGTACAACTTCTTGAAGCGCATCTCTCCAAAGCAAGACTTCACCGGCGCCTACACTCAACTTCCGGAAGACTCTCAGTTCATCGAGCAGCACTACAAAGAGTTAAAGCTATTCAAACAATATCTAACTTCCAAGTACGAAAAGACCTTCAGCGACTTCAAGTCTGAAGAATTACTTAAGAAACTATATAGTTTTATTGATGAATCACTTAACGGCAGCAAAGTTGAAGTTAACAATGAGCAAGCGCTGAGCATAGGCTTGAACGTTGAAAGCATATACATTGTGGTGGACAACGAAAAAATACCGGCTAAGTATTTTCTCCGGTTTCTTATTGACGTGAAGATAACTTTGAACCTAAATAGCAACCATACTTTTATCCTCGACACCCTTCTCCAAAACAAAGAGATCTTTGACCAGGTGGACCGCCAAATTGCTAACAAGAAGAAGTAACAGCATAACTTTCCACTAGTATGTCTGTTACCCTCGGTTAACGGGAAACATATCCCCGGATATGCGTGAACCGCCTCATCGATCGACCTGCCAGCCAAGCTCCAATTTCAGCTCAGCTTGCTGTTCGGGGATGCGTATAAATAGTACTCTCAGCCTTCATCTCGGATACCAATTAGCGGGTGGCTGCTGTTTTCTTGTTTATTTACATTACATCTGTTTTCTGTTTCAACATTACATCTCACATTCAACAGACTAACATCAATAATACTCATTCACTTTACACAATGGTTAAGAAAGCTAATCTCAACGAATTGACCGAATGGCAAAAGAATGTCAATGACAACACCAAATTGTCAAAGTTGTCCATCCCTGGCACTCACAACTCGGCTGCTTTTCACACTGCTTCCCTCCCTTCTGTTCAATGTCAGAATGCTTCAATTACTGAACAATTAGAGCATGGGGTTCGTTTCCTTGATGTTAGACTTGGAAGAAAACCATTGAGTAATGTCATTTCAACCATCACCGCTACCATTACTGGTACTCCGCAGAACACTAGCTCTAGTAACGTTGATGAATTGTTTGTGGTACACAGCAAGTTTCCGGTAAAGTTACCAACTTCTACAAGATTAGATGAAGTCTTGGACGAAGTCTACACCTTCTTGGACAAGCACAAGTCAGAAACCGTTTTGTTGTCACTTAAGCAAGAAGGCGAAGGTAATTGGGAAGGCGATGATTTCCCTAACTTGGTTTGGAGAAAATACGTTGAACCAAAAAAGGACAAATACTACTTGAACACTGACATTCCAAAACTTGGCGATGTAAGAGGAAAAATCTTCCTTTTTAGAAGATTTGGCATTAAGAATAATGATCAATTGAACAGCCATTTTGGGTTTGATGCTCACTGGTGGGACTATAATACCACTAACGATGACAGAGGCTCTTTTGCTGTTCAAGATTGGTGTGAGATTAATGACGTCAATGATATCAAAAAGAAGGCGGAATATGTCAAGAACCAAGCCAAGAGAGCTACCGACTACAATAAGAGCAATGATGACAAGTTGTTTGTCAACTTTTGCTCTGGTGCTAATTTTTACAACACTGACTGTTGGCCAAGCAAGGTTGCCAAAGGTTTGACGGAAAACGGATTGGAAAACTCGTTTGGTCCTTCTTCGGGTGTTATTGTTTTGGATTTTGCCGCTGACGATGAATGGAGTAATGTTAGGGCTTTAGTTGGCCAAAACTTTTAAAATTTGCAGCTCAAGCTCGCCAGACTAGCTAGCTGGTTTTTAAAGTTGCTTCCACATATTTTATATTTAATTTTTGTTGTCTTTCTTAATCACTCTTTTTTTTTGTTAGTTGACTTTATCCTTTCTTGAATTTTTTTTTACGTTAATTATTATGCTTGTAATGGGTAGAAATGTACAATGCACTTTGTTATGACCAGAGTTTGATGATGGAAATTTGGCATATATTACTTGCCAATGAGTTGCTGCACTATAGATAGGCGTCAGATACATGCATATACGTACATGTATTACCAAGAGCTGACAAAGCATATATTTTCTTACCCTGATTGAGAAATTCAATATAGTGCGGTGGTGAAAAAGTGCAGAAAAATATTCAAGGCGGAAAAAAAAAGTCAATGAAAAATAGTTAATCAATGAAAGATTAACCTATTGAAAGGGTGATTGTCCCCTAGAATAAAAAACAAGATTAAATAACAATAACAATAACCGCTGTCAATAATGGGTAAAGGGATAGTCAAACACGGTTTCAAGTCTGGTGTTTTGCCAGTGGCTCGTGAAATCTTTAAAAAGCCAATAAAGCCAGTGAAGTTGAACCCAAGCATTCCTCAAGGGTATGCCCCAAATATACAACATCCAAAGGGCTCAACCAGAGATCCTATTCTTCCAAAACCATTTCCAGTGAGTGAAAGAATCGCCAAGACGGCTCCTAAGCCATCTAAAACCTATTCAAAAGCAGAACTCGAGCAGTTACCTGAAGATCAAAGATACAAGATTTTGAGAAGCGAGTTGAGAAGACAATATTTGGTTGGGTCATTAAAATTTGAAGAGCAAAGATTAGCAAAAGAAAAAGTGCAAGCGGAACAGCAAAGCGCAAGAGAAGAAGAAGAAGCTGCCAAGTTGCAGAACATGAACTATGAAACCGAAACTACTAGATTGACATTACCTACTATTGAAAGTTTTTTGAGAGGAAGAATAATGAGAGACAGAACTCCAGAAGAACAAAAAGCTTTGGAATTGAAAAGAAAATCCAATAGAGTGACACAGGAATTAAAGGTTAAGGAGAACAAAGCAGTTAAGCTTTTAGACTTATATTATGAGAGTGAGAATTTTATTATCGAAGAAGATGAGCTAGCAAAATCCATTGACAAGGCATTTGATTACTCTGATGATTATTATGCTACTGCTGTCAATGACGTCAAGGCCAAGCTTCACAACTTTGCCGATTACGAGCAAGAATACTTGGAGAACGTCAATAATCAGTTCAACTATGTGATGTTTGGTTCTAACCAGGACTCTAAGCCAGGTATTTACGAAATTGAAGATAATATCTCTGGTGAATTTGCTAAGCTTCAGTTTGAAGCAGAAAAGAAGAGCAACGAGAAGTTGGCCCAAGAGAAAAACGAAATAAGGGAGTCTTTGTTACAACAGAAGGATTCTCAAGAATCTTCTACTTCTGCTTGATTGTGCAATAGGTTTTTAATTTTTACTTCCAATTTTTTTTTTGAAAAATAACACACCTTTGGTTTTTTTTTACCTGTTGTGTTTGCCTTGTTATTTCGCATGCGCATTTTCTATGTGAATAGCTACCCTTTCCCTTGTCAGCGTTTATACAGACTATAAATTTATGTAAATATAATGAATCAGTTTTCAGTACTAATTATCTTGTTGTTTGTAATGGTTTTCCAAGTATACTTGATGCTTCATGAAGTTATACAACGGTTTACTCATTCTATTAGGTCGGAACTTCAGAATTTCGACCATTATCACGCGACCTCATCTTGCGCCGCTTACATAATTTTTTTCGTTTTTTTTTTCTCTTCTTTGGATTTAGAGGGAAAATTTTTTAACATAATATTTTATAGAGAATTGATTATCTTGTATTCTGTTCAGTTAATTTATTTTCTAGTCTAAGCTAATTTACTGATTATTTTTTGACATAAAAATAGTGGAAATGCCGCCAAAAGAACCACCAAAGAAATGGAAGGCCCCAAAGGGTCCAAAACCAATCCATCACAAGCAAAAGAATACCATTGGTTTAGGTAAAGCCATCCAGCATAGAAGGGCTCAAGAAAACAAAGTTGAAATTTTGCCCGATGGTGAATCAAGATTTATGACCGACAAGAAAGACGCTGACTGGGTTAAATTGAGATCAATTACTCAAGAAAATCATATTGATGATTTTTTGAATAGTGCTGCATTAGCAAACAAGGATTTCACCGCAGTGAAGCGCAACCAGATTACTATTATTAATCCAAATGCCACTGAAAACAATTATTTATTGTCAGATGAAAAAGAAAGACAAATCACTATGGTACAGTTGGAGAATCAGAATAAATTGACAGTTCCTAGAAGACCTGCTTGGAATAAACATACCACTAAGCACGAATTACAAGAGAAAGAAAAGAAAGCATTTTTAGATTGGAGAAGAGAATTTGCATTATTACAGAAAAACCATGATTTGTTGTTGACGCCGTTCGAAAGAAATTTGGAAGTTTGGAGACAGCTTTGGAGAGTCATTGAAAGATCAGATTTGATTGTACAGATTGTTGATGCTAGAAATCCTCTTTTGTTCCGCTCAATTGATCTAGAAAACTATGTTAAAGAATTGAATTCTGACAAGAAAAATTTATTATTGGTGAATAAAGCTGATTTATTATCACTCAAGCAACGGAAAGCATGGGCTGAATATTTTATCAAACACAACATTGCTTATGCATTTTTTTCAGCTGGCCAAGCCAATGAACTTTTACAGAAAGAAAAGGAAGAACAAGAAAACGCTGAATATCAAGTTGAAGACCCAAACTTAGAGCAAAAGATTTTGGCACAAGAACTTGAGAATAAAACTGAACAAGATGAAAGGCAATCTGAAAAATCTGTTGAGCAGGATACAGAAGGTGATGCCAGAGATACCAAGAAAGCTTTTGATACCAATAGTAACGATTTGGAAGAGAAAGTTAGAATACTTACTATTGACGAATTGGAAGATTTATTCATTAGTGAAGCACCTGAACCTCTTACTGTGCCGCCAAATCCAAATGAAAAAGCGAAATTACAGATTGGATTGGTTGGTTATCCTAATGTTGGTAAATCTTCCACCATTAACGCTCTAGTTGGTTCTAAGAAAGTATCCGTTTCTTCGACTCCTGGTAAAACTAAACATTTTCAAACAATTTTGTTATCCGATGATATTATACTTTGTGATTGTCCTGGTTTAGTGTTTCCAAATTTTGCACACACCAATGCCGAATTGGTCTGTAATGGCGTGTTACCAATTGATCAGTTAAGAGAGGCTACGGGTCCTACACAGTTGGTTGCTCAAAGAGTGCCAAAATACTTTTTGGAGGCCATTTATGGTATCGCTATTCCGGTGAAATCAATTGAAGATGGTGGTACTGGTATACCTACAGCTCAAGAACTCTTGACCGCCTACGCCCGTGCTAGAGGTTTTATGACTCAGGGCTTTGGTAGTGCAGATGAAAGTAGAGCTGCAAGATACATTTTGAAAGATTATGTGAATGGTAAATTATTGTTTGTGAACCCGCCCCCAAATGAAGATGGGACAAACAGACCATTGAACGAAGCTTTAGAGTTTAATAAGGATCTTTACACTATTGATTTACTTTCTGAAAACAGAAGAAAACAAATTATCTATGCGATAAACTCAACCCCAGGTTTTGATTTGGAAACATTTGATCTTTCAAAGGATCTTGAGAAACTTTCATTTAGTTCGCACATCGGTGGTGCTGATGGTAGTGATTCCAGAACCGCTGGTTACGGTGGTGTAAACTCGTCCTTGCATTCTGCTAGTGACGAATTGAACAAAGAGTTTTTTCAAATGAACGGTGTCAACAGTATAGCAAACATTCCTTTCCACAGAAAAGGTGCTGTTGTCGATAACAGTAAAAAGCACAAGAAGAGCAAAAAGCTCAAGACAAGAAATATCAAGTGATTGGTCCGCTCTTCTGGTTTTTGCTCATTTTTATTTTTCTTTTCTTTCCTTTTAGCTTTCTTACAATAGCATGGATTTAGCTTCTATATCGAGCATATCAATTATGTGTGTACTATAATTTATGAATAACAGTTATGTTGGTCTTTTTGTTTGAGTATACTGACTTATAAGTGTTGCGGCAAGTCTCGAGGGACCAAGTTCTTGGTTGCTAACGACCGATGCATATCACGTGATGCAGCGCGTTTTCTTTATTTTTACAATATTTCTTTGGAGTACGCGCCTAATGAACAATAAAGTTTCTTTTTCTATACCAGTGTATCACAGTATCTTTTGTTGGTCAGAAATTTTTAATATTGAGAAAGAGAGCTGATTTGGAGATTGGTGTGTATTGCATATGAAATGATTATGGTCAACCAATCTCGCCAGCACTCTAGCTTTGATTTGGAAGACCAGCAAAGTTCAGCAGGCAGCAGTAAAACGCGTCCTAAATTGAATATGTCTGATTCCAGCATCTCATCTAATAAAGGCTCTGATGTAACAGGAGCTTTCCAAACGAATGCGAATGCATTATCTGAAGCGGTCGAAATTGATGAAACCGCTACCAAAAAGAATAAAGTGAAATCCATTGCAGACATCCTCAAGTTTCCATCACCAGATCAACAGAAGCCAAAACGCGCAAATAAGAAAAAAACGAAAAGCAGTAAGACCAATCATAAGCCATATTTTATTGACAAAAACAGAGACCAGTCCAGTAATATTACGGAGCAAGGGTTTGCAACAGGTATGATTGGTGAACAGAAAAATGAAGTTGTGGATTTGGCAAGTGATGAAAGTGGATTTTTTGACAATCAATATCCCGATGAGCAGAATTCATCTTTAAATGTCTTGAATGAGGCACCTTTAGCATACAAGCTTCAACAGAAGACTATTTCAGAAAAGCCAAACTATGAGCGCCTAGAAAATAACTTTCTGTCGCCATTATCAAGTTTTACTGATGTTGATGATATTGACTCTGACCTAGTTCCTTTGGAGAACTTAGCGGGAAACATCGAAAACGAAAATTATTATAAGTCTGATTTTGACGCCACACAAGATTCCACGGCGACGGCAGCTTTTTTGAACACTACAAAATTTAACAATTCAGAATATGGAAGGGCTTCCTCGGAGCCATTAAGTACAGATGACGATTTTCACCACAAGTGCTACAGAAGAATTAACATCAAGAAATTAAGCGGGGATGACGTAGAATACCTGGTTTCGTCATCTGCCGTGGAAGAGGATGATACCCCAGAGAACGTGGGAAATTTGAGTCAAGTTTCTAAACTGAAAGATTCATTATTGTTCAAATTTAAATCTGATAAACTCAAGTATCAAACAAGTCCCCCAAAGCGGACTGGTCAGCACACATTAAATTTTTTGAGGCAAACGCCCGCTAAGACAGAAAATAATCAATTTCTTGTTAAAATTGCTTCACCAAAACTCAAGCATCGTGACATTGAAAAAATAGAAAAAGAAATTTTTGCCAGTAATAAGTATAAGCAGGCCAATCTCAAAAATCTATTAACGGGTAAGGCTCAGGTTAGCAAAAACAGTAAGAAAGACTCCAAATTGAAAGCCCCATTGCTAAAAGAGCAAATTGTGAAGCTCAAGCTACCAAAATTTTTTTTGAGAGAGGTTCAATTGAGGCTAGAAGCACAGGATTTTGCAGTAAAAAACCCTTTCTTTACTGCTGGCAGTAAAGGAAGAGTAGATGAATCAGATAATGCAACTAGCAGCTTCTTTACATCTGTGAAGGAGAGAAGCAAAATAGCGGATGCTAACAAAACTTCCAAGAAGCAAGATGCGGCATCTAGTATGAGAAAACTAGATTCATTGCCTACAAGACCTATGGTTCGAGACGAATTCCATGTAATACTGGAAACCGAAACTCCTACCTTAGCCAAACGGATTTGTCTCTCTCCAAAACATGAAACAATACTAGATTATAGTCAATTTATTGCAGGTACTTTGAACACCAAATTGATAAATGAGGTTGGCAATATTTCTGCGCAAGGAACATTTCACAGCTTTTATAAATATTATTTGGCAGGCGAGTTTGAGAATAAAGTGATGATGAAATTTCGAAATACGTTTGAGAACCCTAAATTTGCTAAATTTCTTGATAACGGTGTTTTCCATTGCTCAAATTTGGAAAGTCTGCATCTATGGACAGAACGCTTCAAACCAACATCTATAGGGGAATCTTTGATAGCGGAGGATGATTCAAAGTCAATATTTTGTTGGCTAAAAGATTCCTTTTTGTTACTTGAAAAAAATTACCAGTTGAAGATCCGTCAGTCGTATATCAAGGAAAAAACTGAAGGTGTCAAAAAACGCACTCGCGCCTACAATGACTACGATTTTGACGATTTTGTTGTTCCTAATTTTGAACTGACAGATGCGGATGCCGCCGGCTACAATGACTCGCTACGATATGATTCATCTATTTCTATATTTGATAACATCAAAAATGATGCTCCTTTTGTTCCTTTGATGATCTTGACTGGTCCCACTGGCTGTGGGAAAACAGCCAGTATTTATGCATCTACTCAAGAACTAAACGGTTATGTGCATGAAATCAATACAAATCAAAATCACAGTAAAAAGGCATTACAAAAAACACTCAAGGAGCTTTCGACCTCCAAAATTGTACATCAAAAGAAGCAGAAAAGCGTTGCCAATTTTTTCTCAAAGCATCTTGAACCATCATCTACATCAGTAGCTGCTGAAACGGACTTTGCATTTCAAAATGGTATTATATTGTTTGAAAATGCAGACGTACTTTTCAGAAATCATGATAAAGGCTTCTGGGATTTATTAAACTCTATTTTACAAGTTACGAGAAAGCCTATTGTTTTAACGTGTTCTGACATAACCATGATTCCTAATAATCTTGTGAGTATCGCGGAAGAACAAAATTCATTGATCGAGTTATCTAAACCTGATGAGCAAGATTTATTTTTATATTTGAAGTTAGTCGCTAGTTCCTTTAGGTTTGAAGTTGAAGATAGCATCATTCAAGATCTTATTGAAAATAGTAACAAGGACTTGAGGCACTGTTTGACCAACTTACAGTTTTTATGCGAAGGATGTGCTGATGCAAAGACAATAGATACGCGCAAATTTAAATCCAAGGATGATGAGGCAGGTGTTATTGACATTACTAATATTGATGATGATGAAAATATGGAAGCTCTCCATAGCCCTGTTGACGATGTACTGCATAAGGTGATAACGTTACAGTACTCTGACAACTTCAATGTTTCAAAGCGTGACGCATGGCAAGAGCAACAGGAAAAATTTCCAAAAAGTATTGTTGAATTTAGCAAGTACGTTGATTTGTTGTCAATGGCCGATGTTATTGAGACCGGTTCGAAATCCAGGTTGTATGAAGTAAACTTGGTGAACAGAATTGATAATTTCGAAGATCAGGAAAGTACTGATATACCTGGGTTTGATAAAGAGACTGCGGTTTTTGATATTCAGAACGATTATATTTATGACAACTATCAAGATAGTGAAATTTTAATAGCCAATGATGAAGAAAAGACAAAGATAGTAAATGATGATGATATGGAAGCGCCGAGAACATTGAATTTCGAGTTGAATATTGGAATGGAGATAAAAAAGCAATATATACCTACACTACTCATGGGTTACAGAATAAAATTCGATAAATATAAAAGCAGTAATATGGGGTTAGTGGAATATCAAGATGACATTGTTTTACAGCAAGATCAAGATCTTTACGATTTCAAAGTGAAATTTTTGCGTTTTCCTGATAAGAGAGCCATTGTTGATGTGTTCATGAGTTTTTTGCAACTTAAAATTCGCAGATTTTTAATAAATCCTCGGATTACGAGGCTGTCTTTAAATATTCTTAGCAATTCAATATTTGAAGAAGCAGATATAGTAAAGATAAATGATCTGGACACCATCAACACTCTTGGTTTTGATACCATCATTGTGGAAATTGGACCAATTTTGAGAGGCATC
>JXWR01003432.1_pt1 | contig 15424 bp, 8 predicted proteins | sample 315541 | NCBI WGS metagenome assembly JXWR01 (sample SAMN03273951, study PRJNA271842) | soil metagenome | isolation source: rice field ambient CO2 | place: India: CRRI Experimental farm Cuttack,Odisha-753006 | collected 2013-12-17
CTCACGTCTTAATTCAGATCCTACAACCCCATCTCTTACAAAAAACAAGACATCCGTGATAGTTTAGTGGCTAGAATGTCCGCTTGTCGCGCGGACGACCGGGGTTCGATTCCCCGTCGCGGAGCTCTTCTTTTTTGTTTTTCTTTTTTGGGACATTTATAGATATGTTTGTAGTCTTGTAGTTCAGCATGCCGGATACATGTTGTGCATTGAGCTGTGCCCTCGATGTTCGGCGATAATTTTTCTTCACTGGAATTTACCCGTTCACGTGATACATGGTACCGGAAAAAGAAAAGAGCAAAGAAAAAGCTCCAGGTAAGCAGAAAAGAAACGCAATGTCGAAAAACTCCTTCAACAGTATGTGAATTTGTTTACCTGTCATTGATTTGATTTATCTTTGGGTATCCCATCCGTAACATATATTCCACCAACCACAAAAATGGTCAGTCGTATGTGAAGTTTTCTGTTATCTGTGCTAAGCCTTAATCGTTGCATGCTTTTATATCTTTTGCGTAAGTTGAGGAAAAAACGTACCAGAGTTTCTCATTTACTAACCAATTATTTTAGTCCGTCCAATCGTTATCTCTGGTCCATCTGGTACTGGTAAATCCACTCTTTTGAAAAAACTCTTTGCCGAGTTCCCAAACCAGTTTGGGTTTTCTGTCTCTAACACCACTAGAAAGCCAAGAGCTGGTGAAGTTGATGGCAAAGACTACAACTTTAGTACTGTTGAAGAGTTTGAAGACTTGATCAAGAAGAATGCTTTTGTTGAGTGGGCTAAATTTTCCGGTAACTACTATGGTACCTCTATTGCTGCTGTCAAGAAATTGCAAGAAGATGGCAAGAAGATTCCTATTCTCGATATTGATTTGCAAGGTGTTTTGTCCGTCAAGAAGACTGACTTGAACGCTAGATATATCTTCTTAGCCCCACCTTCCATTGAAGAGCTTAGAGAAAGATTGAGCAAGAGAGGTACTGAAACTCCAGAAAGTTTACAAAAGAGAATCGATACCGCTAGCAAAGAGCTTGAAGAATCCAAGAAAGGTATTCATGACATTGTTATTGTCAATGACGACTTGGAGAAAGCCTATAAGGAGTTGAGAGAGTACATTTTCAAGGAGGAAGCTTAAGAGCGCATCTGTTCCCTTTGCTTTCTTCTTCCTCTTTTTTTTTTCTTTTTCATACCACGTACGGTTTTAGTTGATAGAATGATTTAATCTAGTAGTTACTTGTTTATGTGCTGTAGCGTTTTGTTGAAGGAGCGGAGACCCATAAGCGCGGAGAGCTGGAGAGCGGTAATAGAAGAGCGGACTAGCGAAGATACACGTTTGAATGACCCACATCAACGGTGTATGATTGATAAATCACATGATAACCAAGCCATCGCTCTCAACCTAATGGGAATTCGCGAAAAATAAAAAATAAAAAAATAAAAAACAGAAAAACAGCAACAGGCGTTAATACAGTGGGCGTGCACTAGCGATTGATTGTATTTTTTTTTTCCTCTCATTCAAGCTCATTTTGCCGTCTGAAGCATTTTGAACCAAGGAAAGCGACTTGTACATACTACTGTCCCATCTTTTGCCCCTTCTCATTCATATCTAACCATACAGACATCCTCTATGAAAAGACACAGAACAAGAAGAGCTGTCCAGGAGAATGTCACTACCAAAGTCAATGGGACTCCAGCCACTACCGATGGCAACGCGCATCCTGCAGCCGATCTGACCAATAATCACACTGAACAAAATTATAATGATCATAATAATGGTAATCATAACACTGATGACACCAATACATCTCAGAAATCCCCTCATAGTATTAACAATATTGTTCAGCTGCAAAATGGCAAGAGTGCAAAATATTTGCCGCTGGTTCCTCGTACATCAAGAAGACTAAGGTCGAGGGATTCTAGTTCCAAGCAGGTGGTCAGCGACCAGAAAAGAAATAGTACTGCTACGGGGGGTATCAATACCAATGGCATAGGCAGTGACATCAATGACGATATCAATAATAGTAGCAGACTAAAAAGAAGCAGGAGCGTCAATGCAAGCGAGGAAATTGAAAGCACATCCGATGCGCACACGAACAACCAACATCACAATTCAAAAAGCAAATCTCTCAAGAGAATAAAGTTAAAGATGAAACCACCACCAAAGACAATTACCCATCCAGATCAAATTACACAGCCTACATTCCACAGTTTGCAAGGATTTTTAGATTCATATAAATGTTTCCAAGATGACGAATTATCAATTGAAGAATATGAGCAAAAAGTTAATGAAGAAGTTGAACTTGTACGGAAACTTCGAATTGCAATACACAATAAAGCTCTTCAAATTGATCCAGTATCCGGAAAAATGGTCAAACATCCTAAACAAAGGCCATATTATGATCCATTCGTAACGCTACCAACACATCAAGACCACTTGGTTGCTCAAGGAAGCAAATCCGCCAAGATTTTTCAGGATAACAGAAGAGCTAAAATTGCTAAATGTAGGAAGGTTGCCAATATGGTGGAAAATCATTTTAAGAGAATTGAAGGTGAAAAAGATCGAGCTATTAGAGAACATGAAAAAAATATGCGAAAACTTGCTCGTAATACGGCGCAAATGGTGAAGAAACGTTGGAGAGAAGTGGAAAAAGCATACAGGATTATTGTTGACAAACGAAAAGAATTGGAAAAAATTGAAGAAAGTAAAAAGACAATGAATCGAATGGTTATGGATAGTAGTTTAAGAGCAGTGGGACATGCTATTGCTGGAGCTAAACCAAAAACTGAAAATGAGGAAAATGATATTGATAATAGTGATGATAGTGATGTTGATGAATCTGAAAAAGAACGCAGTAATGACAATGACAATGATTATGACAATGATGATGACAATGATGATAATAATAATGATGATGAACGTGATGATGATAATGAAGACGACAACATTTACAAAAATGATGATAATGTAGAGTTAAAACTCGATGAGGACGATTCTAAACTAACTCAAGAAGAATTACGAAAAAAGTATGCGTTTTTGGAAAGTTACCAGCTAGAGAAGCTGTATAATGAAAGTGATAATGAGAGCGAGCAAGAAGATAATGAAGAAGAAGAAGAAGATAATGAAGAAGAAGAAGAAGAAGAAGAAGAAGAAGAAGAAGAAGAAGAAGTGGATAGTGATGATGAATTTGAAAATGCGGATTCAGAAAAACATGCGCTTAATGGAGATGATAATGAAAGTATAGCGGATAAACATCAAGACAGTAGTGAGGAACAGCCTCAGTACGAAGAAACGCTTACCAACGAAGATATAGAGAGATTTGGAAAACTCAAAAAGGAAGAGCACAATTCTGTGCTCGATAGTGATGAGGAAAGTTCATTTCTCGAATCAGATGAAGAAAGCGAATATGAAAGCGATTCTGATGATGATGAAGTAAGTGGAAATGAAGCGGGTGGCGGGCTTGCTGCATTATTTTCCCAACCAATAATACAAGACGATAGCGATGACGAAGATGTGGAGCTAAAAGATATTGAGAAAGATAGTACAGATGCTGAAAAAGATAATAAAGAAGAAAATAAAGAAACATTTTTGGATGGCGAAGCGGAAAAGACAACAGAGATTAAACAGGAGGTTAAACAGCAGCCGCAACCAAAAGAAGAAGAAAAAGATGCAGAAGTTGAAGACATTAAACAAGAAAAAGAGTTAGAGGATCTTAGTAAAGACGGGAGAGTGGACCAGGTTAAGTCTGAATCACCAAAATCTTTTGACCAAATCAGCGGCACGCCACCCAAAGATTTTCTTAGCTCCAATACTGAGGAAGACAGTTTTGCCTCGATTCCTGATGTGCCAGTACCGTCACTTTTGCGCGGTACTTTACGTGCTTATCAAAAGCAAGGTCTTAACTGGTTGGCCAACTTGTACAATAATGATACTAATGGTATTTTAGCTGATGAAATGGGTCTTGGCAAAACCATTCAAACAATCTCTCTTATATCATACTTGGCCTGTGAAAAACATATTTGGGGGCCTCATTTGATTGTGGTTCCTACTTCAGTGATGCTTAATTGGGAAATGGAATTTAAAAGATTTGCTCCTGGGTTTAAGATCTTGACATATTATGGTAACCCACAGCAACGTAAAGAGAAAAGAAAAGGCTGGAATAAACCAAATGCATTCCACGTTTGCATCACTTCTTATCAATTAGTTTGTCATGACCACCAGTCTTTCAGAAGAAGAAAATGGGAATACATGATTCTTGATGAAGCTCATAATATCAAAAATTTCAGAACTACAAGATGGCAATCATTGCTTAATTTCAATACCAATAGAAGATTACTTTTGACCGGCACCCCGTTGCAAAATAATTTGGCAGAATTATGGTCATTGTTATATTTTTTGATGCCTTCTGCCAAAAATGTTAGCAATATGCCTGAAGGATTTGCGTCATTGGATGATTTTCAACAATGGTTTGGTAGACCAGTGGATAAGATTATCGAGGGAGGACATTTCGAAAATGATAAAGAAACCAAGGAGACCATTGCTAAATTGCATAAAGTTTTGCGCCCATATTTGCTCAGAAGATTGAAAGCTGATGTTGAGACTCAAATGCCGGGAAAATATGAACATATTGTTTATTGTCGACTATCTAAAAGACAACGGTTTTTGTATGATGATTTCATGTCTAGAGCGCAAACTAAGGAAACTTTGGCCAGTGGTAATTTCTTATCGATTATAAATTGTTTAATGCAATTAAGAAAAGTTTGCAATCATCCTGATTTATTTGAAGTTCGGCCTATTTTGACCTCTTTTGCGGTGAATAATTCGATTCCTGCCAAGTATGTTAAGCATACACCGAGTTATTTGAGTAAACTTTTAGAGAAAGAAGTTGATTTGAATACTCTTAATTTCATCTTCACTAACCATGAAACTGAACTCACCATGCAAAATGCTTCTTCCATCAGCAAGTATAACGCAAAAAATAAATTGATTTTGGAGTGCAATAAACTTGAAGAATTGCTTAAAAATCCAGTGGAGCCAAATTATGATGATATTCAGCAATTTTACCAGTATTTCAAATATGTTGAGCAAAAAGATGCTCTTGATCACTCACGGCACGCTGTTTATATAAATGATTTAAGGTGCTCTAAAAAGCCAGTGTTTGGAAAAAATTTGCTCGATTTGTTACATGTTGATACATATTTCAATGATGTGGATTTTTACACCAAAAGAGACCTTCACAGTTTGGATGATATGATCAAGCCATTAAGTACAAGAATCTTGTCAATGAAAGACGCAGTGGACACATACGCATTTGTGACGCCACTGGTGGTTACTTTGGACATGAAGAACCAAGTGGTTAGCGAGTCTGTGGAACAACAACTCTTAGAGACTAATCCAAAATTTTTTGCTAACAATTCGGTGCATGAAGCACAAATGAAATTATCAATTCAATTTCCTGATAAATCTTTACTTTTGTATGACTCTGGAAAATTGCAAAAATTAGCCAAATTGCTCTATGATTTGAAAAATAATGGTCACCGAGCATTAATTTTTACCCAAATGACTAAAGTTTTGGACATTTTGGAGAAATTTTTGAACAGTTTGGGATACTTGTATGCCAGGTTAGATGGGGCCACCAAAATTGAAGATCGTCAATTATTAACCGAAAAGTTCAATCGTGACCCAAGAATTACTTGTTTTATCTTATCTACTAGATCCGGTGGATTAGGTATCAATTTGACTGGAGCAGATACGGTGATTTTTTACGATAATGATTGGAATCCAGCAATGGATAAACAGTGCCAGGATAGATGTCACAGAATTGGGCAAACTCGTGATGTGCACATTTACCGGTTTGTCAGTGAGTATACTATAGAAGAAAATATCATGAAGAAATCCAATTATAAGAGACAACTTGATAATGTGGTTATTCAAGAAGGTGATTTTACCACTGATTATTTCGGCAAGTTGACACTTTCTGATTTATTGGGTGAAGAAAGTGGTAAAGACGGTGATAAAAGACTTTTAATGGCTAATGGTACCATCGACAATTTAGCTCAAGCTGAAGACGCTGAAGACGCAATGGCAGCTAAAGAGGCTATCAAGGAAAGTCAATTGGATGTTGAAGATTTTGACGAGTCAGGAGCTCCAAGCAAATCTATTTCTAATAGCCCGGCACCAGCACCAGGAAGCAGTGGCGGTAGTGGTAATGCTGGTGATGGATCAAGATCAAGAACTAGAACTCCAGTGAATGCTGTTGTTGGAAATGCTAGCGTTTCCCAAGAGCAACAAGAACCAGAAGCTCATAATGAGGAGGAAGGAGAAGAAGACGAGGACGATGAAGAAGATGACGATATTGGACATATTGACGAGTACATGTTACGGTTTATTGAAAATGGATACTATTTTTGAGTTGTTCTTTTATTTTCACATTTGTTTTTAACAAAATTATTCACTTCTTATATTGTATCATAATAGTTTGTACATCTTTATTTTACAAAAAATTTAAGCTTTTTTTTTTTTTTTCATAATGTATATTTACAAGTACTTAAAAGGTTATCTAATAGCAAATTAGTAAGCGAATAGAATTAGAAAAAACACCGAATCATACAATGACCAAACGAAACAAACAAACAAGAAGCAGCAGCGACAACAGTAGCCACATTAGCACATAAAAAGAAGAAAAACCCATCACAAGTCTTTAATGCTGATCACCCCACTGTCGTTCAAAGCAGAAGAATTGGTAACTTTGTCATTAGCCAAAGCTAACTGTTCTTCCAAAACAGAAGATTTAGCCTTGGAAGAAGTAGTGTAAGACAAACCATTTTGCTTCAATTGGAGTAATGGATGATTAGTTTTTGTCAAGTATCCGTTTTCCCTACTGTAGTACTCAATATCCTTACGACGCGTTGGTCTAGCAGGTAGAGGGATTCTACCGTACTTTTTCAAGAACCAATTTGGAGCCAAATGCGCTCTAAGACCGAGCTTGTTGAAATAAGCAGCGGTGAAATCACCACCTGCGGTTTTGATGGCATCAATAGCTTCATTGGTAGCTTTAGTGGCTTCAATCTTGATTGGAATGTTGTAGAAATCTTTACCATCACCAAGAATTTTCACGCCATCGCCGATGTTACCGGTAATCAAACCTACTTCTTTCATTTTCTTCATGGTTAATACTTCATTTGGTTTGAGAACAATCTTCTTTTCATTGTAAAATCTCTGAATTTTTCTCAAGTTTAATTCAGTCAAGTCAAGCGACGTCACTGGAGTGAAACCAACTTTCGGGAAAAGCTTGAAAATTGGAGTTTGACCACCTTCAAACCATGATTTGACAGAGCCTCTGGCCTTTTGACCCTTTTGACCTCTACCGGAAGTTTTACCGTGACCACTAGATGGACCTCTTCCGAGTCTTTTTATCTTGTGGGTCGATTTATATGATGGTTTCAAGTTAGCCAACAAAGAGAGCTGTCTTGCCGACTGGGGCTGGCTGACGCTAAAGCCAACCGCCCTTTGCAACCCTAAAACGCTGCTTTTGAGCTGGGCGAACATTGTGATGATGCTTGTGTTTATCTGTGGTACTTAGCTTTGCTTAATCAATCCATCCGTATTCTATATATCAATACTGATCAATTTTGGACTGAAAAAAACAAGAAAAAAAAATTGGAAATTTCTAAATTTCGAGCACTGGTTGCAAGATACATCACATGACAAATCACATGATAATAGCCAGAACTGTAGATTTCGTGATTTCCCAAGTTTTTGCGGAGTTCGCAAAAAACGGATTTTTGAATATCTAAGCGAAGATCTAGATGGCGGAGGAGATATAAATGGATTAGCACCCAGAAGAGAAGAGAATATAGAACCCATTGCTATTTTTAAACAGAAAAACATACACAATGCACGTTCTTTTGACCAACGACGATGGCCCACCAAATGATATTGCCTCTGGTTACGTCCGCTACCTTGTGGATGCCATTGCCGCCAACACTGACTGGGACCTCAGCATCGTAGTGCCAGATGTTCAGAGATCATGGATTGGTAAAGCTCATTTCGCAGGAAAACCGCTTACCGCATCATTCATATATCCAAACAAGGACTCAAACTCATACCATGGTCCATTCCCATTGCCAAACCAGCAAAAATACCTTGACTTGGGCTTGAAAGAGTGGGCGCTTCTTGATGGCACCCCGGCTTCATGCGCCGACATTGGGATTCATCATTTGTATCAAGAGAAAGGTCCAGTAGATTTGGTAATCTCTGGCCCAAACGTTGGTAAGAATACTACTGCTACTTACATTTTGTCCTCTGGGACCATTGGCGCTGCTTTGGAAGGGGCAATCCATGGTAAGAGAGCCATTGGTGTTTCTTATGGATATGTGACTAAGGATACCGACCCAAAGATATTGCAAAAGGCAGCAGAAACCTCTGTCAAATTGATCCAGCATTTGTATAATAACTGGGAATCTATTGCCAAAAAAAGCGATAGCAGAATTGATTTATACTCTATAAACATCCCATTGGTGGAATCACTTTTAGAATCAAACCGGACAAAAATATTTTATACCCCAATATTGCAAAATCGCTGGATCTCCATATTCAAAGGTGATAATAAAGAAACGAATAGTAGCAAAAATGCCTCAGACACAGATATTGTTGATGTTGCTACTAGTAATAAGCTACAGTACCAATGGAGCCCTGATTTTGATTACGTGCACAAGGCTATAAGAGATTCTGACGGTCTTAGCGACGGTAAAGCGCTCGATGATGGAAACATCAGCGTAACTCCATTGCAGGCCAGTTTTGCAGTTACTGGGCCAACAGGGGAAATTGATCTTGACGTTTAAAAAAGTTGGCTATTTTTGTTTTGATTTTTCTCTAAATCCATATCCAAAGTTTATCATTGTTTTTTTTTATCTTAATGTTTGTTGATATTTCCTATTACCAGTTGTTATTAATATATATCTATAGTTTATCATATTACCACTTCTTTTTCTTTGCTCTAATCTTACAAAAGTAATTTTGCTTATAACTATCGCTATATACGACCAACGGCAGCAAAACCATTCATACATAGCACGCATAATACACAGCTTGAATGAGTAACATTAAAAGAAAAAAACTAACAATTGTTATCAATGGGTGAGCCAATTTTTTAAAGATAGCAATTAAGTGATTAGATGGTAAGCCACTGATCAAATTCAAATAAAAACCAAATTTTTATAAAAGGTACAGTCATAGAATGACTCTTGTCGACTGCAAAATACTGGAAAATGCAACCTCATGCAAGACCCCAACATGCAACGGACACCATTTCGTATATACATATAAGCACAAGGGCAATTTAAATAAAGGAAACGTAACCATCACCAAATTTTGCATAGAAAAAATCTTCAACTTGTAAAATATCAGGTTCTTCACCTTCAACAACATCAAAAAGGCCTTGTTCTTTCAATTCTTTTTCGTAATTCTTTGGCTTACCAATTTCTTTCAATTTTTGTTCTTTTTCACTTTTGAAAAATCCAACCTTGTCATAAAGAGTGTAGCGGAAAAATTGCCATTCTTCATCAGTAAGCAAGCATTCATCCATTGCTTTAGAAATTTCTTGCTTATTCAAATTAAAACCAATAAAAACAATCTCATTGCTAGCATCACTGAAATCAGTGTCAATGATGCGTTGAATATCATTTTCATCAAATTCGATCTGCTTGAGTAATTCAGCAAAGGTTTCTTTTGAAATTTCTGCCTTCTTTCTTTTTTTCTCTTTAATTTCACCATTCTCGTCTTGTTGTTGTTCTTCTTCATCACTATCATCGTAAGCATCAACCATACGGGTAAGGAATGGCAAAGTAAATTTGTTAAGCCATTGACTAGAAGGCTGGAATTTGATAAGTTGACCGGACCCACCAAGTTCACATTTACTAAGCACGCTAGAAGCGAGCCATAAGAATCCTTTCAAACGAATAACGTTACCAAAGACAGAATTTTGTTTGTTTGCTATGAGTTCTTTGTGGGTTAATCGTGAGAAATCGTGGTCTAAAAGGTCTTTTTCAGACTTGATTTTTTTAGACTGACGTGCATTCTTTGTAGTGCTATCCTTTACCCTTTTTCTACCGGCTTCTTCTTCTTCAACTTCCTCTTCAGAGTCTGCTTCCTCATCGGAGTCTTCTTCTTCACCCAGCTTTATAAGCATGAATTTGTCTCTGAGTAATCTATTCAATTTGCCCGGATGCAAAGGTCTATTGGATTTGTAAATAAAGGAATTGATGCCATATTTTTTAATATGGTTGTCTTCTTCAGAGCTGCAGCATGCTTCTCCATCATGGTGATGATGGTCATGGTCATGGTCATGGTCATGGTGGTGGTTATCACCCTTCTTTTGATTCTCAGCACCATTTAATTCAACATTTTCTAAAGATGTAGCCCAACTTGGCATTTTTGCAATACGGTCAAAACTGAACAATCCAGTGTTCAAAACTTTATCCAAGCTGATATCACAGTAATTAGTTTGGTATAATTTAGCCTTTGGGTTCAACGTAGTAATAATACTAATAACCTTTTCCAAAACTTTGGCATCTTTGACTTCTGCAATTTTGTTCAATACCACTACATCAGCAAATTCAATTTGTTGAATGAGCAAATCAGTGATTGAAGAGTCAGCTTCTGCCGGCTCAGCACCTTCAGTCTCTTCAGCTGCTGCTGCTGAATCTGCCAAAGCAGTTGCTTCAGAAGTAGTAGCCAATTCAAAAGATTCGTAGTTTGACAAGAAATTGAATGCGTCAATGACAGTGACCGCAGTATCAAGCTTGGAAAACTTGTGCACCCCACCAAGCTTAAGCACTTGCAAAATGATATTGTATGCTTCTTTAGTATCGACGTTGTCACCAAACAACTCTTCTACAGTGACTTCTCCCGATTTAAGTAATTCCATCTGGTTAGTATAAGTGCCGAGTAATTGAGCAGAAAATCTTTCGGTGAATGTTTGAGCAATTGACATGGGTTCAGAAAGACCACTACCTTCAATGAGAATGTACTGGTATTTGCCCAGATTAGCCAAGTTGACAAGTTGGCCAATCAAGTCTGATCTTAAAGTGCAACAAGCACAACCATTTTCAAGTTGCACGACTTTCTCACGCAGTTGACTGATGTTGAAATCTTTGTTGTTAACTAACTTGGCGTCAATATTGACAGCAGCGATATCATTGATAATAACTGCAATTCTGAGACCATGGTTTCCTTCCAAAATATGCTTAAGCAAAGTGGTCTTACCGCTGCCGAGAAAACCGGAAAGCAAGGTGACGGGAATCGGAAAAGTAGCTTCAGCTGTAGTTGCCATTGTCTTATGAAATGGATGAAGGCTAGCGAAAACGCAAGTCGTTTTACGAAATATTTCGGCTTTGAAAGAAAGCGTAACGGGACTATTGCCTGGGTTTATATGTGTATCTGGATTGGCATCTTTCCAGTTAGTTAAAAAAAAAAAATAATTTGTGGAAAATAAACCGCAGATCGATTGCACGTGATACATACATCAACCAGCATCTTAACCACCACGGTGAAATAAATGTATTTTTTTAGATTGCAACATGGCAGATATGCCCATGGGAATAGATACTAATATGAAAATCGCTATGATATGTTATAAGGTAGTGGCCAAAATCCCAAAATTTCATTTTAAACGGTAATTAGATTTCTCAAGAACATAGAAGGACTTGTTCCTGAGCAGTTTAGACAATATGAGATTGTGATTGCTCAGGTGACTATAATATCCAAGGATTGATATCTTCAAATTCAAATTGTGCGATGAAAACGATGCTGTTTAGTATTACTGTTTTTTTTTTTTTTATGATTAATCAACTTTACAATTTTTTAGCATGGCAACTTGAAACTTTGAAGGTTTATAAAGAATAATATTAGCGGAAGTATAACAATAACAAAATATAATGCTACGTTTTGTTTTTAAAAAAGAAAGCCAAAAAAACACTAATATTTTCAGTATACATGGTTTTCTAGAAACTGCTGAAAAGTAACAAGTACTTTTACAAGCAGTAACAGCAGTATGTACAGAAACCGTTGATTCATCTAAAAATACACACATCATCACCGCCATCATCACCACCGTTGTCCTTGATATTATCATTTGTATAACAAACAATGCCACTGTTCAATCACTTTTCACCTCTAAGCTTCTTCTTGATACTTTCTGGCAATTCATCAAACTGAATATCATTGGAATCAGTACTCACCAGCTCTCCCTTTGCTTTCAAAATATCCTCAATGTTGATTCTATCATCGCTAAAAATCTTCAAGTGGTCAGCAATTAAGTGCCTATTGTGACATCCTGGACACTCAATAAGCACCGTGCCTCCAGTATAAGCTTGCTTTGACATAACATGACTAGAACGAGTGCTGCATTGCTTGCAAGTGAAACTAATGAGAAGTTTTTCTTGTTGCACTTTGCCAATGGGAGTTTTGCCACCATTTACTTGAACCTTTTGCTGTTGCTGCTCTACTTTGTTTTTCTGTTTTTGTTGTTCTTCAAGGTTTGCGGTGTTTTGTTGTTTGTTGGCATGGATTGTAGTGGTGCTGAAAGCTTTCCTCGTTGCCACTGCAGTGAAGAAAGGCTTGCGTTGTGATAAAAGTGCTCTAGCTTGCGGCTGGTAGTAAGCCCTAGCAGTGGAGTTAATGGACGTTCTAGCGCATGTTCTAAGAAGTTGAATCATTGCGAATGGGTATGTATGGTAATTGTGTTTTGCTGTTGGCGTCGTTTGTAATGTCGGTTTGAAGCTTTAATGTAGTTTTATTTCATTTCATGTTTCTTAATTTTGACCAAAGCGGAGGAGTGAAAAAAAAAAAAAATAAAAAAAAAAAAAATTTGAAAGAACATGTACAATTGTCACCATACACACAGAAGTATACATGATGACGCATATTTTTGTGTAATTTATCAAAAATATTCAGCATTCAGCATTCAGCATTCAGCCAACCCTGATTCATTCAGTTTCTGACATCAATTTTGTAGCAGCAAAAGGGTTTAGGCACAGCATGAAACTTTCAGCATCAGGACATTTTTTCCAAGTGCTACAAGTCAGTTGAATATATATTTTCTGCTGCAATTAGTGCAACGTACATAAAGTATCAACAAAACCTACAATCAAACGATTTAATAATCTTAAAATTACAACATTAACTAGTATAGATAGCAAAACTAAAAACACCTAAAAAAAATAATCAAACTGCCAAGTAAGTCTCATCATCAATACCATTGTAGATCTTGGCTTTCTCTTCAAGAATACTGCATTGCTCCATCACATCATTAATACTCAACTTCAATGTTTGCTGTATAAATTGCACCGGCACGCCATCAGGCATCAGAGGAGTGTTTTCTTTTATCAAGTTGAAGACCCTGTCACTAGTATCGAGCTCTTCGTGTGATGGAGCGGAAACAAACAAACTATTCGCGTTGTCATTATTGTTGCCATTGGCGTTCAAGGCAGCACCATCAGCGCCACTTTTAGCACCACCACCAAGACCTTGAGCTTCAGCATGCACTTTGACCGCTTCCAAATAATGGTAGAGCACTGCATTGAAATCCGTTATTGGTTTAATCACTGGATACTGCAAATTTTTCTTTTGATTAAAATCTTTTAACGAGCCTTTCACATAAACGTATTTACCAAGCTGCAACTCTTTGCTACTATCAATACTGTCTTTCATGTCGGCGTCTTCTTCTGCTGCGCCATTAGTTTCGTCTTCACCATCACCACGGCTAAGAGTTTCGTCAATCCATTTACGGAACTCAAACTTTCCAGTGCCGTCTTCCACTTGCACCACAACGTTGGAAGTATTGTCAACAACATTACGCACAATACCAACAAACGAGATCAAATTAAGCTCAACGTTGTGGATGAGATATGGTCCGTCCGGTACATGTTGCTCGGATTCTAAAATTTGTTTGATGGTCACTGGTGTAATGTGGGTTCTGGTCTGGGTGGAGCGCGACTGGGAGCTGCCGCCGGCGCCCCCATCGCTGCCAGCACTGTCGCTTGTTCGGTAGAAACCACCGTCAGTGTTTGCTCCGGTGTATTCTGTCTGATTGTATCCTTGATATCCTGACATTTTGTAGTTGTGTAGTTGTGAGAGAGTATATATATGTGGGTGTGTTGAGATTAGAAATTATGGAATGATTGAATAAAGTCGCGTTATTTGATTAAATTCAATTTATTTCGTTTTGTTGCAGTTTGTTGTATTTTCTAATTTTCGCAGTTTAATGAAGTTTTTTAAGCGCGTCGCGGGAACGGCAGGTGACATTCACTTTGAAACGCGACAGAAACCACACAAAGACATCTCCATCGCAAACAACGACGTGAAGTTCCCTGCAATAACGAACCAAAAATAGTATCTTTGAAAACTTTCTCAGAGGATTTGCAGCTGGATCGACAAAGTTTGGATAAAAGAGTTCCTCAATTACAAAATACTCCTCGCAAAGACTTCTTATGGGCGTAGTTTTTGCTTCTAAAAAAAACAACATATTAATGAACTTCTATATATTATTTTTTATTGTAATATAAATTTTTAAAAGAACTGAAAAATGTATTCACGGCCGAATATAATCTTGGAGCGTAGGCATCAACGTCAGTACTTTCGAAGTGGTCTTCTTCATAGTGCGCTTTTGCATCCTATGTATTTTGATCTCATCTCTTTTTCAGTCTTTAGCCGCTGTATCGCTAAGTAGGAGCACCACGCTCAAAATATTACTCTAACTTTTGCCGTAAAAATATAATAGTAAGTCTGATACACACATTAGCTCTATTGTACAACTCTGACATCAAATACGGAAAAGAAGCATAAACGATAAAACTTGAAATTGTAGGACCAATTAGACTTCACATAAACTACACGTCCTCAAATTCTCCAAAATCCTCATCGTCCATATCCTCATCGTCATCGTCATCATCTTCCTCTTCTTGTTCCTTCTGCTGTTTCAATTTCTCATAATAAGCAGCTAACTCATCCGCCTCATCTCTATTACCATCATTGTTGTCCTCAGTGGCTATGGTAGTTTCCATTGCCGGAGTACCTGAAGCAGAAACACTTCCTGGCGCTGGTGTCGTTCCTGTGCTGCTACTGTTCATATCTCCAAGGCTTGGCACCACCGGTGTGCCTCCAGAAACTTCGTCCTGCGGTTGTGATGGAGTAGCAGTTGCTCCAGGAGTAACACTTGTACCATAATTTTCATCCTCATCGGCATCCAATTTACCCAAAGCTTGCTTTCCAACTGTGGATTCCTGGTACCAGCTCGGCAAGGCATTTTGCTCTGCTTTGTCTTGCTTCATCTTCATTCTTTCTTGTTGGCGACGTAACTCATCTTCGTTATCACCGGCAATATTGACTCTGATCGTTGTAGATTCAAATTGGTTCTTGCCGTTTTTGCCCTG
>JXWR01001786.1_pt1 | contig 15409 bp, 4 predicted proteins | sample 315541 | NCBI WGS metagenome assembly JXWR01 (sample SAMN03273951, study PRJNA271842) | soil metagenome | isolation source: rice field ambient CO2 | place: India: CRRI Experimental farm Cuttack,Odisha-753006 | collected 2013-12-17
TCATTCGACGAAAAGTGCTTTTTTACAGAATCCGTTCATACTTGCTCTACTTTTACGGCGTCATCCGTTTCATCTGCAGCATCAAAATTGTTCCGCATTATGTTGTTTTTTCACTCAAAGTGCTTGATCTTGACCCATATCTTCTTCTTTGTATTGCAGTTTTATTCTTTTCATATCCACCCAAATGACTACTCCATGTGATCCATCCCTTGATCTAGTTACTGAATGTCATCACCCAAATCCCATGTCTGATAATGCCATACTTTTCACATTAATTCTTTCTTCTTCTGCCTTTCTCCTTTCTTTGTCTTATTTGCTTCTTTTCTTCTAGCCTGCATGAGACCTTTGTATCAAGTGACTTCTCTGATACTCCAGCGAAACAGCTTTAATACTGTTCGAATTAATGTTATTGTGCATTTCTTTTCTTCATCATACTAGCAGTTTGACTATGTCCCGCTTATTTGTTAGCTTATGCTTCTTGATTATTAGAAAATTGTTTACGCCATTGCATCAATTGTTTGAACATTGCTCTAGTTCCTGTTCTTTAACTTACACATAGTATACTATTTGCCCCATTATAGCAGCTTCTCCAAGAATACCCAATATCGTACTACTTTTATTGTTTATCTTTTGTAAAAAGTGCAAAACTGCTTGAGCTGAGAGCAATTTGTATCTTTCTTGTCTTCTTGTGATATATGCTCTTTTTTGATACTTCGCCTGCCTTTTGTATTTTTCAGCAAAAACCACCTATCTATAGTACTTTTTAGTTGTTACTGTGCTATACTACCTTTCGTCCAATGTTATGCCAATATAATCCCACGTACAATGCACCAAAACCTCCTTCACATGAGTCTAGCTCTCGAATCACTTTCTTTTTTTTTCTTAACTTCTTAGTTTTAGTCTTATTGTTAATGCGCTTACCTCTTGCTCAGTGTCTACTGATTTATCTCTAGTACATTAACACTTCCTCAGCCAACTATTTAACCGTTTCTTTTACTCAAGTATACACATTACACCATCGCCAGATCTCTAAGACACCAGTGTCACAGTAGTTCGATGACTGCAGAAGACCGATCCAAAATAACAATCAAAAACTATATATGGTCTTCTTTTCTTCAACATTTGTATCAACATCGTAAAAAGAACAACTGAGATTGAAAATTAATAAAGTTCAGGCAAGATGATTGAAAATTATAATGGAAAACATTCGCACCAATAAGAATATTACGGATCTCTAGACAAACAAAGGAAAAGCAAATAAATTTACAAAATGCGAGTGAGCCGAGAAGGTGTGTGTGGGAAAAGATCATACGTTGGGCAGACCAGTGGGTGGTTGAGGGTGAAGGGGCGCGGCAGTACAGCGGCAGGAAAAAACGTCGCTTTGGCGAAGGGTGGTACATAATGAAGCAAATTGACGGAATTTTGGTTTGGCGTGGCACATAGTAAAGAAAGATTTTGGCGAGGAATCGGATCAGGGCATAGAGTGAGAAAAGTGCAGTTGGATGCCAAAACGGGCAAGTAGGGGAGTAGGTACCATTACCTAAAAGGAAAAAATAACAAAAACTAAAAATAAGAAAAAACGCGGAACAATTGTAGAAAGAACATTTAATTGGAACAGGGAAAGATAATAATCGAGTCAAAAAGAAATAAAACAACAAAAAAGCGTTGCTTTAGTGCGGCTGATTGGTAGATCAGGCGATAATGTATTACTTATATACAGCGGACACACTCTTGGTTGAATAGTCAAGTTTCAAAAAGTGCTGTGGTTGATAACAATATATTTCGTAGACAAGAAGACAATGTTCACCAATTACAATCGATGTCCTTTGAAAATGCATTTGTTCTTAAGTGCATAACACGGATGATATGTTATTGTTACTTGGCACTCATAGTCCCCTTTACATTAATGATCCAGAAAAACGAACTTTTTCTTTTGTTTGAAAGATAAAACCTGGTGCTTTTAAGCATTATAGTATTACGAGGAGCTGTATTACTATGTTGCAAAGACAGCGCTTATCACTTATTATAAAGTTGATATGTCAAAAACTTCTACTGCAAAGAAGCCAAAGAGCAAGGTGTAGAGTATGTCAATTTCCTGTTTCGCATACTTACGTGAAGCGTCGTATATGAAGGTAGTGCTTCAAATTTAGGACACATTTAATAAACTTCTCTGAAGCGGCGTGCTGCACTTACGGACGGTGGAGGTCTCAGAATTCCACTAGTGAGTCAACGAATGTGTCCGGCACTAGTTCTTATGTCAGTGCAGCCGCTTTTCCGCCGATCAAGGTTTGCAGAAATAGTGACGTAGTATTAGCGCTCTTGCGAAGACCCGAGAAACTGCTTCTCTGTAAAATGCCTAAATCATTTTTTAATTATACGAGCAGATACCAAGTTCATGATATGCTGGCATTACATTAGAAACACTATCGTACAGTGTGTAAACTATACAGAACATATTTTTTGGTTTTTTCTTTGACATATGTAGGAAACTACTAAATAGAGCAACTAGCTTTTGAATATATTTAGATTTTACTCCCTCTGTTATACTGTCTGCTTATTACCGGTGTATTGCACTGTGATGATCTTATACTGTAACAATTGCCCTACAGACCTACTACACGTACTGTAGAAATACTAAGGTAAATAAAATTCTAAGAAATAGCACATAGTTTTCGCTTATCGCATAACAGACTGAAAAGGGAAATAGTAGACCATGTGTTTTAGGCCCATCAAAGAACAACATGCTATAGGTCAACTAAGATATTGGAAATCTGATTTTATAGTCCCTCCAATGGTAACGATTAAGAAAAGTATAATTTCAGACAATAACGATTGTTCGACGGCTCGGAAGCGGAGTTTCAAAAGGGCCCTGCTCCTAACTCACGATATGGGTACTGAAACAGTAAAGTTGCTCCCTAAAAATTTGTTCATCCAGAATATTTTGTTTCTTTGTTGAGCACTTTCTATTATAGGATAGCACAACGAATTTCAGCTGCCAGTAGTGCAGCACTGCTGTATGCAGAAGCGGAGCTTTAAGGTTGCCGTGGTGCAAGAGCTGCTGTCTTCATGTAGACGGATGTCTGTTGCCGCAGCCAAAGATATCTCCTCGGAAATCAGTTCGAGTAAGGAAGAAAGAAACAATAAACGAAAACTCTGTGATTCAAATAGTTGAGTCGCAGATGTCGTGACACCCTTATGCGTTCCCAAACACCGGATCATGACGGGCACTAACGGAGCTGAACTGCAAGTGATCATCCTAGATGACAATCGTCCTTCGACAATTTTTTTCTCTTGTCCGGTTATAGCAGTTCTGTTGTGCCTCCAGTTATCATGGAGCCAATCAATGAACTTCAAGAGTTCATAAATAATGAATTATTTGATCTCCAAAAATTAAACTTATGACGTTTTCTAATGAGAGCGAGCATGAGTTAATGGTATGTGTTTGTGATGTTTTTCTTTAATACAAGTTGGTTATTAGTTATACTAGAGGAATGCAATGTTGCAATTATGCAAACTGTTATCAGTGATTTACCTTTGAAAGCATGATGCAATGTGCAGTTCTATAAATTTTTTTTTACTGATACAGGGTGCCAGCTGTGACGTACTCATTAGCATCATAAGGCTCGTATATGCTTAATTAACAACAGCAAACTAAAATTGAATTAAGCATCATAAAAGGTTGGTGACATAACGAACATCTGCCTTTTTTTTCTTTTTTTTTTTCGATAGCAGTATGTACCATATTACAACGGACAAAATAAACAGCTTTGAATCTTATTTGAACCTGTTGTGCATACGAACGCGTTCCTTTGAAGCTCGAACTGCTAGCTTATTATAGTAATAACTGAATTTCAGAACTTAGTGTTTAAACCAAAATTCTAATTTGGTATAAATGTAAACGAATAAATTTTGGTTGAAGCCAAAAAACTTGCAATAGGTAATCTGGAAATGACAACATTTGCATTCGTTACTAGTTCTCATTCATCAAAGTTGATACGACTATTATCTTCTAATATATTGTAAACAAAGGAGCACTGATATAGCAGAAAATAGACGTCTAGCCCTATGGATTAATCTGCACAATTGTGTTCAGTGCCAAATTTTTTTGTATATCAAAGCATGTTGTAGTGACATACTATAGGATGTTGCTTTATGTCCCGTAATGATCGGCCTTAAATCCGCGGCGACAAGGGTCAGTGGTGAGTATAGAATAAGATTAGGGAAAGGGTGTTATAACCTGCAGGAAGACAGAAAGTTCTGAGGCGAAAGCTGCAGCTGCAGCATGGTGCACATTTCCGGATTCACTAATCTTGCAGCATTCTGCAGCATCGTTTGCTTGCCATTAGTCTAGGCAAAAGAGCCATTGATAGGATATACTACTATTGGTTATATTCAATCAACGTAAATTGTGTTAACACGCGTAAGAGAGATTCTCGGTATATTATAAGTATGTTTTATAGATTATTGAGTAGTTTCAAACATTTTGGATGGCAAATCTGAGACTATTCAGATTGTAATCTCATTAGCCTATTGAAGAATGCAAATTAGTGTTAAAGTAGTGAGCGGTTTCAGACCATAGCAACACAATAACATGTGCTTTCTTGTTAATGTAAATCTGCTGTCAAATTTCTTTCAACAAAATCATTACAATAATGACTAACAGAGGGTGCCCGGCTCTGGAGAAAATATTATTCTAGCCTTGCTACACTGTGGTAGTACCTATGGTCAAGCTTATCTGTCACCTTGTAAATGTTTATTTCATTTTTTTTATTATAATTATTTTTGCCATTTTTTTCGCACTGTCGTAGGTGCTTACTTTGCCAATCCTCATACTGAAACGTACGTCCCTTTGTCCCGAATCCAGAGGCATGCACTGTCTCGTAGTTGTGTTATCCCTCTAATGGAAAACATACTTTTCAAATGCATTATGCTACCTATTATTATTTTCCAGAATAATATTAGTTGGATAAGATCGACAAAAATTAGATTTGTATTCAAATAAAGATCAAATAAGTTATGTACTCCAAACCGAGTATGGGGCACACTAATCTTAGAACTCCGAACGAAAATTTTGATAACACTGTAGCTTCATTTTCATCAACACTTTAAGTTTCTCGTTCTTCTAAACAATGTACAATAACATTAAACATTTCGGTTGAAGAGAAACTTTAGGATTGTATAAAATTTATTGTCTACTCATAATCTGTAAACCAGAAGAGACACAATGTTATTTTTGAAAAGACAGAGAAACTGCGCTTGTTGCTCTATAGCAGTTTAGTACACAAATTTCAATGTTTTCAATTAAAATAAATGGCTCAAAAAGAAAAAACACGGAAGTTCAAGATTTTGTTGTTCAAAAATTTCACCATATTTGTGTTCACCTATTTAAAGCTTGAAGCCAAGATACCTTAAAGAGTACATTTTAGACTCAACATATGATGAAACAACAATTTGCACGCTTGCTACTGCCTTGATCAGAAGAAAGTGCAGCTTTGGTTTCCAGAAAACCTTGAAGTTGCTTCTAGAAGCACCAAAAAATAAAAGAGCATCGCAAAGACATACCATACTAGCAATGCATATTTAGGGATTTAGTCATGCATAAATTATGTGGGTCAATGTATGACAGCTTAACTTTATACATACTAACGCGCAATTTTGTAATCGAGTTGGACAATTTGGTACTACTACACAGCAGTCTGGGTATTTTCAGCTAGACGACAGACATCATAATATTTTTCTTGCATTTCTTTCGTTATTTTTTTGACTTCTCATTACTAAAGTCTGCGTTACGTTGCAGCAATTATCTGTGCGCTTTTTTGCGCTTCTATGTTGATTTCAACAATAATTTTCAACAATGTTCATATCCATGAATAGTTATAAGCAATGCAGCTCACCTCGTTCTTAAATTTACCATTCTTGGAATAATTTTGGTGAGAGCGTGAAGAAGTCTTTATTGACAATATTAAAAAGATTATAGTTGTATTGAAGCGAAAATAGTTACAACATTGCTTAAAAATTTTAATAGAATGTAAACTACGTGTTTAGATGAAGACTCCAATATATACACATGTCCCAGTGTGGCCCAGCAGCTTTCTACTTTAAACTGAAAAACATTTGCAACTATCTGCCCGTATCACCCATATTTGAGGACTGCTTCTCCCTCTTTGTGAGCCTATATCCGTGGTGTCTGGTACAACAGCCGGACAGGGATAACATTTTTCACTCTAACTCTGCGGTTTTCCAGAACATTTTGCCACAATACTGAAAGGCCAGTACAAAAAGAAATCGGGGCTGCATAAAAATTTCCGCTTAGCCCACTTGACGTTAGTATACCGAGCAGTGCATATAACGCGCTTACTGAAGCATTGGTGCGTCTAAGCTTTGCAAACTCTGTTCACTTCATTCCTGCATCACATATATCAGAAAGATTATATAACCAGTGAACTTTATTCGTCCACAGCTACGGATTTTAAACTTGCAAGTCATTTCAAATCTTGTGTTGTTCTAAGCTTTGACTCTTTCCTCCACTTTTTCTCCAAATTCTTTTAATAAATAGAGGCCCTTTCCATTTAGTTTCGTTTTTAATCCTTTGCTTTTTTATTTTTTGTATTTTGAGTTGTGTCTCTTATATTTTTGTTAAACAACACCACTCTTCGTTCATTCTCCCAGTCACAGCATATTTTCACGGGCTTACTTCTCATAGATCTAGGAAAATTAGAAAAAAAAAAGGTTTAAGGCAGCTCGTCTTTTTTATCGTTAGCACTTATTCAATCCAATTTCATCAAAATTCTTTTAATATTTATTTTTAACCGCTAGTGCTGTTTTATTCAGAGCTACTTAAGTTTTTGCTTTTATAAATATTACAGATGCTTAGTACGATGAACAGAGACTTGGACCAACGGACATCAAAGCATCTAAACTTTGTCTCACCTCAAATGGCTTCCAATTTATATAACCAGCCAAGTTCCTTACCGGAAAATCAACCAAACTCTGGCACTGGAATGTATGTTAATAATTATGGTCAAGGTGGTCCAAATAATGGTGGTATAACAAGTGCACCATCTCACAACAATGTACCTCTAGCAGCTAACGAAATTCACAACAATAATTCATTCCATTACAATTCCCAATTTGTTCCACCAGAGTTGAGTTATCAGCCTATGAGTGTTCATTCCAACTTCAACTCGGCTGTTCCATTCAATAATACTTCGGTGGCTTCACCTTTTCAACAACTTGGACAATATGGCAACCCTCCAGCATCATCTTATGGGTTGACAAATCATGGGAGGGCCGGGAGTGCTGGCTCAGAGTTACCGGTACCGCAATCGAAATATTCAAACTACACTAATGATGTCAATACAAAGGATTACGCTAATCCTGCCATTCATTCATTAGCAACAACAACTTCTGGTGCCGATGGTAATTTGCACCTTAATTATCTTTTCAACGACTCAAACAATATTATTTTACAAAATAACATGAACCCATCAAGCTCGGGAAGTGAAGATCTTTTGGTTGATTCGTCAAGAAATAATTCTTCTTCTTCTACAACAACTTCAATGTCGATACATTCTGGCATTCATCAGTCGTTTGAAGAATCATCCTCTTCATCGCCAATCACCCATGCTAGTCCGACTTCATCATTAAAGAAAAACAGCAAAATAAACAAACAAGGCAAAACGAAAAGATCTAGAATGGGTTGTTTAACTTGTCGTGGACGCAAGAAGAGATGCTGTGAAACAAGACCATCTTGTACCGAATGCGAAAGATTAGGTCTCAAATGTAACTGGCCAATTCCCGGTATGGAATATAGAAACAGATCAAAGAACAACAAGTTCATGGATGACAGAAATGTTGTTGATACTCCTTATGGGAAGATAAAGATTTTGAGGGGAGTTGTTTCAAAAAAAGACTAGTTTATGTGCTATATGATTTTTTTTTCTACTTTATTTATTTGTTTTTGTTTTTGTTTGTTTTCCATTCTTGTTTAATTTCAACATAACACATTTGTTACTAATAGTTTATTTTTATTTTTATTTTTATTTTCATCTTTCTTTCTCTCTTAAAAGGTTCGTTTATATGTTTTCGGCATTGGCTTAGTTTTTTTGTTTTTTTTCAGTTTAGGTTGTTATTAGGACATTTATAATGCTAATTCTTTAAATTTAATGCAGATGTAATTTCAAAAACACCATTGATGATTTTATACAAAATACTTCACAGTATTCGACAATAGTTTTTTCAAATAGTTATGTAATATTGTTGAAAGTAGCTTTCAGTAGATTTTAACTACTATACATTGTGTTTTCACAATTCTGTGTCGGCCTATCAATGCAGATTAGAGCAACAAATGGGGACCGTTTTCAGCGTTTGCCACAATATTTACAAAGTTAGAAAGAAATACTTTGTCTTTTGCTTACCTTTTTTGCTTGTCCTCCGCCACAGCCATTCTCGAAGCCGTCTAAGCAAATTTGATATAACGCTTTCCATATGGATGTAACCAAATGCTACCTGTTGTTGTCTTAATAGCATAGTATGTCAACGCACCTCGGAGATTTCGTACACCCTTTTCTCGTGTTCCAGAAAAAAAAATAAAAAAAATAAAAGCTGTCTTGTATTTTTAGATACGCAGCATAATTAAGCGATCATGCGGTTAAGCAATAACTGAAATGGTGCAAGTTTGAAAGTTTAGTTTTGCTATCGTACGTTTTTTCTTTTCAAGAATTTCCCTATTTCTATTTAGGTATGGCCTCTATGTACTTTTTTTTTTCTTTTTTTTTTTTTCTTTCTATTTTACCACTTTAACCTAGTTGCTACTCAAAACTGATAAACGTAAAAGCCAGCCTTGGGCAAAGCACGCGCAGCACATTCTGTAATAAAGGTCATCACATTTACATTGATTTATGTATTTGAAAGAACTTTAGTGTGTTCTCTTACTACTCACAAGTACTTTGCTTATTCAAATGGATAAAATAATTTAGATTGTCCTCAAAATGAAGATTTCAGGTTTTGTATAGATACTTCCTGCTACTATTATTCTCGTGCTATTTGAAGATATTCTTCCACAAAACTTACCCAAATTGAACTATTTAGTCACAGTTAAATCAATGTTGTGCTGAAGCAATTGATACTTTAAATCTCCAGTGACTTTTTGAGAACGTATGCCGAATCTACAGTCTCCGGCTTTGGTGTTAGTAAGCTTTGTTCCTGAGACTAGATTTCTCAGTTCTCTTTCGTTGCTGATTCTGGAGAAGTTCATTCTTCCATGTGGCAAAATAAAACTTGCTGTACTCAGTGACTGGCACAAGTGCTCGTTTCAAATTTTTTAAACATGAAACGATGTCCAGACCAGAAAATCTTACTAAATAATATTTGACCAAACTTACGATTATCTTTTCCTGCTAACTTTTACTATCTTGGTTCTTCTAACACATGCCTCGCCTGCAAGCACACCAGTGTTCCCAATAGTACCATTATGGTGAAAACATTGGCCCCCTATTCAGAACATTGGATTGATGAACACTTAAGGTGAACAAGGCTAACCAATCAACAATTGGTAAATAAATATGAAGCAAATTAAGATGTATCAGTTTCACTGTAAACCATTTCTACTATTTTTACAATGAGTAATGAGCTTCTTTATTTAAATCACTTTCATTTGCCTATAAAAAGCCTTACTCATCATCCTCATCCGGAACTTCAGCTTCATCATTAGGATCCTTGGGTTCTTGATTTTCAGCCCATTGCGTCACATCATCTATATACGATAATATCGTGGCTACAGAGCCATCATTATTGATATCCAATGGTAAATATTGTACCATACCAAACTCATCAATTAAGTTGGCAATGAGTTTATTTAATCTTTGAAATTTCTTGTTTCCAAGTGCATTGTTTTCGTCATCTTCATCATCATCGGCACCATCTGCTAAAAGCAATGGGTCGGGATTTAAAAACTTTTTAAGATTCTTTTTGGAAATTTGATCTTTGACTAAATCAATCTTGGACAATATATTGATATGTGGCAATTCTAATAGCAACATTGTCGACATCGCACTCAAAGTTCCCGAAAAAAACTTGGATCTATCTATTGCGAATGTTGACTCCATTAAATAAGTACAACATAGCTGGAAGTTTAAGTTTCTCATCAAGTGATTGATAATCGTTGGGAATATTGGAATATGAGTATAAAGTTCAATCTGACCTGGACAATCTATGATAAGAAATTCATCGCTATAATCACCAATCTCGTCGTCTAACCAATCTAAATTTTTAAGCAAAAATTCGAAACAGTAGATAAGTCCACCATTAGGACCAAGACTAAGTTCTTCCATAACATCCTCTAATGAAATGAGATCTCTTATATCGACAGTAAACTCATATTTTTTAGCCTCGGCAGCAGGGTCAAGATTAACAATATGACAAGCTCTTCCTATTTGTTGCATATGTGTCACTAAGGAATTGCAAAATGTTGTCTATGTCAATGTCACAGTTAGTAACTTGCCTTCAAATATTTCAATCAGTGCTTTAGTAAGCATGATTAACGATCTTTAACAAGTCATAAAGTCATACTCAAAGCTTGCAAAACATATACATACCTTCCCAGCACCTGCAGGACCTAGTACCACAACACCGACTCTAGACATTTTTCGTTTATATTGGCTTGGTTAAGATGTTAATTGGGGATATAGAACTTGCAATATACTTAGAATATTGTTTTTTATTTATTTTTTTTTCTTTATAACTCATCGCAATTATTTTCACTGCAGCATCGGTTTCGGGGCTCGTAACCTTTGTTTCCACTCTTCTTGGATACATGAACATGCAGCGTAGTCTGAGAGAGCACACTCACCACAGAAAAATTATTGCGCTGCCACTGATGCTGTCCATGAGTGCTCAGAATAAAATGATTTACTTTGGTTTTCATGGCTGTTTCTGTTTTGACTGAGCAGATTTGAGAAGACCATTCAAGAATACTTAAATTTACTGAAATTCAAGTATAGCTAGCTGTTTCACTATGATATACTATTGAGTGCTTCTTTAAAATTTGTTGGACGTAAACAGATTTATATCTTTTTGTCCATAAATTGACAGAGCTGAAAAAAAAAAAAGAAAACGAATAATCAAAAAAAGAAGAAAAAGAAAATGAATAAAATAAAATTTTCCCTCTAAAAAACAGTGCTAGTCTATAAGGTAGTAAACAGCAACCGCCGTCAAGCAGACTGCCAGGCAAGATCTATACCCTAATAGAAACATGGTAAACTTTTTCTCTTTACACGCCACTTCCACCAGTAGTGTGTACCTTAACCTGCTATTTTTGGTGCTTTTTTATGGAGGAGGCTTAGTATAAGGATTTTAAGATAAAGCTAAGGGTAAAGCAACTTTGACCCTGCGTTCGTACAAGATACCTTGTGGCGGATCCTAACATCGGCGCTTTGTGTGGCTTATTCTAGATTTTTTCTGACGTCTTCACCTTGCTGCAGTCTATGCTTCACCTTGAAAATGACAATAGAACTATGTGCCAATTATTTCTAACTTAAGAAAAATTATTGTCATAACTAAGGAACTACATATCGGGTTACCAAATAAAGGCATTGACGGACCAAACACCTCTGGCGAAGGATGGCCACCAGCGAGGACGATGGCTCCTGCATGGTGGTAGCCTGTCGGCGCTGCACCCCGTAACAGCGGTACATATCTCACTATTAAAGAAAAAGGCTTCCACCTTACGGAGCTCGAAATACTTGACTTTTAGGAAACACTAAACTTCAAAAAACATTTTTGATTCTTAATTGAGATAAACCAAAGCTTATATTAACATGCAGTGCTTCCGTTATCTTGTGAGCTTTTTCGCGTGCGTGCTGTTGCTTGCGTGTCTCACCGGAGCTATTCCAATCCCAAATACTGAAAGTGTCTCCTCAACTGACACCGCCGGCACAGACCAAGTGCAAGGTAAATTTCTCGGCTTAATTGCGAGAATAGGTTCTGCTATAGCTAGAAAGATTGGTTCAAAAGCTGCAAAGAAGGCTGTCAGTAAAGCAACAAAGTCAGGCTCCAAAGAGGGTGCAAAGCAAGCAGCCACTAGTAATTCTGGATCAAACATAAAGCATTTCACCAAAGCTCAAAGAAGAAAGTTTGAGAGCAAAAGAAGGAAGCTTGTTAAATTGAGAAGCAAATATAAGTGGACATAGAATCAAAACCAGCAGACCCTCGGTTTTGCTTCTCTTTATAGACCTTAAACACACCAAATACAACGACTTTTAGAATATTTTTTAATTTCTTACTTTAATTTGAAGTAGAGATTTTAGAGGAACGCTTTTCGAAAGAGGTAAATCTCACCGTAAACTGCATGCAATGACTAAGCCGTCGGGTTATTATCACGTGCCTGTTACAACTGCTAAGAGGCACACAAACCGTGGTGCCCCAAAGCACCACACAGCGATGTCGACTGCAGCGGTTAATTATTACACATCAGTTTCACCCATTTCACGTTGGCCATCATCAACATCAGTGCTTTCGTGTTGTCTGTCGAGTGCCAAGTGCAAACCCTCTTCTCCCAGCATATAATGTCCGGTAATGATGCCGATGGCGGAAAGCCCAAAATAGCGCCTCAGCGTATCTTTTTGCTGAACGCAAACGGCACAAATTACCTGAACTCCAGCAATTCAATCACCAATGGCAAGAAGCCTAGAGCATCTTCTTCGAGCATTAACATGAGCGCCGCTGATCTCAACAATGATTCAAACATACACAAAAATAATTCAGATAGCTATGGTGCCGCTGATAAAACTAAAGTGCCCCTTATTACACCGACAAACGCAAGGTTCGAATTTGCCAGACCTTTGAAACATCAAGCCTCCAGCTCTTCTATGTCTTCTACCTCTGTAAATAATTTGAATTTAACTTCTCCTTCGCCAATAAGGTCCATAAAATCCCCCGACAAATCAATAAACTCAACTGACAAAAACGCAAAGTATCTCAGTGTAATTGACCTTTATGATGATGACGATGCTGCTAGTAGCGTGCCTTCCCCAGCTCAGGTCTCTCAAACTGCAGGTAACGAGTCTTTAAAAATTGAATCAAATGGCCTCAGATCAGGCGAAGGCAATAAGGACACCATATTAACGCCCACAAGTATTAGTTCGTTCAACTTTGTGTCAAAAGGCTTTGAAGATAGCAGTGATGATTTATCGTCATCTCATAAACAAAAAAAAAACATATTCAACTATGATCGCGTGTACATTGACAACGATAACAGCCCAGGTTTCATCTCTGCTAATCCTACTACTTCCAAAATTAGCAAACACAAAAAACAAGAAACGCTTTACTACAGCCCACAGAGCTCTATAGACGATCTCGATCATCTGCAAAAAGGTGATCAAATAAATGGGGAAGGCAAAAACAGGATTCTGGAGAAAAGCTTGAACAATCAAATTACATCAAACTCTGAACAAGTCGTACTTTCGCCAACCCCAAACAATCCAAGACATCTGTTGTTTAGATCACTTTCCCAGAAACATATCAAGGCTCCGGCTCCTGAGTTTGTAAAGACTGTCCATAAAGCCATAAGCTCGAATAATTTGAACCCTCAAGTTAGACTTTCTACCACTGAGGTTCAAATCAAACCAGTTTCATACGCTACAACTCCATCTACAAACACCCCGAAATCTTCTCGTCACCTTAAAGCTCCTTCAAGTTTGAGTGGAATTAGTATAAATCTAAGTAGAGGGTTAGAAAGTAACTCCAGCCAGAGCCGACAGGCAAAGGGTGGCAGTAATTTGGCCAATAGCATTAAAACTAGTGATAATGCAAGTTCGGTGAGCAATTTAACTGCTAGTAATGCAAGTAATCTGAATGTTAAAAATTTTATCAATAATAACCAATCTTTGCTTTCTCTCCAAACCTCGAGTAAACTGGCATTTTCTTCAAGAAAAATTCAAATTGAGTCTGATTCAAAGCAGTTGTCCACAAGCGATAGGGATCGTTATGGTTTTAAAAAGAAGAATAATTTTGTTAGTGAAAAAGAGTATAATATTTGGTGGAGTGAATATGAACCATTTCTCGTTAGAAGAAAAAAGAAATGGGTAACGTTGATGAAGCAAAATGGTTTGAACTTGAATAACGACAATCCGACGCGTTTTCCTCCAAAATCAAACAAATTAAAAAGATATGTTCGCAAAGGTATTCCCGCTGAATGGAGAGGCAATGCATGGTGGTACTTTGCTAGAGGAGATGAGAAATTAAGGGAAAATACGGGCTTATATGACAAAATTGTCGAAAGCACCATAAATCTTAAAAACCATAACGCCGAAATAATAGAAAGAGATTTGAACAGAACTTTTCCAGACAATATTTACTTCAGAGATACTGAGAATGAATCTTCAACAGAAGAAACCCCATTAATTCAATCTTTAAGAAGAGTTTTGGTTGCTTTTGCGACTTACCAGCCTCAAATAGGTTACTGCCAGTCTTTGAATTTCTTAGCGGGATTGCTTTTGATTTTTCTTGATGAGGAGAAAGCTTTTTGGATGCTAGTAATAATCACATCCAAATTGCTTCCCGGAGTTCATGATGTTAACCTAGAGGGTGTGAATATTGATCAAGGTGTGTTGATGCTATGTATTAAGGAATACTTGCCTAATATCTGGAGAAAAATAGGCTTCAACTTTGAAAGCGTTGGTATTGGTGGCAATCAAACATTTTCTAATGAAGTTAATGTGGTCACAAAGTTACCACCTATAACTTTGTGCACAGCGAGCTGGTTCATGAGTGCATATATTGGTATACTTCCAATAGAAACTTGCTTAAGAGTGTGGGACTGTTTCTTCTACGAAGAAAGCAAAATGTTTTTCAGGATTGCGTTGAGTATTTTAAAACTCGCTGAATCCAAGATTGAAAGAATCAGAGACGAGATGGAAATTTTTCAAATTGTGCAAAACTTTCCCAAAAAGATTTTAGATCCAAAAGAGCTATTTGATTGTTGTTTCAAAAAAAGAAATGGTTTTAGTAATTTAACTCAAGAGGAAATCAACAGATGCCGAAAATTTGTCAAAGAACAAAGGCAAAAGGCATCCAAGTATCAACAAAGTCCATCAAAATTTAGTGGGAACAAATCAAAACAGCTGCAAGCTGATGTTGAACAACAACTCCCAGAAGAGGCAGCAACGGCAGCTGCGGAAATACGAAGACTTAAACAGGAGCTTGATGAAAACTATATTCCCGATGAGTACGATTTCAAAAAAAACGGGCTAGCAGGAGTAAGCTGGAATAAGGCATTGACAAAAAAACTTAGAAAGCAAAGGCATAAAAAGAAGTGAAATGGAGAAGGTCTTTTAAGATTGTTTTGTTAGCTGTTGTCAAAAAGTTTCTATAGACAGTTTTTGTGATTTTGCTCTTTCTTTTTTTTTTTTTT
>JXWR01001442.1_pt1 | contig 15407 bp, 7 predicted proteins | sample 315541 | NCBI WGS metagenome assembly JXWR01 (sample SAMN03273951, study PRJNA271842) | soil metagenome | isolation source: rice field ambient CO2 | place: India: CRRI Experimental farm Cuttack,Odisha-753006 | collected 2013-12-17
ACCAAATCTTTGGTGACCCTAGCTCTTTCCACTTCTACAAATATTTTGTTCTCTGTAACCACCCTGATAGTTTCAATGACACTAATTCTGGTGTTTAAATCCAAAGATTTCGAGCTTTTCAAATATTCCATAACCTTTTGTATCATATACTGAATTGACAATTTCAACTGACCATGCTTTTTTGAGAGTAGAGTCAATTGCTCATTTAGGTCGTCCCACTTATTCCTTGATGCTAGCAGATCCACAATCTTGGCCAAAACTTCTTTCGAGGAGGCCAGATCTGAAGCTTGTCTGGTTTTCTTCTCCAACACTAACAGTTGGTCTAAAGCAGAGTTACAATCATTTTGAGCGAGCGAATCGATCTTAGGAAACTCTTCCTTCAAAATTTGGCTATAATCCTTGTCAGCCTTAATTGGTGCATCTCTTGACATCTTTCTCTACGTTTACTCTAGCAACAAAAATGGTAGTGAGCCCAGCAGTATATTCCTCTACTCTCTTAATTCAAGATTATCTCTGATGTAGTGTCCTGTTATGGTTTTTCCTTAGATTCCCCTTTGCATTTTGCCACCGAAAAGTCAAAAAGATCACATGCAAGACGGGTAATACTGGGGCGATGAGCCGTACAGAACGAGTGAAAAATTTTAGGATTTATTAGGAATAATAATGATAATTTAGAGATGAGCATTTAGCGAGAAGCATCTGAAGGTTGCACTAATTATTACTGTAAATAGTACAGTTGAGAAGCAAATAAAAGGGAAGATCAAATACATGGCCGGTTCACAACTTAAGAATTTAAAGGCCGCCTTGAAGGCCCGTGGACTCACAGGTCAAACAAACGTCAAAAGTAAGAATAAAAAGAATTCCAAAAGACAAGCGAAGGAGTATGATCGTGAAGAAAAAAAAAAGGCCATTGCTGAAATCAGAGAAGAGTTTAATCCGTTTGAAATAAAGGCTGCAAGGAATAAGAGGAGAGATGGTCTGCCTTCTAAAACTGCTGATCGTATTGCTGTGGGTAAGCCTGGTATCTCTAAACAGATCGGTGAAGAACAAAGAAAGCGTGCATTTGAAGCAAGAAAAATGATGAAGAATAAACGTGGTGGTGTGATTGATAAGAGATTTGGTGAAAGAGACAAGTTGTTGACTGAAGAAGAAAAAATGTTGGAACGTTTCACCAGAGAAAGACAAAGCCAATCAAAGAGAAACGCAAATTTATTTAATCTTGAAGACGATGAAGACGAGGGTGACATGTTTGGAGACGGTCTTACACATTTAGGTCAATCGCTGTCCCTAGAAGATGAGCTTGCCAATGATGAAGAGGATTTTTTAGCTTCCAAACGATTCAATGAAGATGATGCTGAGCTACAGCAACCTCAAAGAAAAAAAACCAAAGCTGAAGTCATGAAAGAGGTCATTGCCAAATCAAAATTTTACAAACAAGAAAGACAAAAGGCTCAAGGTATAATGGAAGATCAAATAGATAATCTGGATGATAATTTCGAGGATGTTATGTCTGAATTGATGATGACGCAACCCAAGAAGAATCCAATGGAACCTAAGACCGATCTAGATAAGGAGTATGATATCAAAGTGAAAGAACTACAATTGGACAAAAGAGCTGCACCTTCTGATAGAACTAAAACTGAAGAGGAGAAAAACGCTGAAGCTGAAGAAAAAAAACGGGAGTTGGAACAACAGCGTCTTGATCGTATGAACGGTATGATTGAATTAGAAGAAGGCGAAGAAAGAGGAGTAGAGGATTTGGATGATGGATTCTGGGAAAATGAAGAAGACTATGAAGACGATAATGACGGTATTGCTGATTCTGATGATGATATCAAATTTGAAGATCAAGACAGAGATGAAGGGTTTTCTCAAATTTTAAAGAAAAAGAACATTTCCATTTCATGCCCTAGAACTCATGATGCGTTATTAGATCAAGTAAAAAAATTAGACTTAGATGATCATCCTAAGATTGTTAAGAATATTATCAAAGCTTACCAACCAAAATTGGCTGAAGGTAATAAGGAAAAGTTAGGAAAATTCACCGCTGTTTTACTGAGACACATCATTTTTCTAAGCAATCAAAACTACCTTAAAAACGTTCAAAGTTTTAAACGTACACAAAATGCATTGATCTCAATTCTAAAATCCCTTTCAGAGAAATATAATAGAGAGCTTTCCGAGGAGTGTAGAGATTATATCAATGAAATGCAAGCACGCTATAAAAAGAACCATTTTGATGCTCTATCAAATGGTGATCTGGTATTTTTTTCCATTATTGGTATTCTTTTCTCCACCTCGGACCAGTACCATTTAGTAATAACTCCAGCATTGATTTTAATGAGCCAGTTCCTGGAACAAATCAAGTTTAATTCTTTAAAGAGGATAGCTTTTGGCGCTGTCTTGGTAAGGATTGTTTCACAATATCAACGCATTTCCAAACGGTACATACCGGAGGTGGTTTACTTCTTTCAAAAAATATTACTCACTTTTATAGTTGAGAAAGAAAATCAAGAAAAACCATTAGATTTTGAAAATATTAGACTAGACTCTTACGAGTTGGGGCTTCCATTGGACGTTAACTTTACAAAAAAGAGATCAACTATTATTCCATTACATACCTTGTCAACAATGGATACCGAGGCACATCCGGTTGATCAATGTGTCTCCGTTTTACTAAATGTTATGGAATCTTTAGATGCAACTATCTCTACTGTGTGGAAGAGCTTACCTGCTTTCAATGAAATTATTTTACCGATTCAGCAGTTATTAAGTGCATACACCTCAAAGTATTCTGATTTTGAAAAGCCAAGAAATATTTTGAACAAAGTTGAAAAATTAACGAAATTCACAGAACATATTCCGTTGGCTTTACAGAACCACAAACCCGTATCCATACCTACGCATGCTCCTAAATACGAAGAAAACTTCAATCCTGATAAAAAATCGTACGATCCTGATAGAACAAGAAGTGAGATAAATAAGATGAAGGCCCAACTAAAGAAGGAACGTAAATTCACTATGAAAGAAATCCGTAAAGACGCCAAATTTGAAGCTAGACAAAGAATTGAAGAAAAGAACAAGGAGAGCAGCGACTACCATGCAAAGATGGCTCATATTGTTAACACTATTAATACCGAAGAAGGTGCGGAAAAAAACAAGTATGAAAGAGAAAGAAAACTACGTGGCGGAAAGAAATAACCAATAATAATAATTTATTAACCTCTTTTTTTCTTATTAGGCTTCTCAGAGACAACTGTATTATTTATGAAAAAGAAAAGAACTACTCATTTCTAAAACAGGGAAGGGATTCTCTTATTATTGTAGTACAAAATTAGTGGGAACTGAATAATATATGCATTTAGGTAAATACGAAAAAGAAAGGAAACAGTTATATATATAGTTATATTGGATGATGTACACGACACAGTCTGCCTTATCTTCCGACGTCAGACTTCTTGTAATACTCTTTAACAAGTCCTAAGACACCACCCTTATTGAGTATGCCATTACCATTGTAATTTGAGTTTAGCATTTTATTATGGTCTATTACATCATGATTAGGGAATGCGCCCGAATCAAGGAAAGACTCTGTTAGTACGTATTCATGATCATTATTGCCATTATTGTCATCATTTTTAGCTGTAGCATTATTGGTCCCGTTCTTAATGTCATCACCATTATTATTGTTATCCCAGTTCTTGCCGGGATTCCTTGTAGAATATATAGCAGGGGAAATATTATGGCCAGGGCCGAGAGCATGCTTACCTATTCTAAATAGCTCCGGCTTTTGACCTGGCTGAAATTGCTTTCTCCAAGAATACTTATTGTTGAGAAATGAATCGCCTTCATTATTCGGATAGCCTTTTTTTGCAGGCAATTGGTACTTCCCTGTTAAGTTTTCACTGTTGGAATAATCATCCATAAAATATACATATGATTGTAACATTTTATTATTTGCCAAATCTTTATCGCTATGGTCTTCGGCGGTAAATTTACTCCTTCGTTTACTGTTGAGTGTATGACTTCCGTTCACGGCAATCTTTTTCGTTAAATTGTCTTCATCCATGCTGTGTGTATCTTCACCGTCTATGTTTTTCATGTTAAACATAGCATACTTGCAAACGTAACCTAATCCGTCCACATATTCAGAATTCTCTCTGAAGAAATCTACAATCCTGCCGGCTGACGAGGGCAACGAAAACCAAAGTACAAACGGTGTTATCATCAGGCTAGTGAGTTCCCTCAAAAGTATTACTATTCTCAAGTTGTACAATTTACAGAACTCTAGTTTGATTTCCTCTTTGTGATATCTTCCTTCCCATTCCTTTGGTAGATAGTGTGTATATTCATACAACTCCTTGAGCGTCTCTTCGGGGTCGAAAACATGGTACTCCTGGGTTATTGTATTTCTACTTACAGACCATATAGCACCCAGAATAGTAATGTAGAAAATGACAGATCTGTCCGAGGTGATTTCAAAGTTTAAAAAGTTTTCTGGATCGAATACAGTAAGAAAAGCTAAAATGGCCACAAATGATCCACAAATAAAGGAAACAAATTTCAGAAACAAATTGGTCTTTTCCTTCGGGAACTGATCAACATACTTGTTAGCTAAGGTTGTGCTCAAACTTATTCTTTTCTTAAAAATATGGTAAAGTTCATTGTACTCACGGAATTTCCATTCAGCAATTGGTGTGTATTGACGAGCACCAATAGATCCAGGAGAAGTTTTATACTCATTAAAATATCTGAAAAAATAAAGCAAAACAAAGTATGTGACCAGAAATGGTGCCAATATAATATTAAGAAATCCTGCCAGCATGAATCTTTTTTGTAATTCTTCTCTCGTGAATTCTCTTTGAGAAGGTTTTAAAATACTTTGTTTAATAAATCCGGACTCGTTGAACACAAAGCCCATGACGCATAAATTAATATTCCATTCTAGTGTTTTTGTCAGAACGTTGGTCCTAAATAATGGAATAGGCAAGGATAAATTCAGGATGTCGCTATTGTAAAGTGCTATGAGATAGTTTTCTCTTCTCATGATTCTATTGGCAACGTCATGCGCGTCGATTCTATTCTTGGCTTTGACTTCCACAACATTTGCCGTCATAGCGTTTTGATCCTTCAAGTACATTAGCTGCTGTATCACATTTTGCCAGGGCAAAGTTTGAAGTTCGTCATCCGATATATTTAAAAGGTACTTGTAAAAGTTTTGTAATTCTGATAATTTTTGAACATCAAAGTAGAGTTGAACAATTTTGAGAATCACGAAGAAATAAAACATCCAAAGGAAAAACTTTGTGAACCCCGTTATACTATTAGAATAACACTTGTCGATAATAATATCCGAAACCCGGTGACTAGTCGGTAATTTGGAGTAGTCAACACAGTGACCCATATATGTAGAAACAAAAACAACAAAAAGCAAAGTGCATATATTTAATATTTTTTCCAGTATGATGCAATAGAACCCATTTCCCAGATAATAATTGTAAACATCTTGAAGAAATATATCGAGGTTTTCTACGTTTGCCCATTTCCACAGAGCCCGCTCTTTCACGCTCAACGTATTGATTCTATCTTCCGGGGTATTGTTTAAAACAGATATATTGCTCAGTAAATTTGGCTTTCTTAATGGAAACAATTTAGTGAACCTGTTTGTATTGTTTAAGGGCGAACCGGTAAACCGAGGTTGTGTAGCACTACCAAAGTATTTAGTGCCATGCTTTTGATTACCATTAATGTTACGGGGACCATTATTTGCACTCTTGTCCTTATCATAGTGAATGGCGTTCGACGAAGTAAATAGCTTTTGGGTATCACGTTGAGGGCGGTTATTCTGTAAGATATGCCTGAAAAACAAAGGTCGTTTACCGTCCTCTATAGTATTGCTTTTCTTAGAGCTAAATTCATGAATCTTACTTTTTTGAAAAAGGGGCGTATCGTCATCAAATCCATCATTATTTATGAACTCATTATCCTCTTCTTCTTCTGACGAAAGCTGTCCGACTTTGGGCACAGAATCATCGGTAGAGCCTTCAACCAGTCTTTCTAAATTGCTTTTTTCCGTTTCAAGTACATTTTCTTTGCTCGTTACAGAATTTAGCTGGTGGTCTCCATCCAATCCATCACTAATCTGTGGAGCATACGCCTGGACTTGTTCTTCATCTACTTCATCCTCTTCTTCTGTACTAGTGCCTTGGTCAGACTCAGGAACACGTAAGTCATTCTCATCTACATCTTCGCGGCTGTCGTTAGTAGAATGCAATAAAGATGAGCCTCTCTCTATGTCTGGTAAAGGGAAGTTGCTCATCTCCTGGCTATTAAGAGAAGGATTAACTTCATCCGATTGTAAACCAAATATTCGCGATAAGAAAGTATTCTTCCCATGAGAGTTGGGTAACTGGTATTCATCTCTCTCCATAACCTAATAATTCCGTGATTTTGATATTTCAAGCTGTTCTTAAATGTCTTCTTATCAAAGTGAGATACTCATTACTTCACGGTGGTTATGGCGCTTCTTTTTGTTTAAAGTGTGGCTCCCCTAAAGTTCCGAAACTGGGTAACAATAACTAGAATAACATTACCAATGTCAAAGAGGATGAGAAATTGTAGAAGACAAGACGTCAATAGTACCTTTTGAATGGGAATCTAAGCATCTTAATTAGTGTAATTTGTTCTAGAAGTATTTATGACTGTGTATATTCATTTATATACTCGACAGATGCGAGTGCGATTAGATTTGAGGTGTGACTACTATTTTACCGTCCACACGGCCTAGAAGTTCCGCTGAGGATGCATCATCAGCGATACTTAATGCTATAACATCTTGTAAAAATGTGGTTTCGGCACCTTTGCCAATATCCATCACCACATTTCCAATTTTCACGGAAAGTTTTCCAGATTTGTGAACCCGTATAGACCCAACCTTGCCGGCAAGTTCTCTAGTAGACAAAGCATCCTTCGTGTCCTTCTTTTTAATATTCTTCTTCTTCTTTGAAGGGTCGCTAGCCTGGGTTTCCATGTCCTCTTTTTCTTCTTTCACAGCGGGTCTTTCAAAAGCTGGTAACCTAGTAGGTAACTGGAATACCATGAATCTTTCTGGTTTATTATTCATTTTCTTTAGCTTTCGTAATATATGCTGATGATCTGCATTTAATAATTCCAACTCAGCGGCCGCTTCTTTCCCATCAACCGATTGAAACTCCTTTTCAAGTCCAAGATCTGCCAGTTTCTCATTGACTTGCCTTTCTCTTTCTTCCAAATAAGATTGTAATCCGGTTCCGACAGGCTCTGTCTTCACACTGGGGGTTGGTTCACGAGTTGGCTTTTCTGAAAGAGCTTCTTGTATTTCTCTTTTGACAGTTTCAACATCTTCGTGTCTTACGCGGACAGGTCTCACAGGGAATAACTGTTCAATCCGTTTAGATCTCCATTCTTCGTCATCCATGTCGACGTCACTGCTCTTTTCACTTTCGCCGTCATCTTCGTCCTCTATGAGATTGCGTGCCTCGAATTCTTTTCCCATATTGAACTTCTTCTTAGATTTGGACGCTACACCTTCATTATCATCGTCTTCTGCCTCATTATCAGAGCTCTCAGCACCATTGTCAATAGTTTCTAGGCCTTTTTGCACAAGAGATGACCCGCTTCCTTCTGATTTGATGAATCCTCTTCTCAAATCACCCTTCTCACTTACAAAATTCCCAGCCGCCAATGGACCGCTAGAGATAACGTGTGTGTTATTTAAGTATTTGGCCATTCGCCTTTGCTGGCCGCCAGCGCCGGTTACTCTTTTATTCTTGTTATTGAAATGTTTCTTGTCATTACCTCTCTTAGATTCCTCCTCTAGCTTTACTTTGGACGCAGCTGCTTCTCTTTCTTCCTTGGACTTTCTTGCAACTGCTTTTGGTTTAAACTTTAATGAGGGCTTGGCAGATCCTCCTCCATTGGAGGAGGAATCTTTTAATGATGGCAAGCGCCCATTTCCTTTATTACTGCTCATACTTAATGAATGCTATCCCGCTTAATAAAAAACAAGATTACGCTTCGACTTTCGGTTAGTCTAGCAAATTATAAATACCTCAATATCTTTCTAGCTGTCCTCTTTTGAATTGTTCTCTTGAATACCATAATTCTCTGGTCATTATCTTCTGCTGATCAAAAAATTGGACTTTGCAGGGCGGATGAAAAATTTTCAAACTGCGCTTCTGCAATGAAAAAAAATTCAATAATGAAGCTCATCTCATCATAGCTCATCTCACTGATGCTTTTATACAAAAAGTTTTGGAGGAAGAGAAAACATATTAGAGTGGGTGTATAGAATAATATGGTACGCAAAGGCTCAAACAGAACTAAGACCTCTGAAGTTGGGGATGAGATTAATCCGTATGGTTTAAACGAAGTTGATGATTTTGCTTCTAAAAGGGAAAAGGTTTTACTTGGACAATCCACCTTTGGCGACAGTAATAAAGATGATGACCATTCTCTGTTAGAAGACGAAGATGAGGAAGAAGTCTTAGCCATGGATGAAGATGATGAGTCAATAGATGAAAGAGAAGATGAGGAAGAAGAAGAGGAAGAGGAACTAGATGGTGCTGCAGCCTATAAGAAAATATTTGGTAGAAACTTAGAAACTGACCAGCTTCCTGAGGAAGATGAAGAGAATGGTATGTTAGACAACGAGAATGCCTGGGGGTCCACAAAAGGAGAATATTATGGGGCTGATGATTTAGATGATGACGAAGCTGCTAAGGAAATAGAAAAGGAAGCTTTACGACAACAAAAGAAGCATCTGGAAGAACTTAATATGAACGATTACTTAGATGAAGAAGAAGAAGAAGAGTGGGTCAAAAGTGCCAAAGAATTTGACATGGGTGAATTTAAGAACTCGACCAAGCAGGCTGATACTAAAACTTCCATAACGGATATTCTAAATATGGATGACGAAGCAAGGGATAACTATTTAAGGACAATGTTTCCTGAATTTGCTCCACTTTCAAAAGAATTCACAGAATTAGCTCCAAAGTTTGACGAATTAAAGAAATCTGAGGAAAATGAGTTCAATAAATTAAAGCTAATTGCACTTGGAAGTTACCTAGGCACAATATCATGTTACTATAGTATCTTGTTGCACGAACTCCATAATAATGAAGATTTCACATCTATGAAGGGACATCCGGTCATGGAAAAGATTTTAACGACAAAAGAGATTTGGAGGCAAGCCAGCGAATTGCCATCTAGTTTTGATGTGAATGAAGGAGATGGTTCTGAAAGTGAAGAAACCGCAAACATTGAGGCCTTTAACGAAAAGAAGCTGAATGAGTTGCAAAACAGTGAAGATTCTGATGCAGAGGATGGAGGAAAACAAAAGCAAGAAATTGATGAAGAAGAAAGAGAAAGCGATGAAGAAGAAGAAGAAGAAGATGTTGATATTGACGATTTTGAAGAGTACGTAGCACAATCACGTCTGCATTCTAAACCGAAAACATCATCAATGCCTGAAGCTGATGATTTCATTGAATCTGAGATTGCTGATGTGGACGCACAAGACAAAAAAGCTCGTAGAAGAACTTTGCGTTTCTATACTTCGAAAATTGATCAACAAGAAAATAAAAAGACGGATAGATTCAAAGGTGATGATGATATTCCATATAAGGAACGTTTATTTGAAAGGCAGCAACGTCTGTTGGATGAAGCTCGTAAACGTGGTATGCATGATAATAATGGTGCTGACCTAGACGATAAGGATTACGGTTCTGAAGATGAAGCTGTGTCTAGGAGCATCAACACTCAAGGCGAGAACGATTATTATCAACAGGTTCAGAGAGGTAAACAAGACAAGAAAATATCTCGTAAAGAGGCTCATAAGAATGCTGTTATTGCTGCAAGGGAAGGAAAATTGGCGGAATTGGCTGAAAATGTCTCAGGTGATGGTAAGCGTGCCATTAATTATCAAATTTTAAAGAACAAGGGTCTAACGCCTAAAAGAAACAAGGATAACAGAAACTCTCGTGTCAAGAAGAGAAAGAAATACCAAAAGGCACAAAAGAAACTCAAGTCGGTTCGTGCAGTTTATTCTGGTGGTCAATCTGGCGTCTATGAAGGTGAAAAGACAGGTATCAAGAAGGGTTTGACGAGGTCTGTTAAATTCAAGAATTAAAAAAATTTACATATGTAGTATTTACCCAAGTAGTGGTGTCAAAATTTTTGTACCCATACAATATATTTTTATAAGAAAAGAGCAACCGCTTGACATTTATTAACTTAAATATGTTACAAGTAAGCGTTTTTTTATTTTTTGATATATTAGCGAAGGAAATTTTTCAATTTAAGCCTGAGATTCTCGGAAGTTGTTGTAGTTTCGAGATCCAAATCCCAAGATAAAAACTTTTTCACTATTTCCTGATTTTTTTGGAATTCTCTCATCTCCTTTTCGGTCAGATTTCCACATTGCTGAACTACGTCATCGCCTCTATTAATCATGCGAGATAGTTCTTCAGCCCTTTCCACAATATCTCTGCTCAAACCACATACTTTTGCGCAATATATGCCAAATGACTGCTTTGAGATCCCCTCCTTTACTTTGAATAGGAATGTGATTCCCTCACTTTCATGATCTTCTCCGACATGTGCTGTTTCTAAAAGATTATATTTTTGGCTGATAAGTATATCAGTGCAGTAATGTTTGATACCTTTTATATGCTCTGTGAGTACATTTTCGTTAAATAGTTCATGAAAGTGTGTACATGCGATTATGCGTGGACATTTTTCACTCTTGGACATATTGAGCATTATGGAACCAAATAGTGAAGGTCCATCTAAAATATCAGTACCTTTGCCGTATTCATCAATTAAAATGAGACTTTTTTCAGTGGCCAAACTCAGTGATTTTGCCATTTGTTGAGAATCTAGCAAAAAGGAACTTTGAGTCTTATAAACAGTTTCTTGAGTCCTGATTCTAGTTAATATTTTATCCGCTATTCCAATTCTCGCTCTCTCTGCTGGAACAAAACAACCAATTTGTGCCAAGTACACAATTAAACCATTCTGTGTAAGATATACAGACTTTCCAGATGCATTAGCGCCAGTGACTACAATGATTCTTCCTTTATTTTGTTCACACCAACTTAATTCAGAAAATAGCCCGCCATCAATCATTGTGCTATTGGGGATATAATTATCAAGGAATGTTTCATACAAAGCATGTCTTCCGTTAATAATTTCCAATATGCACTCATCTTCCACCAATTGAGGCTCTGCATAATTCCTTTCAGCAGACACTTGAGCGAACGATAATAATATTTCCAGTTCACTAAGCAGTATATTGTAAGCAGTAAGTTGAGTCTTTCTTCTCAGAATTTGTTCTTGTAAGGAAAACAGGATTTCAATTTCAAAATCTGAAATCGCGCCATAAATATCGCCGTATGTTTCATCCAGCTCAAGAACCCTGCCATTTTTGAAGTATATATTTTCTGAACTCCTAAAGATCTCTTCCCATTGAAGGTTTGGAATGCCATCCAATAAAGGTTCCATTAAGACACTAATGGTTACTAAGTATCCTAATTGGGGAATATAAACAGCATTCACTAATTTTTCTAAACTCTTTGTTGTCTTACAATCTTCTTGAGGCAGAGTATTCAGTAAAAAAATTTGAGTTTCTCTTGCGACATCCAGTAAGATCCCTTCCAAATGATTATAAATATTTCTGCATTCATCTAATCTGTTGTCAACCCCCGTATTTATAGTGAGCGTCTTGGTATCTCTTGATGTGTCAAAATCTATTACCGTTTCTACTTTTCTCAAACATTCCTTTAAAGCTGATATATCAACCTTATTTTTGATATCATGTAAAATGTTGCCTTCGTCTGAACCTAATTTCAAGGACGACACCAGTTGAAATATAGCTATTCCTTTTTCTAAAAAACTTGCAACCTTGGACCATGTCCCTAATGTCGATTTACCACTTCTTAACTGATTTATAAACCCAAAAGCGTCTGGACATCTTTTTATTGATTGGGTAAGGTCACTAAAAATGATGGCGTTTTGTTTATCCAATAAGGTTCTTATGATGCTGTATCTTGTTTCTATCCGTTTTTTATTGGTTAATGGGTTAATAAGCCAAGACTTCAAAATTCTCCTGGGGTAGTCCGAAGACACTTGATTGAATAGTTCAAATACACTAAAGAAACCATTTCTCATCATCTTATCATGGCCCAGTTTATGAGCTGTTGGAAAAATATTCAAAGCCGATATAGTATTTTCATCCAGTACCATCCGATCCCTTATGTCGATATACCTTATGCCATGTATCACATCTTCAAAAGCATTCTGAACTAATCGTCCTGTTACCATATTACTTGAAGCAGTACTGTCATTGTATTCACCAAGTTGTTCATGATTTGCAAGGATGCATCCTACTGTACCTAAGGTGACTGTGGTGGTAAATTTGCTATTTGATAATATGTCGTTCAATATAGTCTGATTATCATGACCCCTTAACTGCAATGACTGCAATAAGTCCCATTTTTTGAAACGTTTTATTGGTTGTAGTTCTAGCCTACAGTTTATCTCATCGCATTTTGTCTTAATGTAGTCGAAAATCCAATCCTCCAATCTTGCCGGCACTAGGCATACAGTTGGGTTTGCTTCCATTATTAAAAGTCCAAGTAACAGACTTATGTCGTTTGAAGACATATCTGCATCATCGATAAGATCATGAGACGAAATTGTTGTTTTATTGACCACGTAGTCCTGGTCAAACGCTTTCAAAGTCTTGGTATGATAATCTAAAATAGAACACCCGAGTTTTCCTCCAGAAAAGTCAATACACATTACAATCTCCTCGTCAAAATCGAAGGAGAAAATGGTAGAGCTATCCTCTTCACGATTTGTATCACCTTCGTTAAATTCTCCGTCATTGTTGGCAACGACAGCACCTTTATCCCGCAAACCTTCCTCATTACCAATGCTTCTCATTGTTTCCGATGCGCTTATGAGCCATTCATGGGACATATTCCATTTGGTGGCAGTATATGAATGAGTAAGTTATTTTGAATGAGTTGTTTTGTTAACCTTGATTTTAGCTTCAATTTTTTAATAATTAACCGCCGAGCTAATTTCGCGTCATATCCATATGGATTGTGGATGCTTTAAAAAAAGTACGGAGATTAGTATGTTTTAAGGTTAAAAAGTTACATATGTTTATTACTGATGATTAAAGTTTTTGTGTGCAAAAGACGGTAATGAATCCTTTTTCCTTTGTTGATGCCATGTCTCGAGCTGAGGCTTTTTAGTTAGATCTTTCTACTCTGTGTTCAGCTAATGCTATCCACTTCGCTACGATCTGTGAAGAATGCAAATAACGACGTGAAGAATATTTTCTCCATATGGCGTTATGACGTTTAGAGGCATATCTGCAATTTTCTAAAATAATGGTGGCCAACGGAAGAATTTGTTCTTGTGTATAATTGGAATAGTAGACGTGCGCCAGAGACCACTGATTTTGGCCCAGAATAATCTTACTTAGAAAGTATGCACCAGCAGCTAACCAACTAGGTTGAGCGGAGACCAGTCGATGGTCCATTATTGTGGATTCCAATAGATATTTGGCCAGTGTTCTCGTATCATGCTCGTAATCGTCTGCCTTACTGATTCTTCGTAAAAATGACATCGGACCAGGCCAACCCAATTCAAATTCTAAGCCGTTCAAAATAGTTCTTTCTGCGTCCAGCAGGTCGTTCCTTGAGTAGCAGTTTTCTGACATGTATACGAAATCCTTGATTGTAGGACAGTTGATTTCCTCATATTTAGCAGCAATGAAGAGTGAGGCTGCACCCACAAGTTGGAACTTATTTACAGGAACAACTTCTTTGCACAGATATCTGTCTATTATATTAATGCAGAGATATAGAGTTTCAGGTAAAAGTTGAAATTTTTCATGTACTTGGACGATCCAATCAATCAGTGTGCTTCGAAACGACCACCTTAACTCTGGTTGTTTATCCATGTAGTACGGATTGGGTTTATACAGGTCTTCCAATTTCCTCATATACTCGAATATCTCATTAGATAATTCGGCAACCATGACCACATCGTACACGTCATCATCATTGGGATCTAATGTAGTTCTATAGTAAGTTCTAAATGCATGCTCCCAGACCAATGTATCACTAGCATAATGTTGCAGCACTAGAGGCTCCTGGTCTTCTTCTTCATCCTCTTCGCTTTCTCCGTCGTCTTCAACGGGTTCCTCTTGTTCCCTGTCCGTTAACAAATCGTTATGATCAGCTTCTTTTCTCTGTGCAACACTATTCGCATCCAGCCTTTCTTCCTCAATTATCGCAGCTGAATCCAATCTTTCTTTAATTGGGGCGACTTTTGGCTTACTTATGCTGTTGTTGCTAGAGTTTGTCGCAACTATATTGGTGACGTCGCTAAGTGCGACCCTCGGGTGCGCAGATGAAATATGACTGAGGGATCCAGTCCTGTGTTTAAGATTACCTATAGGTGCCACATTTTCATCCTCGGGGCTCCTGATGTGTCCAGAGCTCAAAGACTGTGAGTTATGATGCATTTATAATAAGCAATGATAAAAAGGACAAAATATCTCTATGTTTTAAAGCGAAGGACAGAAACAATAAATAGCTTTTTCTCTGCAATTTTCTTTTCTTTTCTTCTAAGCAAGCAGCTAAAAATTTCTGATCGTTTTCTTTCGACCAGATCAAAAATGTTTTTATGTGTCCATGTTCTTGCATTTCAATATTTTTGTTTTCTTTTGTTTTGTTTTGTTCCTTCGCTTGTCGCCTCGTTCTGCTGAAAAGCGGGAGGGAAAAAAGGCAGTGCGGGTAACCGAGATGTTTTCATTCTTCCTGCTTTATGGTTCCGGAGTCATCAGTAAAGAGGAATATTTTGCCGCTAGAATTGCCACCTGCAATCCAGTTTCGCAGCGGGTGCCAACTAATTACAGCTGGGACAGTAGCTGTGGGTAGGTGAGCCAGTTGCTGGCCTTCGCTGTTGTATATGTCGATGGCGCGCTTCATGTTAGCTATTGCAAAAACATTCTTGTTCGGCTTAAACCTGGCCTTGAGGATGCTTGTCCATCTTCCTGTTTGGCAATTGTGCTGAATCGTTAGTTTGGGCTCCAACTTCGCAGAAAGGTGATCCCTACTCTTGACATCGAATAAGCGGATGGTATCGTCATAGCCATTGCACACTAAGGTGCCATCTGTCGGTGAGTAAGAAACTGCAGAGACGCTCAATCTTGAGTCATATGTGGAGACAATTTCATGACTGGGATAGTCTTCATATTGTGACCACTCTGGCTTTTCAACAAGGTTTCTTGTATCCCAGATCTTGAGTGTTCTATCAAGTGATCCGGTGGCAATCTCGTAGGGTCTCAT
>JXWR01005236.1_pt1 | contig 15402 bp, 8 predicted proteins | sample 315541 | NCBI WGS metagenome assembly JXWR01 (sample SAMN03273951, study PRJNA271842) | soil metagenome | isolation source: rice field ambient CO2 | place: India: CRRI Experimental farm Cuttack,Odisha-753006 | collected 2013-12-17
TTTATAGCTTGTTTTTGTTGTATTTATATACATGGAATTGACGAAGTAACTTGTAATATTTGTCTATTCGGTGGTTTTATGCATATATTTTTTAAAAAGATCCAGGGAGCTGGTATACGAAAATGAAAAAAATTTTAACATATTTATTTTTTACTTTAAAAGCTGTTTGACATGAGTGCTATGTTGAAGTTTCAAATGTTCAAATGTGCTAAAAGTACTCAAGTTTTTATTCTGACATAATAATAATGACTACCACAGTGAATGAAAACGATCTCTTAGCATGGTTTAAAGAAAATCAGATCTTGCTCCATCCGGATCTTAGGGTGGGCTCCTCAAAGTCAAATGATGATGGATTAGGAATATATACAAAAAAAGATTTGGATCCTACCATATTAACATATAGGGAATCCAATGCTGACATTGATCCAGAAGAGAGGGAAAGAGAAGGGATTCCTGAATTTGAAATTGTACCTCAACCATTAGCTAGAATACCGAAGCTGTCTATCTTTAGTGCTAAAAATTCATGCATTTCCAATTTACTCTCCGAGAGACAAATGTATGGTATTATTGCCTTGATCATTGCATTTATTTACGAGTACGAGTTGGAGGAAGAATCCCCTTGGTTTGGATACTTCAAGAGCTTAGAATTCAAAAGCTTAGACGTGCCGCCAGCATTCTGGGACCCTGCTCAAAGATCATGGCTCAAAGGCACTGAAGCAGAGACTTTAGATGTGTTAAATAATGAAGAGATTGTAATGGCAATGGAACATTGTGTCGGTTTTGCTGAGGACATTAACGAAGAGTTAGGTATTGCCGTACCAAAAATATTACAAATAAATGGCGAAGAAGATAATACTAGCAAGTTGGAGCATTTTTCCAAAATTTCTGTTTTGATCTCATCAAGATGCTTTGATATTGATGATTACCATCAGTTTGCGTTGGTTCCTTGTGCCGATTTGTTTAATCATTCCAGTGGCTTGCAAAACTGTCATTTTGAGTCAACTTCTGAAGTTTGTGAAATTTGTGGACATGTTCTGTGCGAACATTTGGAAAATGGTATAGAAGATGGCGACGAAGAAATGGATATTGATTATGATGGTGTGGATGATGAGGGACAATGGGAGGACGAGGGCGAAGATGATGAAGTCGGTGACGAGGAAGAAGAAGAAGAAGAAGAAGCAGAAGAAGAAGAAGAAGAAGAAGGTCAGCAGAGTGAACATCAGGATCAAAATGGCGATGAAGAAATTTTAGAAATAACAGAAATAACAGAAGATTTTATAACACAAATAGAAGAAGAAAGTAAAAAGTTAAAACAAGAAAAGAAAGCTAATGACAATACTATCCCAGAATACTTGAAAGAATATAAGAATGATTTTGGTCAAGAAATTCATTCCATAGACTGTTGCGATATAGTAATTGACAAGAAGGTGAATAAAGGACAACAACTTTATTCTACATATGGGGAACTCAGTAACCCCTTATTGTTGCTCAAATATCAGTTTGCCGAACTAGAAAATGAGCATGGTTATGTATCTTTGTCTCAGCAAATTATAGCTTACAAGAAATCAAATGTGAAAAAAGTCGGTGAAAGATTTAAGTGGTGGAAAGAAGTAGGCTATGATATCTACAAAACATATATGAAACAAAATGCTTTTGAGGATGAAGACGAACTGGCAGAAAGTGATGAAGAGGAGGAAGGCGATTCTGATTTTGAAGATGAAGAAGAATTTGAGGAATCCGAGGATTCGTGGTTGAGTGAGTTAACGATTACAGCTGATGGTAATTTCTCTTTTGGCTTAGTTGCTTTAGTTAAGCTTTTATCCGTAAAGCAAACAGAATTTGAAAAATGGTTTTTGCCTGACAAAACTAAATCCCAAAAGGCCAAAAACAGCAGAATTAACAAACATATCAAGAAACAAAATGTCTCTAATGCCATCAACGATGATGCGGCAAATGAGAAATATTTCAACAAAATATTGAAACATATACCATCTTTGTTATCATTGGATACAAAATGCTATAAAATTCTAGAAGGGTTAATCAGTTCTAGATTGGCTGAATTGACTCTGCAAAATGCTTTAGTAAAAGAATACCAGTCACCTTCAAACTTGAAAAAGCTTGTTTTGACAACTTCGAAGAGCAAGTACCCCGTGTCGTCAAAGGAGAGAAGAAAAAGTTTAGCAGCTACAGTTGTTTATGGTGAATTACTATTGCTTACTGAAGCATTATCAGCTGTTCAGAAACACGTTTGAATATTTAAACCAATTTTTTTTATCATGGGCTTGCTGTGACTGAAGTGTATTATATAAACGCATTCATTTGCATATCTAGAGGGCTTTTCTCTTTTTTCATAAAATAATACACTAAATTAGATATCATCGTTTTTGACTGTAGTGCTTTGTATCAATTCAATTGGGAGGGCATACTTGATAAAAGTGTCACTCAAGTGACTTTGTGTGTTTCAATCAGTTATTATGGCCTGCGATATCAAACTGTAATTGCGTATATCTTGCAGCAGTATTTAGGTAACTTTTATGTTCAACTTTTAAAACTGCAATCGTGACACGAAAAGATATAAGCTACGTTTGAGCTTCTTAGAAATGAGTTACTCAAATTCAAAACGGCTTTTTTTGAGTACCGTGGCCGTAATAATAAATCATAAATACCAGAATTGTTTTTAGCTTCGTTCAAAATGAACGGGCCGCCTTACATATGTGCTTCGCACCTCTATTTTTGGGAAGCAGCTCAGGCCTTTCTATTGGCGTATCAAGACTAGATATGTGACGCTCCCCTCAAAACCGCAACCAAAAAATAATGACATATTGATGGACACATCAAAATAAGCCTGGTTACCGCTACAGGGTACTGGATATTTTTGCACACATTATTGAAGTTTAAAACACTGCTGTGGGTTTCCTGACATTGGATACAGCCCATTAGAAGTCAGTGATGATTCTTAACAGAACAATATAAACATGTACTTTTCTCAAAGCTGACTTATTCCTCACGCAAAAGTGCTGTTTTTCTGTGCTTTATTACTACTTCACTAATAAAAGAAGCATAACCCACCAATCATCCCAATACAAACACAGCCTGCTCTGCTTCAGATTATAGAACATTGAAAAGGGTCAAAATATAGCTGGAAACTTTGAAAATGGTATTTTTAAACAAGAAGAGTGAAAATGTTCCATATGCCCACTTCGACGAGAAGGAAGAGTACAACCGTCGCCGTCAAAGAAAAAACTCGCTAGTGCCCGGTACATCAACGGAAATAGGTAAAGAAAATGGTCTTTCTAGGTCTTCTAGTTCTGCTTCGCAATCTTCAGTGCGATTCGTGACACCTTTAAGATCCTAGAAAATGCGTGTTTTAGATGAAAAGATGCGACTGTTTGAGTGTTAGTTTTGTTGTATTGATGCAGGATGGGCATTATACATTGACCTGCTATTTCTGGGAATTGGTAGCTGTTGAAGTTTTGATGCTACAGTAAGTTGTTTACTAAGGTATATGTGCCATTCTTTTCTCTTTATTTCTTATTTTGTTCCAGTGGAGGCTTTGGTTTTAGATTATAGATATGGCTTTTAGTTCTTGTATTATATTATGTATTATAATCCTATTATTTTGAGATTTTTCAATTTGACAAGAGAGGATACGAAGTTAGTTTAAGCGTAAAATTAATAATGAAGTAGGCCATGTTAAAAGCAATTTCAAGAAATATGTAATTATTTAAATGTTGTAGTTTTAAGTATTAGCGAACGCCATGTCTAATATTATAGAAAAGAGAAAACATGGAAATAAACATACCATGTACGTTCAAGTAATTGAATGAGATAGAGAATGTGGAATAATTATAGCAATAATCTATAGCTTTAAAGAAAGAAAAATTAAAAAGTGAAACGCATAATGTGTTTCGAAAAGCGCCAACCAGGGCGAGATAAAGAGATTGAGTTTTGAAAAACTCAAAAAGCTCAGGAAAAGGCCAAATGAAAGGTAAGAATATAAAAATGGATAAAAAATTTTTTTAAGTAGTTTGCACCGCTCAAAACGTAAACAAAGAGAGCTTATTTTTGTGCAACGTAAGCGAAAGTGGCTTCATCAACAACGATTACATTTTGAAAAACTGCCTCTGACTTGGCAAAAGTAAGGTATGCGTGAGTCCCATCACCATCAAAGTTGTTCAAAATCAAGCCTGGGACAGAAGCAAATTGGGCGTGAATGAGGACAAAGTTAGTAATGATGTTAGTGATAATGGTTTTTTGGTCATCGGAGAAAGTATCCAATGGAGTCTTGGAATATTCAAATCTGAAGTGCAAGTCACCAAATTGAACATAGACAAGATTGTTTGTCAATTTGTGACTAGATGCAGCAATGAATTGCTTGGCTAACAAAGAACCAAAGTTGATCGAGTCTGTGATAACAAGAGTTTCTTCAGTTGAAGTGACATTAATGATGGTCTTTTGGCCATTTAAATCAACCACATTATCAATTTTTCCGGATTCGTCAACATAGTGGCCGAATGATTGAATTTGCGGGTTGTTGCTATTGTTCAAGTATTGTTCGGTTACGTTGATACCGTAGCTGAAATATGGGATAACGGTGTAGTTCTTAGGGTTTTCGAAATGTTGATTAGCTTGGTTTTTTTCAAAAGTAAATAAACTGGATGGTTGAGATAAGTCTGATGAGTTTTGGAGCACGATATGTTGAGTGCCATAGTTATCGTATGAAACGCTAAAGACATTCAAGCCTTCGACTTCTTCGTTCCACTTATATTCATCAGCGGCATTGGCAACTGCGGTCAAAGTGATGAAGCCGATTAAGGTGGAGAATAGGCTGTAAAACATGCTGAGCTATATTGTTGAGAAAAGAGGAGGAAGTTTTGAATACAAAATCTGGACAAAAGATGAGATAAACCGAGAAGAAAAACAGGCAAAAGGAGAAAAAAAGAAGAACACAAAAAAAAAGCTAACTGCTATTGAATCAACAGATTGGTCTCCTATTTAAATGAACGGCTGCTGTATTTTGAATTTACTCGATTCAAAAAGATAAAATATGAAGCTCAAGTTGAGAGTGGGCAGGGCACCAGTTAGCGGTGGCTGCATGCAGAGGAATGTGGTCCATCATCGCCAGCGACAATAAACACGTCCCTGTACCTGCAGAAGAGGCGTTGTGGGCATTGGCACAATTGTGTTAGCACTAGAAACACAATTGTGCTGCGCGCACATTGCGCCTGTGTACCGGGAAACGGCAGTGAAGATCCGGACGGGTGGCGTAGTCATGTGACATTTGCGATTGCTGCTTTCTGCTAACAATCATCTTCCTGTGTTTACTTTTGTGTGCTTTCGTACTATTCGGCCAATAGTAATTATCCCCTCAAGACATTGCAATATATTAGAGCAAAATACCCAGTTTTTTCTTTTTTTTTGCTTCAACCTGAACACACAGTACACGGTAGTCAACACTTGGCACCCTATTGTACCGATGCATAGCTAAGGGACCATGGCTTTGTGGATATTAAAAGTACTTGTAGTACTCGGTTGCTTTGTTTGTACTTTATGTGATTACGAACCTGCATAGGGGTATGGTAAATCCCTTTAAAAAGAATCGCAGTATTAAGTAATGGTGTTGGTTTGGATGCTGCAAACATGCTAACTATTATATAGCTTTAGTAGTAGCGCAACGACTGCACCTAAAAACTCGGCTCTTGATTGCCATGAAAAAGGGGCATTTATAATTGAAGATATAATAATAATACCGAAAGCCGAACACCGAATACCGACTGATTATGCTCTATATCCGCTTTGGCACTTCCTAAAATAGAAGCCTATTGTACCGCATTGAGTTAACTCAGTGAGGCAAAAAAAGAAAAAGGCAAAAACTAAAAACTAAAAAAAGCCGCTTTTTGCCGTATATGATAAAAAAAAAAAAAAAATTCGAGAGATGACACTTCAAAATGAGGCACAAGAATTCTTGCGAGAGTTGCAGAGCAAAAAAGAGCAAGAAAAAAAAGCCTTCAAGAGCAAAATTAAGTCCGTGAAATAAAATTTTTTTAACATACTATGAAGTATCTTATTTGTAACTCCAAGAAGTAGTTCCTGGCAATCCCAACTAATTTGAATTACATCATGAAATTAGACCAGGCACAGTGGTCTAAAACCAGCGCAGCGTAGTGCTTTTAGCTATTGTTTGTGGTGCAAAGAAAAAAGTTAGAGGAGGGTAATATTAGTTTTGGCTACATTAGTGTATCACTATGACTTCATTCGCTGTCTCAGAGAAGAGCAAGAAACAACTGAAGACCATGCAGGAGAACGCAGCCATCAGCCACCTAATTACGGCAGCAGCATCCCGGTGGCCGTGGTGGCGAGTGGTGGCGAGTGGTGCCCCCGCGACGGCCGTATACATACGCTGGGTGGGATTCTTTAGTACTGTAACACTGCAATAGATATGAGCAACACAGCGCAGTGGACTGCAATTGCAACCATGGTTGCTGCCCCCAGTTTCACAAACAAAGTCGCCAGTGCACTGGAGCACTGACACAAAGCCTGGGATGCAGTCCCCTAACAATAGGGTTTCTGGATATGTTTGCTATTCCCGCATCCTCTGGGATGCTGCCAGTGGTATAAATATCTAGAAATCTGCCTTTTTGCTACTTTCTTTTTTTCTCCTTTTTTGCCTTTGTGTTTTGTCTCCTACATATTGCTCATTTACTTACATCTGGTAATATCTACGACTACTGCTGTTAATTATTATTCAGTTAAAAACAACAAAGATCCTCATTGATAGCTGTCAAAATAAAATAATAACAAAACAATGCAATTCCAAAAAGTTATCCTCTCGTTGACCACTTTGGTTGGTGTTTCCATGGCCGCAAGTAACTCTTCCGGTGGCGGTGCTGGTGGTAGTAACAGTTCTGGTGGTGGTGGTTCTTCTTCCTCTTCTGGTGCTGGCTCTCTCAACAATCAAGGCATTATGGCCGCCGCTGCTGCTGCTGGTGCCGGTGCTGTTGCTTTGTTGATCTAAGGAGGTTTTCTAAGCCAGCTAAAATTGCGTTTTCTTTCCCTTCGTTTCTAATTTTCTGATTAGGGATTAGTACCGGTCTTTATTCTTTCAACTTAATAACAGACTTTTGTCATTTTTTAATAATTATTAATTGTTTCCTGATTTAATTGATATTGGTTTTATTTTTATTTAATCTCCAGTCTTTAATACTTTTTCGCGCTAACATAAACCTGTGTTCTAATTCTATTTTCAATACCCATTTATGTGTTACGTTGAGGTGGTGCCTCTCTGATGTAGATTATGTTGCTTAGTGTGGCATATTACATGTTGAAATAAAAGGAGTTTAGTGCGCTCGGTAGCTGCGGGATGTAGTGCGATGGCTTACTTTTATTACTCTTTCATTCTATATAGATGTATCTAATCTGTAATTGTTCTATACCAAAGGCTACAGAAGCTACAATAAAAAACACAATCATAGCTAACAATATAAGCTGTAGCTGGGGGTACATCGTTTGTTTCGTGGATATATTCAGCAACATAAGCGAGAGCACGGCTATAATATAGTGTGCCAGCGAGGTCTGTTATCGTGGCTGGTGGGTTTGTGTTTGTGGCCCAAATTAGCTGGTCGCATAATACCTGTCGCTTCTGCATTTAGACAGCATGAACATGCATATAGATAGCTACAGCTACTGACCGCTATGGCGGGTAGCAAATGAAAAGTGCATTTAGAATAATTGTAGTTCCCTAAAGTGTATTGTTTTGAGCCCCGGGAAAGAAAACCCACCACGCTTACGAAATTCGTAGAGAAAGAAAAAGAGAGAGAGAGAGAGCGTGCGAGAGCTTAAGCTTAGAGTGAGGATGGCGTCTTATTTTTATTTTTTTTTCATACATACAAAAACAAACCAAGTGGGTAGAAACACAGTCCTGGTACACTTGCGACCCTGTGTACCCTTTTAGATCTCGCGTATTTGCTTCCATTCCATTCCTTTTCTTTTTTTTTCCCAACATACAATGCCATCGTCAAGGAAAAGACATTCTTCGTCTACTAGAGATGGATCCAAGAGGGTGAGAAACGATAGCGCTGATAATGATGATGACGATGAGAAGGTGGCTGTTGCTGGTAATCACAAGTTGCGTTCAAGAAGTCAAAGCGTGTCATATAGAGAGCCGGAGGACGATGAAGATGATTTTTTGAATGATGATGAGAGTGACAATGATGATAATGCAAATTTGGCCAATGGCGTCGCTGATGACAATCAGGAGGAAGGAAGTTATACTGATAATGATAATGATGATAATGGCAATGATCAGTCGCTTGCTAGAAATGTCAAAATAAAGATTCCTCGAAAATTCTCGAATAACAAAACAATTGACGATGATGAAGACGAGGATGGAGATGTAGGCACCGGAAACAATGAACATAATGACGATGATGAGGATGATGAGGATGAAGATGATGAAGAGAAAATACTGTATAATTCGCGCTCAACGCGCACCAGGGGCCGACTTACCAGAAGACTGTCTAGTGCTGCTAGAAATGCCGATGATGACGACGAGTACGTGGAATCCGAAGACGAGGAAGCATACCATTCCGAAGAAGATAATTATTCTGATGGATCAGATTACGAAAAGGCAAGGGCAAGAGAAGAAGATAGAAATTTTATTGTTGATGATGAAGAAGACGGGGCTAAAAGAACGAGAAATCGCAGAGCTAGCAGGAGGAGCAAAAGCCAAAGAAGATCAGGTAGATCTAGAAGCAGAAGACTTACTAGAAACAAATCCAGTGCTGTTCCAAGTGATAGCGATGAATCCTACAAAGAAGATGCTGATGACGGCATTGATGATGGAATAGATGAAAATTCATTACAAGAAGAACTTGAAGATCTTAAAGCTACTCCAGAAGCCAGTCCACCAAGAAAAAACTTGCGTGAAAGAAACAAAAATATCAATTATCAATTACCACCACCATTACCAGATAATTCCAATATTGACGATATGCTCACCTCTGCACCTGGTGCCGGCTTCGATATATCCAAACAGCCAGCACGGAAAATTCCCAAGTTCTCCAATGGATTCAACAAAGGTTTGTTCCCAGTTGCCGGTCCGTTTGGTGGTAACGATATAGTGCCAATATTTGGTTCTAACTTGCGTCCAGAAGTTAATATGTCCGGAAACGGTATGAATTTGAATGATTCATCATCATCTGAAGACGAGTTTGTCACAAGACCATACGATCCTGCTTTAGGAACTACCATTCCAGCCAATGGTAGTGCCAATGGTAATGTCAACAACAGTTCCAAAGCACCTCAATTATTGGATAACAGTGGTGCCAAAAAGAAGAAAAACTCAATGGCAGATTCTGACCCTCTTGGATTAGATACTAGTATTGATTTCACTTCAGTTGGTGGATTAGACAATTACATTGACCAGTTGAAAGAAATGGTGGCATTGCCGTTACTTTACCCAGAAGTTTATGCCAAATTCAGCATTACTCCACCAAGAGGTGTATTATTCCATGGTCCTCCAGGTACCGGTAAGACATTGATGGCTAGAGCCTTGGCATCCAGTTGTTCAACTAAAGATCGGAAAATTACTTTTTTCATGCGTAAAGGTGCAGATTGTTTATCCAAATGGGTTGGTGAAGCAGAACGTCAATTAAGATTGTTGTTTGAAGAAGCCAAAAACAAGCAGCCTTCCATTATATTTTTCGATGAAATTGACGGGTTAGCTCCAGTGAGATCGTCAAAGCAAGAACAAATTCATTCTTCTATTGTTTCTACTTTATTGGCATTGATGGATGGTATGGATAATAGAGGACAAGTGATTGTCATTGGTGCCACTAATAGACCAGATGCTATTGATCCAGCATTAAGAAGACCAGGAAGATTTGATAGAGAATTTTACTTTTCATTGCCTGATTTGAATGCAAGAACTACAATTTTGAACATTCATACCAAGAAATGGCATCCAGCTCTACCAGAATCACTCATAAACAAGTTAGCAGCATTAACAAAAGGCTATGGAGGGTCGGATATTAGAGCATTATGCACTGAAGCAGCATTAAATAGTATCAAGCGCAGATATCCGCAGATTTACGATTCTAGTAAAAAATTACTAATAAATCCTGACGAAATTAAAGTTAGTGAGACTGACTTTATGCACGCATTGGACAAAATTGTGCCGTCTAGTGCTAGATCTACCAGCAACCCATCAAACCCACTTCCTGAACACCTCGAACCACTATTAAAGCATAATTATGATAAAATTATTAAAAAACTTAATCAATTAGTATCGCGTAAAAACAAAGATAATCTTATTGATTTTGATGGTGATAGCAGTGATGAAGACGAAAGTGGCAATGTTGAGCAACAGCAGTTCGAAGAGACTTTCGGTCTAAGTAAACATGACTTGCTCAAAAAGTTTGAGTCTTCACGGGTTTTCAAGCCAAGGTTATTGATTTCTGGAAGACCAGGCATGGGTCAAAAATATTTTGGATCAGCAATTCTTAATTATTTGGAAGGTTTTCAAGTACAATCTTTGGATCTTGGGACAATTTTTAGTGAATCTGGACGAACTCCAGAAGCAACAATTATTCAAATGTTTTTAGAAGCGAGAAGAAATCAGCCGTCTATTTTGTTCATACCAACTTTAGAAATTTGGTTGCGTTCTGTTCCCGAGAGTGCCAAATCTACGCTTGAAGGGTTGTTAAGGTCATTAAGCTCATCTGAAAGAGTGCTTTTGCTAGGATTGTGTGAAGTTGATGAGGATAATGAAGAGGATGATGAACTTAAGTATGAATTAGCCAGATTTTTTGGGCTTGGCAATTTGAACAATTTTACCATTAAAATACCTGACACTAAGCAACGAGAACAATTTTTCAAATATTTGTGGGCATTTTTGCAAACTAAGCCTATATTTCCCGAACTCAGTGACCCAAAGTATCAAAATTACAAAAAAATTAAGGAAGCCAAAAAAGCAGAGAAATTACCAGTAATTGCAGTGGATACTGATAATGCTACTGATGAGGAAAAGGCAAAAGAAGCAGACAAGTTAAGACACAAAGAATTGAAACAACAATACAAGAATGATGTAAGACTTAGAAATTTTGTTAAAATAAAACTCAGCACCTTGATGGAATTCTTCAAAGCACGTTACAAAAGATTTAAAAAACCAGTGATTCCACTTCAACAGCTTGCACACCTTTTTGAGCCAGCTTTGTATAATCCCGAAGAACCACCACAATACACGAAGGATGGCGATATGATTCTCGATACATATACTGGCAAGAAATACTACAACATGGAACTTGACACAATTGAAGAAAGACTTTGGAACGGGTACTATTCGGAGCCAAAACAGTTCTTGAAGGACATTGAAATGATTTACTTAGATGCCAAGACTTCAGATGACCGTGAGAGGTCACTCAAAGCTAGTGAGCTTTTTGTTAATGCGCAAGTCAGCATTGAAGAACAATTTACAGCTGAAATTTTGGAACAATGTAAAAATATGAGAAAAAGGGAAATACAGAAGCAAAAGGAGTACGAGGCAAAAATTAGGGAAATTGAAAGAAAGGCCATTACTGCTAGTACCCCGGTAGGCGCCATCACTGAAGCTTTAGCGGGAGAAAGTAATGTCAATGGTAGTGGTAATACAGAAGAAGTGGGGAGTAGCATTGACGTCGAGAAGAACGATGCAGAGTTGAATATTGCGAAAGAGGAGAAACAAGCAGTGATAGAGAATGGTAAAGCAGCCGATAAGTATGCTGATGGTCTTAATTCTGATGGCATTAAGGACATTGTTCAAGAAGATGTGCAAATGAGGGAGAGTGTAACAAGTTCAGCTCATGACAAGGAAGAAAATGAGATCACCGCAGCCGAGCTAGATGGCGAGCAGCAGCCAAAAATCGACCAAGAAAACAAAGAAAAAGACAGTAAGGGCGATAAAGGTATTGAGAGCAATATCAAAAAGCCAAAAGAAACTCTTTTTGAGAAGTTTTCTGAAGAGGATTTTGTCCAATATGAAGAATTTGTGAAAGAACAAGAAAGAAACAAAAATCGTTCAGTTGAACTCGATGAGAAACATTTTGAGCAAACTAAAAACAAGTTGATTAGCTCAACGGAAAACTTTACCATTGAAAATTTAGAACTTGTGAATTCTCTTATTAGTGAAGTTATTTGGCAAAATAGAAACAAATGGAACCGTAATGAAGTTTTGAAACTGATTGATAAGAAGATTGATTATGCTGTCAAAGTCATTGGCAAGAGTGCCAAACATTGAACTCACACGAAACTTCGTGCGCATTTTAAAAAGGACATTTTCTTGCCAAATTATTACTTTGCTTTTTCCATTCTTCTCGTTTTTTAACTTTAATATAAAAAATGTATAATAGTCATTTTCTTTCTAATACAGATTAACAACAATAGTCATTTTATTTTTCATTATACATAAAACGTGTGTGCGGCAAAGTAAAATAAGAAACGCGTAAAGAAAAACAAAAATAAATGAAACTAGCTGTAGCTAGCAATGAAAATACAAACAATAAATAAATACCAAAACCTACAACCCAAAATCAACTTCTAGCAAATCTTCTACCACTAGCGGTTTTTCTTTCCAATTCTTTTTCATCTTGGTCTGGCTTAGCTCTATTCAAGATTTTCAAGTATTCCAATACTCTCTTTCTCATTCTTGAGTGCAAATAAGCCTTAGAACATTTTATATGATAATGGAAATAAGTTCTGAATAATTGGATTTGAGAAATGGTGTTTTCTCTCTTTTGTGGAACCAAATGTCTTGGAAAAAGAACAAATGTAGTGAACCCTTTTTCATATTTAGAGCCAGCAGCTTGTCCGTATTGAAAATTCTTGAATTCTGGTAAATGTCTCAATTCTAATGGAGGTTCATGTGGCGAGAATAACACCTGTGGGGCATTCTGCACTGATCTCTTTCTGGCATCAACAAATTCTTGCAAAAACACGTTACCAAAGATTTTATCAGTTTCGTCTTTGAATAAAGCGGTGAAAATGACAGTGACTCTGTCATTGGACGGTTTGATGTAAATAGTTTCATCGTTTCTGTAGTTTATAACGGAAATAACTTCGGTGGTGTCTTCTTCGGGAGCATATAAGTCAACATTTTTTTCAGTAGCTTCTCTAGCTAAAACATCGTATCTCTTAAATGCTTTGTCAAATGGTGCAGCGAGAGCATTTCTTTTCAAAAGTGAGAATTTTTCAATCAATTGGTCTACTTCTTCTTGAGATAAGTTCTTCAATTGGTCTAAATCAACGTAGATGGAGAAGTTATAGCCTGATTCAGGTTGTTCGAGAATTTGGTACACGTTTGAATCATTGTACACATCTTTCAAGTAATTGATAACGTCACCGTATTGAATTAAATCATTAAAACACTTCAAGTATATAGATAACACAACTTTGGACTTTTCAGATGGATCAGGGGTGGAAATGTGGAATAACGTATTGTCAAAGTCAGAAACAATTCTGTCAATGGAGATTTGTTTTTCTGCAGTAAACAACTCAGTCAATGTCTTTTCAAGCGACAAATTGGAGTACTCAAGGTTCAACATTTTTGCTATTACGTAATTTTTTTTGTTTTTGTTTTAAAGCGCTGTTGGCGTTTCGTCTATATTTTGTATGTGACTGTCTATCTTACTGTTGACGCCTTCACTGGTCTTCCGCAAGCGATTAAGTACAGCTATTTCAATTTCTTGTGGCAGCATTTAGACAGCTTTGGCTTAATTTTGAGCACGTGATATGTCTTATGGAAAGCACCCGTTTTTTTGGTATCTGGTACTGGAAACTTCTGTATAGACAGTCAAAGCATTAAGAAACATTGTATCTTATGTTTACTATCTGTAATTATTTGCAAGAAATAGGCTTTTCAAGCCATATAGTGGTAAAAAGGGGACAATGAAACAAAACGATTTTTTGAAGCAAATATAAAGGAAGGAAAAAAAGGCAGGAAAGATAGTAGCATAGACTGACTGGCACATCACACTACCATGCGAACTAATCGAATTATGTACTGTGCTTTCCATAAAATCTATCATACAAAACATAAATACTGAATACTGAAGCAACTTGAATTTGCTTGAAAGAACTATGATAAAAAGATGTAAGGTTGATATCTTTACACAGCATCAGGCTGAGCTGCAATAAAGTCAATAGCTTGTTGGACACTCTTGATTTCATCTGCTTCTTGGTCACCAATACTGATGGAAAACTCTTCTTCAATTGCCATCACAACCTCAACAACATCCAATGAGTCGAGACCCAAGTCTTTGGTAAAGTTAGCTTCTGGAGCGATCTTAGACTTGTCTTGCACCTATAATAAAGATAATCTGTTAGTAAAAATGGAAATGAACTATGCATAATCATGAAACGATAAAGCAAATTAATTTAAATGTTTTAAAAGTCTGACTTTTTTCAGTTACATACCTTATCAAAGCCTTCCAAAAGTTCAACAACTCTTTCTGCGATGAGTTCTTTGGTGAGTTCTGGAGCATGGGAGTAAAATCTCACTGAGCTGAGTTTACCGGCATTTAATCTGTTACTTTGAACATTGAAAACGGAAGCTCTGGAAAGTTGAGGTAAAGCAGCCCTTGTAGTATTGAGACGCACAGCGGAAACAGCTGAGGTTTTCAAAGATCTAGCCAAGACTGAACGAAACATTTTTGTCTAATTTCTTGTTAAAAAGTGAATGTGTTGATGAGATGCAAGTGCTAATCAGTTGGAGTAGATAGAGACCGAATGCTCTATAGTCTTTACAGCGTTTTTTTAGTGATTGTTTTTTTGCGCTCTTCCATAGGCCAATTCGAATGCCCCCGGAAATTAGGGCGGGTTACATACCCAACTCCATGGAAATCCGATCAGAAATCTTCACATCTGCGAAAAATGAAAAATTGCATAATCAAAAAGACAAAAAAAAAAAAATAGAAACATCAAAGCGAGGTGAACAAACAGTAATAGTGGTTCAGGTACAAAGTCAAATCAATAATCCTATACGGACATCAACATGTTGCATTTTGGCTTTAAAAATTTGCTTTCCAGTGGAATGAGCACCAGGTCTATTGTGCAGAGATCCACCTCTAAGTTAGCTTCCAACCAGGTGTCAGTATCATCAATTTTTAACAACCAAGCATCAATAATAAATAACTGTCAAAAGAGACATGCTACGCTAAACCAGATAAAAAGAGGTTCCGGAAAGCCAGAAAGAAAAAATATCTCTATGTCTCCAGACTTGGACGTTTGTCCTATCAGAAAAGGTGTGGTGTTGAGAGTGATGGTCTTGAAGCCAAAAAAGCCAAATTCCGCACAAAGAAAAGCTGCTAGAGTGAGACTTACAAATGGTAATGTTGTTAGTGCATATATCCCTGGTGAAGGTCACAATGCTCA
>JXWR01007925.1_pt1 | contig 15398 bp, 9 predicted proteins | sample 315541 | NCBI WGS metagenome assembly JXWR01 (sample SAMN03273951, study PRJNA271842) | soil metagenome | isolation source: rice field ambient CO2 | place: India: CRRI Experimental farm Cuttack,Odisha-753006 | collected 2013-12-17
ATATAAAAAATAAAAACAAAAATAAAAATAGAAATTAAAAGGCCGTAGTAGATGTGAGTTGGTTGTTTTTCTGTACGTAAGACAAAATTTCGACCAAATCTAGATTGAGTAAAAAGGGATCTCCCACGATGTAATTCGGATTGCTTACTTTTTCGGGAAACTGCATTGCTCGGGTCTGGGACCTAACTTGCTCACATCAATTGATGTTAAAGATGCAAGATTCAACATGTGCGCATCGCATCGTCAGCAATCAAAGCTTTAGAAAGTGGCTATATGTGAAGGTACTAGCTAAGCTACGAACTAGTGTTGACATTAGCAACAAGACGTCTACCAACCAGTTATGCGTTGTGCCAATTGCATCGTTAATGTTGAAGCTATTTTCCCTGTTTTCGTAGCCTGCACTACTTCTAGTACACTAAGAACACACAATGTAACTTCAAGGCTTTCTGTAGGGCTGTAGCATAAGTTTAAGACTAACTTGCTCAATATTTTACTTGGATCTAGTAATCTCAATTTTTTTCTCTTCCTTCTTCTGTACTATTCTATGCTTTTAGCCTTACCCTTTGTATGGTCCCTATTAGTTTAACTTTTAAGTTATATTGTTTATCTTCTTACAACGGTACTTTTCGAAGTTGTTTATTTAACCAGAAATTAACGTTACTGCTTCTATTTAGTTGTACATCTTGATATAGCAATCGCTAGTATTATTTGGACCCTTTTTCGTAGAAAACAATACTCTGTTGAACAGGCCGTTAAATTGTCTCAAACTTTTTTGTTTTCTTCTATGAATACAACACAGCGAAAATTACTGATTTTCTGACAGGGAATCTAAACTACTGGAATAGCGCTCCGTGGGATTTAAAGACAAGCCCAAAGCCAGATTACAAAATCATATATAAAAGACATTCAACCAGGGAGAGGCAGACAGTTGAGTTTGTCTTGAGTCCCTTATCTATTATTATGGATGTTTAGCTGTCACTGAAAAGCCCTTTGTTATTTTTTTTATTTTTTTATTTTCGGTTCTGTAACATAAGTTTATGAAAATATAAGTATATGAATATCCCCACCCAATTCTCCCGACTGTAACTTCCTTTTAGGATGATATTGGTATTCAGTTTACTAACACACTCCCTGAAAATTGACTATTTAATCAGAACTGATCGCTATTTTTGTAGTTAGTTTTACTTAGTTAATGTATTATCGCTTGATCTACCAATCAGCCTTACTACAGGTTCATTTTCGGCTGACTTGACTTATTTACTCAGACGAACAATTTTCGCATTACATTCCATTGAGAAAAGTGAAAAAAGTAAATTACAAGCAGAATAACGAACACTGACTCCCAAATGTGTGCTTTCAAGTAAATCACATATGGCATATTGAAGCAAAAAACTCAAGTTCGTAACAAAAACCTATATAATACAAGCAAAATACCGTTGTTATGGTATATACATTTAAAAATTGATTTACTTTTTTCTATAACCCGCCAGACACTTGTTATCGTATGCCGGGTACTGCAAAATTGATACTGTCTTTTTTCGTTTTGATTGTTGTAAACGTTACCTTTGGCAAAATACTCAAAGCTATTTTGGGCGTCAAACTTTGAATGACGTTAGAATTGTTTTGCCAGAGGGTTCTAATTAATATCATTCTCAAATAATAAAAATACCAACACAGTGTTAACATAATGGTATGTGATAAACCAGTTTTTGGTTACTCCTCGGCAAGCATGATTTAATTTGTTGCGGTGGTGTCTTTTTCAAAGCTTCCCATCCCATCTTCTATTGCTTGTCGTGGTCTTTAATCATTTGAATGTACGGCGCTTTGGTTATACTAACATTTTTGCTTTTTGCTAATAGTCTTCTTCAGCAGTTCCAGGTGGCGCAAGAACTTTAGCCAAACGTCGTAATGCTAAAGAAAAGTCCAGTCAAACTCCACCATCCGCAAGATCTGCCGGTGCAGGTGGTTCTTCTGCTGCTATGTTGAAATTATTCACCGATGAGGCTGAAGGTTTGAGTGTCGATCCATTGGTTGTTTTGTTTTTGTCTGTTGGTTTCATCTTCTCCGTCATTGCCTTACACGTTATTGCTAAAATCACCGGAAAATTGACCTCTGCTTAAGTTCAAGCTTTGCTTGCTCTATGGGTTTAACGTTTTACATTTATAGTTCTCTTTTCTTTATTTTATTTTTTTTTTGTTTATTGTTATCAATCAACCATCATGTTTTAATTCGCTTTTTGACTTTTTTCCCACTCTATTTTGTCTGTTATGTTTCCAGCTACTGTGACATCAATGTTGATATACCGACTGTTCAGGTTTTGATTTGATTGCCAGATGATTAATTTTGAGGGTACATATCAAAAAATTGATTTTTAGATAATTTTTTCCACATGAAATGTTGACAAAAACCAATTGCCAAACTCACCAACAAAAGAGAACACAGTGCATTGCATCACTCAAAACTTTCTTTAGAAAGTGTGTACAAATATAACTATTTAAATAACAAAAATCAATCTCATTTTTGTCCTTGTTTTTTCTGAATTAAGAAATTTCTACACCTGCAAGTAAGGGTCATCACATTCCAGTAAAAAATCATTTACAAGTGTAGTAGTGCATCTATTTAAGCAGCAACCCAACATCTGTCTATGTATCTATAAATCCTTAAGTAAGGCCTTTGTGACTTCCACAATACCATCAATATGTACAAAATGCTTCTCGTTACCCTTATCATCAACTTTGTATTCCCATTCCCATTTATCTTTATTAGTCTTGTACAATTTTTCCCATAATAATGGCTCGCTAGAAGTCTTTGGGAATGGTCTTGATCTGACTTCAACTTCAATTCTAGGGAAGCTTTTCCCCAAGATCAACACTAGCGGAACGCCAATTATTTGACTCTCACGGATTCTGAAGGACAATGGCACATCTTGTCTAAAATCTTTCTGCAACTCAATCTGGTTTGCCCTTAACTGGCTCACCAACTCTTTCACTTGAGCATCGTTTGCATTTGCATTTGTACTGGTAGTGGATGCTTCTTCTTCACCGTCCATTGGGAAATTCTTAGCATTGAGCAAAGTCAAATGATAAGGAGCGATGCTGGCCGGCCAAGCTAAACCTTTACCATCTCTAAGCACCTCAGCTATAGCGGCTAATATTCTAGAAACACCAATACCATAGCATCCCATTTCAAATAATTGATCGTTAGATTGCTTGTCTTTGAAAGTAGCTTGTAAGGGTTCAGAATATCTTTTACCTAAATAGAATGTATGCCCAACTTCAATGGCATTGCTGGATTTCAAATGGCCCTTTTCACAACTACCACAAAGTTCTCCCTCTTGTGCTTCCACTATCGATATGTCATTGAATGAGGTAAATGAATTTCTTTGAAATGAAACACCGGCGGGGAAATCTGGCAATTCGCTAGCTGAAGTTACCCTTGGGTCAATAACTCTAATGATGGACTTCACTGCTAACTCGACATCGTTGTCCACTTCAACAGGTTTCTCTTGCTTGAACACTTCAAGTACTTGATCATTCGCCAAGGAGCCCGACTCGAGATCAATATCACTGATTTCGTCTTTAACAAAGCCTGGAGCTAATGCTCTGTCACTAGGATAGTACATTGCTATAAGGGTGTTTTTGTCATTTGTCAAAAAATACTTAACATCGGCTTTTTGAGCTGGTGCAGCATCATCAGTAGGGAAGGATACTGCTTTTTCAACATTTCCAATTGTTCCACAGTGATCGCATTCCATCAAAGTATCTTCACCAGAATGATGCTTATAATGCCATTCTAATGACAAATTACCACCAATGCTACCAGAATCAGCATTAGCGGCGACAAATGGAACTTTCAAATCTTTGAAAATATTACGATATGCTTCATTCACCGAGTTATAAGTCTTGAGAGCCGCTTCTGGACTAACGTCAAAAGAATACCCATCCTTCATTAAAAATTCTCTACCTCTAAGCAACCCACTGCGCGGCCGTTTTTCGTCTCTGTACTTTCTAGTGATTTGATAAACAAGAATTGGTAATTGTTTGTAACTCTTTACGCTCTTATTGACAATATCGGTAATCTCCTCCTCGCACGTAGCCACAAGGCACATTTGTGCCTTTTTGGAATCCTGAAGCTTGAAAAGTTCATTATTGTTCCAACGCCCCGTTCTTTCCCAAAGACTAGAGCCTGAAAGGGACGATAAACTGACTTCTTCAAAATCAATCTCATTCATGCGCTGACGGATAATGCTTTCGATTTTGGAAAGGGTGCGAAGACCATTAGGAAGCCAATGAACAAGTCCGGCAGCTGGTTGCTTGACAAAACCTAATTTTTGGAGAAGTTCGTGCGTGGGCACTTTGGATTTGTCCTTTGGAATAGTGTTGATATCCACGAAGACATGACTTTTGGTGATGGAGGATTGGTTTCTTCTGATGCTGATGTTGATGCTGCTCGTACAATGGCCCAAACGGGAAATCTGGGATTGCCGAAGCAAACCGGATCTCAACAGTAGTTGCATTATTTTGGTTCCTTTAATTGAGAGAACTACCGCCTGAAGAACAGGAGTTATAATATGGGTTTTATCTAAAAGTCACTGCTAATATCTTGTTAATTCGTATCTCTCCATAACCACTGATACTGAAAAGCAGATGAAAAAAAATATTGATAATAGCGGAGCGCGATTAGAAATTAACTCACACTAAAGTCACATGGACACCATTTTGGCTCAACTTAGGAATCCATCAAAAAAGGGAAAGAGAGAGAGAAACAGCGGGGAGAAAGAAGCAGACCTGTCACCGGTGTGCTACAAAGACTACACAAAGCATTGCTTGAGCACTAAAAGAGTGTTTGCTATACTATTACTATTACTAACGCTAATAAGGCGCTCTCTGCAACTTTAGAAAACCGTTTTGGACTACATTATTTTCCAGTTAACTTACCTCATTTTCTATCAGTTTTCATATGTCTAATCCAAGACCTAAACCTTGGGAAGTATCATCAGGAACATCTGCGGCAGGTAAGTGAATATTCTACATACTGTTTGAAATTGTTCTTTTCTCATTGGATATTCTCAAAATGATTGTCATAATATTGGAAAGGTACTAACAACGCAATATAGCCGCATCGGGAGAAGCAAACATCATGGATGATATACTATCTAACAACAACGTCAACAACAACAACGGAGCTGATTTACCTCCAAAACCGGATTCACTTGCACAAGCCACTGACCTTAACGATACTGGCCTCGGGGCCAGCAGCGCCGGTGGATTAGGAGCCACCACCGGTTATGGTTCGCGTTATGGGTCAATGTATGGCAATAGTGGACTTGGAGGCTATGGTGGATACGGTTCCACTTATGGTGGTCTTGGTGGATTTGGATCTGGATTTGGCGGATTGGGGGGATATGGTGGGTACGGTGGGTATGGCGGATACGGAATGAACAGTTATGGAATGATGGGTGGTGCTAATAATCCAATGGGCCAAGGTGGATTAGCAGCAAGCACACAAGCGACTTTCCAGTTGATTGAAAGTATTATTGGTGCGGTTGGTGGGTTTGCTCAAATGCTTGAGGCAACTTATATGGCTACCCAGTCGTCGTTTTTTACAATGATGTCGATGGGTGAGCAGTTTGGTAATTTGAAAAACGCATTTGGGTCAATATTTGGCATATTTGCATTGATCAAATATTTAAAAAAATTGTTACTAAAAATTACTGGGTTGAAAATATTTAGAGAAAAAATCACATTTTCTACTGATGAATTTCATGATTTTGCTGCTAATCTGGCCAAGAATGGTGGCAATGATAAAAATAAAAGACAAAAAATTTCGTTAAAACCATTGGTTCTATTCTTAGCTGCGGTTTTCGGTATTCCATACTTGTTGAATAAATTAGTGAGGGTGCTAGCACAGCAACAACAGCTCAGAAATCAACGACTTATGGGAAATAATAACAATGGGCAACCACTAGGGGCAATAAATCCAAAGGATATTGAGTTTTGCCGTGCATTGTACGATTTCAATCCTGAAGATCCTAATGTTGAATTGGAACTCAAGCAGGGAAGTTTATATGCAATTTTGACGAAAAAGGATCCATTTGGTAACGAGTCCAAGTGGTGGAAATGCAGATCTAGAGAAGGTAAAATAGGATATGTACCATATAATTATTTGGAGATTATTCAAAGATCTAACCTTCAACAAAGCGTGCAGCAGAAGCAGCAGCAGAGCCAGTCACACGAGCAGAATCAAGATCAACAACCACAGAAGCAACGAAGCCAACAACAACAGAACAGTAGTGCTGTTGTAAATAGCGGTTCTGTGTCATCTTCCAAGAGTTTGCATGATATTAAAAATTAAATTAGTTAGTAGCATGTTTATTTTATTTTGTTTTTTTGCTTGTTATTTGTTTCATTGCTTGATTTGTTTGTTTGTTTGTTTGTTTGTTTGTCATTTTATATACACTTTATTGTTAATGTTTTTCTATTTTATTTTGTCCTACCATGGCACGGGCTCTGTGTTACTTCTACAATCTTTTAACTCAATTGGTTAAAAGCCTCCTTTTTTTTTTTTTTTTTTTTTTTTTTGTTGTTGTTGTCTGTATACCGTAACTATCAATTTCCGCACTTACATATTTTCTTAACAAAGTTTCAGCTTATTGGACATTATTTCGACTTTTATCATCATTAAATATTAATATTTTGAAATGCTTTTTTTTACGTTGGCCTGGTTTCTGTTTTACAACATGACTTATACTCAACTTGCATTTGATTGATCTATATAAATAGCAATTTCTACTGAGCAGCAAGAAATAAGAAAAAACATGGGATTTAAATGTCAAAATCAAAAAATATCATTCAGTCGTTATACTAAAATATAAAAGAACGGGAGTGAAAAAAAAAATGAGTGCAATTTTTTTATGTTTTATGTCAATAGTAAAGTAGCTAAAGTCATTGTTTGTGAAATATCCTCAAACTTGATTGATTACACACCATCATCAGGTCTGTTTTGTTCAACTTCCACTTTTTTCCCCTTATCTTGCAAATTCTTATACCCTTGACCATGGGTATTATTCTTAACATGACGCAAATCACTATCTAAATGTTCTTTAGCGTCTTGCTTAACTGAATTAAAAGCATCTTTAGCTTTCTTACCCCATCCTTCAGCAGCACTCTTAGCATCATCAGTGGCGCTGTCTGCTTTGCGACCTAAATCTTCGGCAGTACCTTCTGCAGCATCTTCAGCTTCCCATTTGGCATTTCTTGCCTTTTTGCCCAAATCTTGAGTGGCAGATTTTGCTCTGTTTCCCAAGTCTTGAGATGCATCTTGTGCTTGTTTGCCAAATTTTTCAGCCTTGCTTCCGAAACCCTGAGTGGCATCCTCTGTTTTATTGCCAATATCCTCGGATGCATCTTGGGCCTTGTTTCCCAAGTCATTCGCGGTGGATTGAGTGGCAGCTTGTGTCTTGTCAATGAATTCAGCGGCTTTTTCACCAACCTTGTGGTTGAGTTGATCAGCTTTTTCTTTGACGTTTTCTGTGAAGGATTTCTGCACTGGGTTATTTTGAGTGCTGATAGTTCTGATGGCAAAGTTATGATATGCTAATGGAGATGCTACTTTTGTGGTTGCTGGTCTTGCAACACATCTTGCGGCATTGAGTAAACTGGATTTGAGAATTGAAGCAGACATGATTGAGGTTATCTTATGTTCTTATAAGGGAAATTTGTATATGTTCAATGATAAAATCTTGTAAATCGATATATTTTGAAAAGGATTTTTTTAAAAAAAACTATAGTTCAAGAGAAAAGAATAGTATTGTAAATTTAACTTTTATATTTTGGAAAAGAAAGGAGTACTATCCAAGTTTATATAGCTGAGCTAAGCCTAGGGAGAAGCCTCGCCACACCGTTTACTATATAGCAATATATTGCTCAGCGGATGAGCTCACTGCAGAACATACTTGCTACTCATGTTGGGGAAGCCTAAGCTAGTAGAGCTATAGTATGGGGCACTCCCCGGGGCGGTACATAGACATCATCGTGTCGGGATGATGCCATCTGCAGGCTAAGGTTGCGCACGCTTGCTATGGCAATATAGCTATCTGAAAGTGCATGCCCATGGGCTTAAATGAGCTCCAACCAATCAGAAAGCCTCAAGAGGTCGGATGGAAAGTTTTGGAAAATTGTTTCAGCTAATTCGAGTTCTTATTTCACCTTATAAAATTGAGCCAAAATTGAGCCAAAATTGAGCCAATGGGGCTGTCAACTGTCCATAGGTTGAAAATTTAACGTGACGGCTGGCTTACAAGACTTAAAGCAACAAATGCAGTATATAACCATGTCAGTGACACATTACAACTGCAAACAGCATGGTATTGTATGTACTATAAAGTACATAGCACGTAGATAATCTGAGGTTAGCTGACCAATGATGCTTTGTAGAAAACCGGATTATATCATACTGTCAATGCACCTGTTGCCGTATTGCCAATTCTTGCAAGAACGTCTGAGATGATATGCCAAATGAGCGTTTTACACAAAGTTACAAAGCATAATACGTAATTGGCACACACACACAGAGGCAGGGCCTGCTAGCCGTAGCGTTGCACAAAATGCAATTCGAATTGCTGTCAGCAATATCACCAACGCAATGCCGAGCAACTGTCAAAGTTGTTTAATAAATTATTAAGAGCATACCATAGAAGCATATCTATACACTCTGGTACATAACGGCACATGCTGGAGTATATGGGGTACCACCCCCACACACCCCGCGTTGCTTATCATTTGATTCACTTCGACTATCGCGGTTACTGCAAATAAATATGAGATGAGTGACCACTGATTGTGCGCCTTAATCACCACAGACTTAGAATTCTGCCTTCTATCGCACCAAACCTCTGACCACACACGCGCACACGGGCAGAAGATCGCCTCCAGCAGCCTTAGTCTGCCTCAGGACGCCGTGGCCTGCGCAGCCAGGCGTCATCGCCCCCATCATCAGCGCTTAGGCTAGAGCTCACCCAGTGCCAACCTCAGCGCTTAACTAGATTCTGTCCTGTTTTCTTCCTGATATCGCCATCGGCATTAATCTAGATAACATCTAGATACCGTAAATATTTTTTTGTCCTTTCATTCTTTTCCTTAAATCTTTTTTGTTTTGTGAATCCAGCCATCTCGTTATAGCTTTTCATCTCTTACCCTTGCTTTGCTCTTATCGCTGCGGACCCTCTAACTTTAAACACACAAATTCCAAGTTTTCCCTCAGTGATAACGTCCCATCGCACTAGCTAGCATCATATCTCGATCGACATTTCTGTCACAAAGTTCTTTTTGCCTTCTTTTTTACTGTTTTCTTTTCTTTACTCCATGAACATTTGATTTCAAGTGTATTACAACTCATCTGCAATCTATTCTAATTCTCGATCGTCTCCCCTGCTGCATTTGTTTTTCTTCAAATTTTTTTTTCGTCCATCCTTGAACATCGTTGGTACTACGGTCATCTTGCATTTACTTAAAGCAGCGCTTGTTTTATATGGACGCAACTTTTTAAGCGCTAACTTCCAGTGAATCTGATCTCGTCAAAAACCATCTTTTGTGCCAGGTGGAGTTTTAACTCATAAAAAGCCCGTTGAGACATTGTTCGTTTTGCTTTACCATTTACTCAAAACCATATATACAACCATGTCAAATTCCACAATGATATCGACGTTAAAAGGTTTTTTGATACCCACATCGTTATCTGACTCGATTCCGTCAATAACCGAGCTTTCCTCATTGCCAGACAACGATTTCTCTATCATCACTCTCATATCAATAGTAGCTGGTTACTTATCAATGGGATTTTGGCTATTTGCTCAACTTCCCCAAGTCATTGAAAACTACAAGAACCATTCTATTGAAGGTATCGCTCCCGCGTTTCTCGCTTCTTGGATAGCCGGCGATGTCTCAAACTTAATTGGATGTTTACTTACGAAAGCTTTACCATTCCAAATTTTGTTGTCCAGTTACTACTGCTCAATTGATTTGATTTTGAGCTCACAATACTTGTATTATACAAAGATATATCCCAAAATTAAACATAACAAATACTTTAACCAGAGACTTCATAAACTTCCTGAATCACAAAATGATAACAATGATGATGATGATCAAGACGGACCTCTCTCAATGAGCGCTGAGTTCCCACAAGCTCATATTGGATCAGCAACATCACCGCCGTCAAAACCAATAAATATTGGCATGATAAATGATCCAAACGGCAGTGGTGGTAATTCTAGTGGCAGTACTATATCACAATTTTTACCATCAAATTATTCTTTATCAAACATGGTTACTACTTCATTTCTTGCAAGTTTTACAAAAGTTAAAGGCATGCCAATCGTTAAAGAAACTGCCGCTGCAATAAACGACAACAGCTCTAATCCTGTTGTTTCCATGATTGCAGAAAATTCCCAAATCATTGGAAGTTTTTTCGCTTGGATCTGCACTTGTTTCTACTTATCTGCACGTATCCCACAACTTATCAAAAACTACAAGCGCCAATCCACAGACGGCCTTTCAATTTTGCTTTTCGTTTGTGCTTTGAATGGGAACATTTTTTACACCATTTCTATTCTTACCTGTAATGAGTTTGTCAATGCCGCCAATTACGCTGAACGGGCAAATTTCTTTATGAGAGAATTGCCTTACATTTTGGGTTCTGCGGGCACCGTTATGTTTGATTTTCTTGCATTGTACCAGTGGAGAATATACAGAGACAAAAATCATCATACTATGGGTAACTATCAGCGGCTCGGTGCAAATGTCTCGATGGTGCTGGAAGATCTGCGCTCCGATAACAACAGAGATAACGATAACGGCGGTAATAATCAAGTAACAGAAAGTGATAGTTACACAAGTAATTTTAACATTTTGTCTACTGGGGCAGAAAATTACGAAACAGGGACTTCAATGCATCATCCACATCACGAAAATAACGGTTATGGATATGGTTTTGATCCTAAAACACATTACAACAAGAACAATAACAGTACAAACATGAATCATTTTCGCTCTGAAAATAGCATTATTGACAGTGAGAATACACCATCTTCTTGGCATAACAGCTCAGCAAATAAAAATTTGCAAAACGCATATAGTTCCTTAAAGCAGCTTCTAATTCCAATAAGTAGCTACAACAACAACACTAGTACTGAAATCAACCAAGAAAAAACAAAGCTCTCAGCAGATTTTGAGTCACTGCAAGGCAGCTACGGCAGTGTTTTTCTGTACGATAGAGATGACACTCATGGAAGCGGCTCTAATTATAGATATTCGCCTACCAAAAATAGCCAAATTTATCAAAGCAATCATTTTGGAAGCTCAAACATAAAAGAAAATGGAAATGGAAATGGAAATGAAAATGAAAGATTCAATGGACAAGGTAACAAGAGTTCAATAACTGAAGGCACCGCCATTGCTACTGGTACTGCTGCTGCTTCTAATGGCGAGCATTATAGAAACAATAGCATGTTGGTGAATACTCCATTAACGCCATGGGATTTACTCGAATTGCCATTACATTTAGAAAAAGGACTAAAAAGCAAAGATGATATTGCATATTCTGAAACTGGCAGTGGCGGTAATATTATCAAAGAATCTAATGGATCAAACGGGCACATTGAAAATTTTGCGCCTCAGTTAATGAATTATAATATCATGCCATTTGAGAATGGAAGTGTTGCCTGAATTAAACTTTTAGAACTAGTTTCTACTTTTGTTTGTTTGTTTTAATTTTCTTCTGTGTTTCTATTTTTTTCTTTTTATCTTTTTGACATTGTTATCTTTGGGTTTGGTTTACGGTTTTTAGTATTTTGCGTTTCCTTTGTTAGTTTATGGAATCATTAGGCTTCAGTCTGGGTTTTCATTTGGGTTTTCCCTATTTATTTTCATCTCATCACAATCAGAATACATCCTATGCATTAATGTTTTTTTTCTTGCCTTTGGCTTCCTTGTTTTTGATATATTCTCCATCGAGTGCTTTTCGTTTCCTTTGGGCAATCTTTTCAGTTTTTTCTCTTGTGTTTGTCATAATGTTGATGTACACATCATTTTATTTTTTTTCTCTTTTATTTAAAATTTTAAATGTTGTTCCTCACAAAAAAACAACTCATTACCATCTTTACAGGCAAATCATTAAAATACATATTTTTTACCATACACTACACACAATATACAATACAATATAAGCCATCTTTATGTTTTACAAACAAAGAAGTAAGGTTTACTGAGTTATTACAGAGTACATCACGGAGGAGAAAACAACCAACCAACCAACAGATTGCGCCATGCTTATTATTATGAAGGAATATGTACGTAAATAATTCCTTTTTTACAACATGCAAGAATTGAAAATGTTGAATGTGCAATAAAGAAAAAAAAATAATAATGGAAACACCAGTACTGTATACATTATGATGGTTTCATTTTATGGATTTTTGGAGCAGTAAAGTAATCAATTATAATGTAAAGTATGAGAATGTAATAAGGTAATTATCTAAGATAATAATCAATAACAATTAAAAATGAATCAAGACTAAGAAGACATAAAACGAAAAAACCCGTAACAAAAAAAAAGAAAAGAAAAAAAAAAATCGCAAAAGCAAAAGCAAAAGATCAAGTATCAAGGCAAAATTAAAATACCAAAATACGAAAGAACAAGATACTATGAAGGAGGTAAAAATAAATATACATAGATATGGAGGGGGGCATAGACATAGACATAACAGCGTTAGAAAACAAGCTTTGAAAAAAAAAAAAAGAAATAACTGAAATGAATGATAACAAAGAAAAATCTAGAGAATAAATAAACAAAAATACGAGAAGAAAAAGAAAAGAACCAAAAAATCATGACAACATTGACCAAGCCATTCAACTCAAACTTGAACCTCAACTTCGACCTCTATAAACCTTTCATTTAGTCAGAAAAACAATAACAAATAAACCGAGAAAACTGATTTCAAGCAATAACTGTACTGTTCTCTTTGTTAGAAACGGCATCCTTATTCACAGTCACATTCACATCAGCATGAACAGCATTCTTCTTCTCAGCTTCGCTAATACCATCCTCATCTTCAAATGACGGTACGATAGTCAAAATTTTCAATCCTGTTCTACAATTCCCATTCCCATTAGAAGCTAATCCGTTATAAAAATCACTGCTATTGCTGCTAATGTTGCTGAAATCGCTGCTTGCACCAAATCTCGACATTGACAGCATCGCACTCAGCGCACTGTCTTCTCTCCAATGCTGCTGCTGAGATTGGTTTAATTCTGATTTAAAGCTCAGCACGCTAGTGCTTGGCGAGATTTCTGCGCTTTGTGGTGGTTCTGCACTTAGCAAAAGAGAGGAAAGTGAATTTGAAAGCTTGAGTAATTGCTGTTGACGTTGATGCACATTTTCATGATGTTGTTTGTGTTTTAAGTTATTTGTGTGGCTGAGTTTAGAAATAAGGAATTTTGCATTAGTCAAATTATCGGTCAAAGTTTTGATTTTTTGTTGATAATTTTGCTCCTTGACAATATTTATTTGCTTGAGTTCTTGCAATGTGAGCTTGTAAAGATCGTTGGCTGGAATCTGGGCCACTTTGTTGTCTTTGTCAACGCCATGTAAAGTGTTGATGTCTTCATCTTGGTCAGCAGTTACGTCTTCCTCATTTCCTTTTCCTTTAGCTTCAGTCTCTTCTTCTTTCTGAGCGTCCTCTTCATTTTCTTCTTTAATGGACTTCTTTTCTGGAGTGGTGGCAATCGATTTATCCGCCAAATGTTCTTGTGTGTTGTTTTGCTTAGAATAAATTGAAGAAGATCGAGAAATTGACGTCACATAACTGGTGTTTTGATGAGTATAAGTAGCTGGTACATCTGAGAAAACCGATGGGGAAGCATCACTATGATTAATGAAGTCTGGAGAGCTAGGATTAAAATTAGTACCAGGGTACAGCATCATGTCATTCATTGCAGCTTCAAACAATTCAGAAAGTTGGTTTTGGCGAGCGGCGTTGATTTTCGCCAACATTGGGTTTTCATTCACTATGGTCAATTTATCTTTGAGAATATTCACCGGTACATAAATGTTGGATTCTTTCGCATATTCTAGCAAGAAGCTGTAGACTTCGTCAAGTTGTTTATTTGCTGATTCTGCTTCTTGGCGATAATCAGTACTATCCGACTCTTTGTCAGCTAGCGTGGCTTTCAATTCTTCGTTTTGCTTTTGCAAAAGCTCATTTGCCTTCATTTTATTTTCAATAATAGCGTCATATTCGAACTTGATATTATGGCGTTGCTTAACGAGATTTTGATTAGCTTCTTCAATTTTGAGGTCCGACTCTTTGAGCAATTCAGCTTGTTGGTCATATTGCCGCTGTAAAGCTTGTAACTTTTGTTTCAATTCATCAGCTGAGCTATTCAATTCATCATAATCATTTGCCTTTTCAGCCATTTTACCAACTTGTTCTTCATATTGATTGAGTCTGTCAAACTGTTCATTGGTGTACTCTTCCATTTCTTTGATAGTCTCTTCTTTTTCTTTTAATTCTTGCAACTTGGCAATAAGTTCTTTATTTTTCTCATTCAACTCTTTACTTAGCACTGAGTTTTCGTGCTCCAACAGTGTATATTGCTTCATAATTTTTTCATCCATCACTGGATTATGCTGTGATTGCATGCTAAGTGATTTTCTCAACTGATCTTCTTTATCCATAATTTGAGATTGTAATTCTTTTATTTTTTCTTCCATAGCGATAATCTCTATACTTGGCATTCTTGGACTACCGTTACCACTCTTTGGTGAGCCAGGGCCAGGAGGAGGACCGCCGCGTCTTGGAGGGAAAAACCCATGATTACTGGTGGCACTAGAACGCGGACTGAATTTAGGGTTTAATGGCGATCTACTTCCTGAAGAAGCAGAAGTCATAGAATTACCTCTAGAAGAAGACTTGTTCGGATTATATTGATTTGGTGGAAATCCGCCGCCCATAGGCATCCCCATAGGCATTCCCATTGGCATTGGGCCACCATTAGCAGCAGGGCCAGGAGCCATGACTGGACGATTCTTCAAATGTTGAGAAGCAGCTGAGGCAAGTGAGCCGCCTGGTCTTCTCTTTTGTTGCTTGTTAATGAGGGATAAGTCAGTCTCTTTAAGGCCAATTCTTGATTTTGTGTCAAGGGCGTTCAAATCCACTAGCGATTCACTAGAGTTATGTTGTTGTTTTTGGAAGTTTGAAATTGATGGTTTAGGACTTGGACCGCCGTGTAGTGACGCTATATCAGACATATTATTTGAGGCTAGCTGCCTGTTTCTACCAGCTTCCGCAGCAGCAAACATGATAGACTGGGTTGTTTGTTTTCAAGCAAAAAAAAAAAAAA
>JXWR01003997.1_pt1 | contig 15383 bp, 5 predicted proteins | sample 315541 | NCBI WGS metagenome assembly JXWR01 (sample SAMN03273951, study PRJNA271842) | soil metagenome | isolation source: rice field ambient CO2 | place: India: CRRI Experimental farm Cuttack,Odisha-753006 | collected 2013-12-17
GGTAGCTTATGTATCTCATCTCCGCGAGGCTACGAGAAGATTTACCATACCTAGTAGAGTATAACGCAGCCTACTGAGATGAGATACATAAGCTACCTTGGAAGGTTCCCTCAGAAGGTTCTGAACCTCTTGCTAAGCTACTAACCGCTGTATTGCAAATGCCGTGTCGTGTGAGGTGTTTCCAAAGGAAAGTTAGTGGCTCACTAGGAATTTAGCAGCTTATAGCAGCTATATCTGTTACTTGACCATTTCCATTCTAGTGAGTCTGTCTTTTAAGCTTTTCCTGATGAGATTGGAGCTGAGTGGAGTCTGAGATCCATTATGGCCTCACTCTAGTCCTGAAGCAGATAACAGAAACCATCTTCAACATTTCTCATATCAACCGAATATTGTTATCCTTGGCACAAACATTGTTACCGCTGAACCGTAAATTTCATCAACACAAAAAATTATTAGTTTGGATCTATCCCAACAAATACTGCAAAAACTATATTCAGTACACTGTACAGTATCGCCAGTTTTGTTTCAACCATTCGTCCTGCACGATGCTGCAGGTCCTGAAACGCATCACAGCTTATGAGAGAATTAGCTCGGAGGAACTTGGTAATCTCAACATCGCCAAAAGTGGCTCTCCATTTCCCAGGAGCTTTTCAGGTTCACTGGTCCACATGCCCACACCATACATTAAAAGTTCTCGTACCGATTAGCACTGAATCCTAGATAGCAGGCTTATACCTAAATGTCCGAAAACGGAAATACAATGAATCCTTTTACAACTAGTTTTTGTTAGTAGCGGTGGTGGTTATGTTTTCTGATTTTTACGAAAGACAACCCTTTTCAAATTCATAATTTCCTAATTCTCCAATTGTATAAATTTAAGCCCAGCGGCACGACTACAAAGCCCCCGTCATTCTCTTTCTTCTCATTCCTACAATAAAGTCACTAACTCAATTACTCAACCAATCCGCCGCATCTCAAAAGATAAATAGCCGAGGAGAAGCTCTTTACTTACTTCTCTGTGCTCATTTATTTACTTAGTTGGTTCCTTTCCTTCCTTTTGACTACTACCTTAATCAATTTATCAAGCAGTAGACACAATGAAAGCTCAACACTTGGCTCTTGCCTGTTACATGTCAGTTTCTGGCGTGTTCTTATTTTACAACTTTTTCAACAACTTCTATCATAACAATCACCATGATTCAAACTCACGTCTTTTCAAAAGAAACGATAACAGCACTGGCGCAGTCTCCTTAAATGATAGAGAAGCCGGCACCGCATATTCCGTCTCCAATACTTTGAGGTTAATGTCCTGGAACTTGAGAAATGGTAAAAAGCAAGGAAACAAAGACTCACTATTGCTCAAATCTGTTCCTAGTGATGATGAAGCGTCCAAATTGTATTACAAAAACGCCGATGAAATTCCATGGAACACCAGAAGCATCGAATTGGTTCAGCAAGTCTTGTTTTACCTGCCTGATGTCTTCGCCGTTCAGGAAGCTTTACAATACCAAGTGGAAAGTATTGCTGACGCGTTAACTGAATATAGCTGGGTCGGTGTCGGTAGAGACGATAACAAGACTTCCGGTGAATATGAAGCAATTTTCTATAAAAAGAATATTTTGACCGTGAACAAATGGAATACGTTCTGGCTATCCGATGACCCATTCAAACCAACCAAATATAAGGGCGCTGGATCTATACGTTCTGCAACCGTGGTGAACTTCAATATTGTTCAAACTGGTCTTCCTGTGACATTTATCAATACTCATTGGGATGAGAAATCTGATGACGCTAGAAAACTAGGCGCTGCCTTGATTAGATACAGAGGTGCTTACGAGTATGAAAAATTCCAAGGTCCAGTTTTCTTGACCGGAGACTTCAATTCCAAGGCAGACGGAAAAACTTCGGGTGGCTATGAAGTGGTTACTAGCTCAGGGTCAATTGATTCTATTGATGATACTTTCAAAAAGACTTACAAATCCTCTATTAGTGACAAGTTTTTCTTTAAAGACTTTTATTCAACCGTTGACTGGAGCAAGAGACTTGGCCATTTCTCCACATTTACTGGATTTTATGATGTTGCAAAAACTAACGGGTTTGGAAGAATTGATTTTCATATGGGTGGTCGCGTTAACGGAGCTAAAGCTAATGGCTGGGCCATTAACAGAATGATGGTTCCAGATACTTTCCCTGATATTAAGTATCATCTTTCTGACCATAGACCAGTTATTTCTGATATCACTGTGTCTAGACTTAAAGCTTAATTAGTGCGGCGAGTTTGATACTTCTGTCTGATAGCTTTAATTTTTAATTCTTATTACTTGTTTTAGATTATTATCCTTTTATATATATAAAGCATTTGTCTTTTATAGTTTTGTTTCCAGATTTTCAATTTTTGCTCAAATATAGATTTTTTTTATTTGCTTTTATATGCTGTTGTGCAAAGCCGACCTCGTATTTTTGATATTACAATGAACTCAAAATTGCCAAGGCTAACCAGCAACATTCTCCCGACTAATACTTGATACCGTCTACAACTGAAAGTAACAAAGGCGCAATATTTAAATACCTTCAAAATCCAACAAATGCTCATACACAACTACCTAATGGCTATGTCTCAAATGCAGCTGGCTAACCTGAGCAACTTTTTGATACTTGACAGCATTCTTCAAAACCATCCCTTCACTCAACTCTCCAACATAGGTTCTGTAAATTTCCTGCCATGGCGTCTGTGAGTCAGGATACTTATACTGGTCCATCAATTTATGTCTTTGGGCGATTTCCTCCTCAGAGATCAAAATATCTGCACGACGTTTGATTAAATCAATTCTTAGCTTGTCACCATCTTTCAATATGGCCAAATTACCACCATTGGCGGCTTCGGGACTAGCATTTAATATTGACGGGGAACCAGAAGTACCACTTTGACGACCGTCGTACCGATGCACGGTAACTCTGAGATTCCTGAATTAAGTAATTTTGTAGGCGGTTGCATGTTGACCACTTCAGCGGCACCAGGGTATCCCACAGGGCCCACGCCTCTAATTACCAAAATTGTCTTGTCGTCGATGAATGTTTTGGTATCCAAGGTTTTCTTGTAGTCTTCTGGACCATCAAAGACTGCTACTTTCCCTTCAAATGCCATAGGATCTTTGGGGTCGGATAGGTAGCGTTTCGTGAATTCGTCACTGATAACTGACGTTTTCATGATTGCTGAGTCAAATAACGTGCCTTTCAAGTTTAAAAATCCTGCTTTTGTCTTCATTGGTTTATCAAATGGCTTAATCACTCTTCTATCCCAAGTAATCTTGCCTTTGCAATTGGCTCTCCAGCTTTTACCATTGCAAGTGATGGTATCTGGATGAGGTAACTTACCGTGCTCCAATAATTCTGCCATGATTGCCGGCAAGCCACCGGCTCTGTGATATTCTTCACACAAATATTCACCAGCCGGCTGAATGTTTAAAAGTAATGGCAAGTCATAGCCCACCCTTTCCCAATCATCGTTATCTAGTTGAACTCCAACATGTTTAGCAATGGCGTTCAAATGAATAGGAGCATTTGAACTTCCTCCAATACACGCATTAGCAGCAATTGCATTTTCAAAAGCTTTTCTGGTCAAGATATCGCTTGGCTTTATATCCTGCTTGGTCAATTCCACAATTCTCAAGCCGGTTCTGTAAGCTGATTGGCCTCTTTCCCTATATGGGGCCGGGATTGATGCGGTGCCCGGTAATGACATCCCTAGGGCTTCAGCCATAGCGTTCATGGTGGATGCCGTTCCCATAGTGTTGCAATGCCCCACAGAAGGAGCTGAAGATGCAACAATTTCAAGAAATTCATCATAATCAATCTCATTCTTGGCTAATTTTTTTCTCGAATCCCATACAATGGTTCCTGAGCCGGTTAGTTGGGTCTCATAGTAGCCGTTGAGCATGGGACCCACGTTCAACGATATTGCTGGAATGTTGACAGTAGCAGCAGCCATAATCATTGCAGGAGTCGTCTTGTCGCATCCAGTTAGCAACACTACCCCATCTATTGGGTAGCCGAAAAGTGCTTCCACTAAGGAAAGATAAGATAGGTTTCGGTCCAAAGCTGCATTAGGACGTTTGCCCGTTTCTTGGATAGGATGACATGGAAACTCCAAAGGCGTGCCTCCTGCGGCAATGATCCCATCTCGAACTCTTTTAGCAAGCTGTAAATGATGTCTATTACAAGGTGATAAGTCTGACCCAGTTTGGGCAATGCCAATTATTGGTTTTGTAGGATCGGCAATCTCAGGGATCGAAAGCCCCCAGTTGAGATATCTTTCCAAATGTAAAGCAGTGGATCCTGGATCCGAAGCATCATTGAACCAATCTTGAGAACGCAATCTGTTCTTGGGGTGTTGAGATTTCAATTTGGTTTCTAGTTTTTGAATTCTTTCTTCTGCTTCCTTGATTTTTCTTGTTGCCTCTTCGAGGTTTTTTGGATCAGTGAAATCAATCTCGTTTTTGGAATTGTCGAATGCTTGACTGCGGCCATTGGCATTGGCATTGCCATTGAATTGTTCTGCTGCACCACAAGTACAATTTTCACAAGGCATCTTCGTTTGATAGCATTAGCAGAGTGTGGTAGTTCTCGAATGAAGGAAATATTTTGGTTAAGGAATAGAAACGATACCACTGTTTTCTAGGAAGCCCAACAAGCGTGAAATACAAACCAGTTATTGAGAGTTCAACCAGTCATGACTAATAGTTATTTATACCAATTCACATTTCATGACGGCCATTCACAACAAGAATCCCTAACAAGGCTATTATACCCTGGATAGGTGGCTATATACCAATGATAAGCTGACAGTATGTAAGCCAATCCGCCGAGACTTGCGTATACCCCACGGCGATCCTCTATTGTGGCGTATGCAGCTCTTAGCCTATTTCTAATTCCCCACGATTCGCATGTCTCCGTTGGCGGGCAAATTATTTCCATTTACAAGTCTTCATCTCCAGCTTATCTCTATAGCTCCATTAAGTCCAATAGCTCCATTAGAAGTCATCTTACCTGGCTTTTTTTTTTTTTACTTGACAACATTTTTTTTAGAAGCAATGGTCCTTGAACTAAGGGTGTACCATCCCTTCTGGGTGGAGGTACCGCTGACAGTTTGACGGAGCGACTTTTCATGCAAATAGAGTAAAATATTTACATTGTACATATGCGCACTCATGTGGTTTATGCGTCGTTTTACATTCAGAAAGTTACTCCTAGATTTTCTTTAAAATAGATCTTAGTTTTTTGCTAAACTATAAAACTATATAATACAGTATAGTCAACTTCGTATATTTGTAAAATTCACCTCACAATATTGACAGCAAAGACAAAGCTGAATAAAATGAGGTGTAGTGTGGTGGTGTAAGGATGCAAGGATGCGCATTCGCAGCGCTAACACTAACAATACTAGAAATAGCAGTAATAGACAAGCAAAATAAACATCGTCGTGAGACTTCCAAAAGACTAATTGGAGAGAGAAAACAGCTAAAAATTAAACGAGTCTTTGAAATATACCATGAGGAAAAGTCGAAGCATTTTTCAATAAATCCTTAAGTAAAATTGTGTTTCAAGTTGAAAAAATTTTTACTTTTCTGTGCTTGCAACATGCATTGAGTAAAGTTGGTAACATAGGATACTTGGTATACAAGCTGATAGAAAGTATCAAGACGACAAATAGTATCTATCATAATAAGTACAACTAATCCTTGTGTAACTCAATAAGGTATAACTGAAGATATGAATCACTATTATAACTGAAATAACATCATACTAGTTTCTAATTCTTTGAGACGTTGTTTTTTTTTTGACATGTCTGCTGAATTCCAAAATTTTTCTACTACTTTAGTTCTTTGGGCTGGCTTGCCACCTTACGAAAAATTCAAAATTTACATGAAAGTTACAGGATTAGCTACTCTGGCAATTTCCGTATTGTTGAGAAAATATTGGCCAAAGACAGAGGAGGGAACAATTCGTTGCTTCACATTTAATGAGGTATACATGCTAATTTTAAGGTTTTAACCGCTACCTAGAAAATTATTTGTTGAAACTTCATGCCTTCAGAAGATACCACTGTTTTATTGATAAAATGTTTGCTGCTTGGCTGCAAGTGTATGACAAAGATAATCTGGAAATAACAAACTATGAGAACAAATGACAGTGCCATTTGGAGTTTTGGGAGCTCATAGAAAGGAAATGATCATTTGGGTAACTTGATATTTCTACTTGACGAAAATGTAAATGGTTACTTTCTCTCTTTGGACGGAAACAAAGTTAATTGTCGTTCTACTACGTTTTTGGCTAGAGAGTACTGATGAGTTTTTTTTATCTATTGTGTATGGCTTTTTTTAGTTTAGATTCAGTAACTATAGCTTTACTTATCACTCAAAAAAACAAACAAACAAACAAACAAAGCATAAAATAAAAGAAAAGGAGGCTTTTTATATAAGCTAGACTTAAATAATTTAGCTGTGGTTCACGTTTAATTTTCAGACATGTTGGGTGGCACTGCATGAAAGCAAATACCTTTCTTTAATCTGTAAGCCAGAAACCTCAAACTTTAATAGACACCAAAATTACAGGAAAGTATTCTATATTTACCGTGCTACAATATCCAACTTTGTATTTGAAAGTATTTGCCGAGTGTATAAATCAACTGTAAATCTTATTAATAGCCATGGCGAATTCTGGTCTCCTTAATAGATCGATTCTGTGTCTCGATAGGCATTTGTATGGGAGCTCGCGAGGGGATCATAGTTGGGAGCCCATGTTACCCCATTAATATGATAGAGAAGACTCCGGGCAACCAGATCATCTCATCTGGTTGGCACCTGACCTGCATGTGACGTTAGGTGAAGCGTCATTAGCTTTGTAAATTTGCTTTTACTAGATGTCATTAATGGTCGCCTTTATACAAGAAACACTAAAACTAAGCCTCTTCTTTTTCTGTCTCTTTCGGATTTATTCTGGTTCTAGACGCTGCGCACAATTATTACAACTACAAATATAATTACAATTGCCACGGTGATTATAACTACAGCCATTGAGCCATTGAGCCTGTATTATATAAAATTGAGATCACTTTGCAGTTTTATAGTGATTGTTGGATTTTATAGGCCCACAATTTAGCTCGAATCAGATCTGCTTTATCAATTTAAACAGCGCTAAATGTCTGATAACAACAACAAAAATATCTCTGGTAACCCCAAGAGATTGGTTCCTCAATACATCGGTCAATTCGATGATTCAAATCCTGTTCAGCAAATAATCGATGTCGATGATGATAGTAGCGAGCCTATACAAGGAGATTTGGAAGAAGACATTGAGCTAATCAGCGATGAGGATGATGATGAGGATGATGATGACGAAGAAGAAGAAGATGATGATGATGACGACGTTGGGAACTACGATGATACCGATGTCCAAGCAATTGACGAAATCAATGACCCTAACTTGGTATATCAACAACAAGAAATAGCCGCTGCTGCCGTCCCGGCCAATGATCCGCAGAGCACTGTCGCTGCTGCAAAATCAAATCACAAAGTGCACCACCCTGCTACAGACTTTGACTACTGGTCTCAAAGCTTAACCCCAATTGATCCCGAATACCCAATCAAAGATTCTAACCATTATACTTGGGAAATATCCAATTTCTTGAAGCTCACTGAACAAAAATATACATCACCAAAGTTCAAATGTGGCGAGTACGAATTTCACATACTACTCTTTCCTCAAGGTAATGAGACTAACTCTTTAGCTCTTTATCTTGCCCCTACCCCTCCTATCAAGAAAAATCCAGACACGGGTTTGGAAGAAACTGATCCTGATTGGCATATCTGTGCTCAGTTCGGCTTTATGATCTGGAATCCAGAAAACCCAAATATCAGATATTTTAACCAATCGTCACATAGATTCAATGCTGAAGAGCCTGATTGGGGATTTTCTAGTTTCATCAACCTATCTAATTTGACGGAAAAAGCTCCTAAATCAGCAATAAATCCGAATGGTGATGGTTTTTTAAGCAACTCCAGACTCAACATTACAAGTTTTGTGAATGTCATTGATGACGTTACTGGTGTCTTGTGGCACAATTTCAACAACTATGATTCTAGAAAAGAGACCGGTTTCTCTGGGTTAAGAAACCAGGGTGCTACCTGTTATCTAAATTCTTTAATTCAGTCATATTATTTCACCAGAATATTCAGAAAATCAGTACTTCAAATTCCAAGCGAAAATTCTTCTAATGGAAGCAAAGGTACAAATTTTACTCTTGCTTTGCAAAGGTTATTTTATTTCTTGCAAGAAAATGAAGATGCGGCGGATACTAATGAACTTACCAGAAGCTTCGGTTGGGATGCCGCTGATAGTTTTACCCAACATGATGTGCAAGAATTGAATAGAATTTTGATGGATAGATTGGAAGCAAAGATGAAAGGGACTGTGGTGGAGGATTCGTTGAACAAGACATTTGTTGGTAAGATGAAATCCTACATTCGATGTGTGAATGTTGATTATGAATCATCGAGAATTGAAGATTTTTGGGATATCCAATTGAATGTTAAAAGTTTGAAAAATTTAAATGAAAGTTTTGAGAATTACATTTCTAAAGAAATGTTGGACGGTGAAAATAAGTATGATGCTGCTTCATTTGGGCTTCAAGATGCCGAGAAAGGGGTGGTGTTTGAGGAGTTTCCAAATGTTTTACACTTACAATTGAAAAGATTTGATTATGATTTCATGTACGATGCTTTAGTGAAAATTAACGACCGTCACGAGTTCCCTGAAAATATTGATTTAAAGCCCTATTTGGATAAATCAAACAGCAAGGTGATGAGCGAAGATTGGGAATACGAGTTGTATGCTGTTTTGATCCATTCTGGTGACATCTCTTCTGGTCATTATTATGCAATGATAAAACCAGATGCTGACTCTGGTTGGTTTAGATTTGATGATGACAAAGTTATTAGAGTAACGCGTAATGAGGTGTTTGAGGATAATTTTGGTCACAACAGACTTCCTAATCAAGTTTTGCAAAAACTTACCAGAAGTCAATATAATGAATACCAAATTAGAAGACACACATCTGCTTACATGTTGGTATACTTCCGTAAATCAAAGCTCAGTGAAATTTTGTGTGATTTTGATAAAGATAAAGATATACCAAAGCATATTAGAGATGAAGTGGAGCGCGAAAAATTGGAAGCCATAAGAAAGAAACAAGCTATTCGTGAAATGCATTTATACTTGAAGATACATCTTTACGGAGCAAGCAATACCTGGGTTAATTATCAAGGGTTTGATTTGGGCGTCAACAGATATAATGGTGGTGGCGTTAATGGTAGATGGAATGCTGCGATATATGAGAATCCTGGTGAGCTTAAATTGTTGGAAAATAGTAGCATTGGTAAAAATGAAGTTGATATCAGCGCTGCAAATTCTGAATACACAAAATACGATACCAACTTGGCTAACCCACCTAAAATTTTGAAGAAATTGAGAACCACAACAATCAAAGAATTATATGAAGACATTATACACAATGAATTAGCACTTAAAAATCCTGATGCAGAATACAAGTACATTAGATTATGGATTTTAGCACACAGAAAAAATGAAACTACCAGACCTGATTTACCATTGGGCTACAAACATATGGTAAAGAATGAAGATGGAATTGTTGTTTCTTCTGATGCAGATGGATTTATGATGGTTGAGCATAAGAAAAATGACTCTTCTGCTAAGGGAGATGGCAATTGGGATATTACTCATGTTCCGGAATCTATCAGTGTAGAACAAATTCTTGACAAATTTTCTGCTAAGAAAAGTTTTGGGTTATATCTTTGGGTTGAAGATATCAGAGATGACTTAAGCAGCATATACAACTTTGGTAAATCATTCGTTGCTAATGACGATTTATACCACATCAACAATAAGGGTAGCAAATCAGCAAACAGAATGAGTCTTGATGACATTGGTGGAACCGGTTACGATGCCATTGCTGATGTTAAGCAGTCAAAGCCGGAGACAAGCAATGATCTTCCAACCAAATTTGGGTTATTGCCAGATATTCCAAGAAACTTTTTGGAATTTCCAAGATTATTTGAAAGTATTCATGATTTGATTGAAGAAAAACTGAGTGATGATTCAATGTCACCAAAGGAAAAAGAAGAGATTAAACAAATTTTTAAGCCGGCAAATATCACAAGTACTTCTGCAGAAATCCTTATTTTTATCAAGTACTTTGATAGAGAGAATCAGACATTAACTGGTCTTTCGCACTTGATTGTTTCGAAGAATGCTCTTATTAGTTCCATTGTTCCAATTTTAAATTATACTATGGGATGGGACAAGAATACCAAATTGGCCATTTATGAGGAAATCAAGCCAACAACTATTGAGCTAGTCAAACAATCAAACAACTTTTTGTCGAGCGAATTACAAAATGGCGATATTCTTGTGTTTGCTAAAGATGAACTGGTGAGCGAAGTTTCCGAAGATCTCGAAGCTTCCAAATCCAAGATCAATAAACTCAGTGACATAGAAGAGCTTGAGCCTTACAATGACCAAGATCCAGTTGAAATCAAAGTTGGCAATAAAACTGATGGCGATGTTATTACTGTTACAAAGAAAGATGTTGTAATCAATAGAGACAAACTTATTGATAATGTATTAGTTAAAAGTGATACTGTTTTAGATTTTTACAAGTACCTTAAATCAAGAGTACATCTTGTTTTGCGACCAGAAAAGCAAGAAGAAGACGAATCACTTTCAGCTATCAAAGATTCAGCTATCTTAAAGACCAAGAAAAAATTGGAATTTCAGTTCTGGGCTGGAGCACAAACCAGTTATGTCGATATTGCTGAAGCAATTGGTAAACAATTGAATATTGATTCCAATCACATAAGATTGTACGTTGTACCATTTTCAGGTACTGCCAGTATTCCACTCAAGAAACATTATACTATTGGCTTGATTGTTGGCAAAAATTTCAACTATAACAACAGCTTGACATTGGAATATGAAATTTTGAAAATCACTTTGGATGAATTGAGCAACTTAAAATTAATTAAACTTAGTTGGTTGCCGTCAGGAGTTTTGCACGAACACGTTTTTGAATTTTTGGTAGACAAGAGTGAAAACATCGATCTGTTGTTGGACAAGTTTGTTAAAAAAATTAACAAAAATAATGATGCATTGCACTCAAAGGATAATTTGTTAGTTTGGAGAGTGCATCCAAGTGAACACAGAATTGTCAAGACATGTGCTTTAGAAGACAGTTTAGTCTCGTTACCAGCTAAATCTACATTATACGTGCGTCCATTCAGCGATAATGATGAGAAAGCAGAAATTAATGATTACATTTACAGTGAGGTCCCGTCCTACGAAAAAATTGCTGGTGAAGAGCTACTTACGTCTTCAGGCAAATCGGTAAAGAAAAACCTGAACGGATTCATTGTTGAAGTGATCCAATTTTTTAAAGATCCTAGTTCACTACATGGTATACCATTCCATTTTGTTTTAAAGAAAAATGAAAAGTTTGCTGATACTAAGAAGAGATTGCAACTCAAGTTATCATTAGGTGATAAAGAGTTTAGCAAAGTTCAAATTGGGTTGATCAATAAGCATAAGAATACCGATGCTAGATACTGCAGCAAAGATGCGGTTATACTATATGATGAAATAACTGAAAATGATGCAATTTTCTTGGATCACCCAGATAGAACTCAGCATCGTGCCAACTTCAATGGTGGTGGTGGTGGTGCAATTTTCATCAAAAATTGAGGAAAACTTAATTTTTTTTTGAAGGTTTTACACGTTTTATATTTTGTCTTTTTTTTTTCTTCCTTTTCGATTCTCCTGTTTTTTTGTTTTTTAGTTTTGCTATATGTATGTGTTTTTTTTCTATTGTTAAATGTAATTTTCAATTTTACGCCTAATGGTATGATATTTTGACATCTTTGTTAACTGTACTGTAAAATTTAGAGCAAATTGAAAGGTGAAGTCATGATTAAAGATAGCAAGAAAGGTTTGGCCATGAAGCTCTTTCGGATTGTGGCTTCACGCTGCTGAGGCCATTTTTAATTATATCGTAACCACGTGTTTGTAATAACATGGATTTTACTAAGACGCCCAAGCTATCTTAATGGCAGCCCAATGACATACATGAATACAATCCTCAAGAATTATCACGCTAGGTGATTCTACAAGCAGTTACTTGTCAGGTAAAAAGACAAAGAGAACTTTTGGTGCTTTTATAAGTGAGGCTCTAAGTACGCTCAAAATACTATGCTTAGCAAAATAATTTTGCTTTGGCAATACATAAGGCTTTTAAGGAGGTCTTCTTTTTGAACTAGATATAAGTGCACATTCTGATTTTCTACTCAATTTCGTTGGTATACTATTATTTTTAAAAAGAGAAAGTAGGGGCTAAGCAGATGCAAATAAGGTACATATTTGATTTGACAGTACCACTCCGCTAGAAACTGCGGTGTGTGAAGTAGGACAAACAGGTATACCACTGTTCAGCTTATACGTCAAAGGGAACTCTTAGGGTACAAATTATAACAAATATCAAACAAGTTCGGCCACCGGTATACCATTACATATTTAGAACTTAGCTAGTGCTTGAGTTTGTGAAATGTTTTGTTTTGAACATAGTTTTTCATCCATGGCCGATAGCCGTCCGAATGGGGAAACCTACGCAAACAACTCAATGTTAACACTGAGTGCATTCCATTTGGGGCACCGTCAAATGCAGAAGTTGGCAATTTTCAGGATGGGTTTCTCTGCATGCATGCGCCATATCCTAGTCTTAACACTATCACCACCACCATCAGCAAAAAACGATAATTGCCTGGAAAGCAGTTGGCACCGTAGCGCTGTTAGATGACAGCTCTTGGGGATATTCTATTCTTCTTTCTTTCCGTTTCTGTTTTTTGTTCTCTCTCTTTTATTGTACATAATTGAGGTTTTGTTGTTTTGTTGTTTCTCCTTCTATCTCTGTACATTGAAACACTTGAGAAATAGAGGTAAAGATATTATTTGGACGAATCGTACCTTTGTTGTGATTTTTACCACTACCTTCACTATCGCCACTTTCGTCTTCGTCATCTTCATCACTATCTTCAGTATCATCATAGACAACACATCGTTGCTACTTCAGAGACTCATATACTGATCCAGATCTGCTTTCTTATACAGTGCAACAACTTCTTATTTCTCGTCTCTATTCTAGCTTTATATAAAGTCTTTGTTTTCACTTTACCCAGAATAGTTTTTGTTGTTTCGGGTAGCTTGATATACTGAAACTGAAAATAATTTTCAGTATTGTTACTGTTGTTAATAGCAATATTACAACGTCTGACGCTGCTACATGCTATATCTACTATTTTTACAAACTTAAATCCCGGTTATTACTGTTTTCTACATCATTCGATACATCCACAATGAGCGCTTTCAGTCCACAACAATTTGTTTCACCGCAGCAGCAACTTAAGCCATTAATTTTGAATAACTCTGCTGCTCCTTCACCATCTCCCTCAACACCAAATCTCATATTACCATACCAGACTCACCAACTTCAAACTAATAGTGGTGCCGCAGCAGCTAGTGTGGTATCGGTGCCAACAACACCACATGAATCTAGAGAAGCACAAGTCTTAACAATGCTTAAACGCAAACTAGAAGTAGCCAACCAAGAAAAAGAAATCCTTGAAGCTCAAACAAAACGCAAGTTAAACAATTTGAAAGACTCAAATTTGCTTAAATTTACCGAAACCATTAAGCCAATAACTCATCTCAATTTGAAAAATGTTCATAGTTTTAATGCACATCGACGTCCAGTGAGGGCAGTTTCGTGGCTGAGAGATTCAACACATTTTGTTTCTGCTGCTGATGATAACAATTTAATTATCTGGAATGCTAGAACTAAACTTAAAGAACATTTTGAGCCTTTGAAGACCGAAGACGAATATGTTTTTGCTTGCGATATTTCTCCAGATAATAGTTTGGTTGTCTGTGGTGGTTTGAATAACCACGTTTCCATTTTCAGAGCCGGCATGGCAGGAAGCAATAACTCAAATATTCAAAACAATAATACTAATCATGATAATAATGGCAAGAGTGCTAATAGCAAAGATAATGTGATAAACTCATCCAATCTTATTTATGGCCAGGAATCAATTCAATTAGCTACAAGATCAGCACCTTCAATAGTTTGCCGTTTTAAAGGCCATGATGATTGTATCAGTGATGTTAAATTCTTAAACAATCATGAAATTCTCTCAGCTTCCAATGATCGGCACTGCGTTCTATGGGACTTGCACAAAGGTACTAAACTGCGTGGGTTTGCTGATCATTTAAGTGATGTCACTGGATTAAGTCTTTCCCCAGCCGATCCCAACTTATTCTTGAGCTCTTCGGCGCTGGACTCTTGTGTTCGGCTCTTCGATGTTAGAGAACAACAAGGCGGTGGACTAGTATCCCAGTTTGGCCCCGTGGGTGATGATGCCACTGCTGTAGTTTTCCACCCCCAGGGAAATGCATTTGCTGTGGGGACAAGAGATTCTGCATTGACCTTGTATGATATCAGGGTAGGTAATATCAAACTTGAAGAGTTTGTGTTGTCAGTTAGTCAGCGTACTCAACAACAACTTACATCAGTTAAATCACCATATTCTCCTAGATTTTCTCCAATTGGTTCTGGTGGACCTACCAGTGCTGGCCTTGGTGCCGGCCCCAATAGCGCAAATGCTGTGGGTGGCTACACAAGTGGGATGGATATTTGCCAGCGCCGGTCAAGTGTCATAAGCATTAGTGGATTGACCACGGCCACTAGCGCAACTAGCACTAGCAACACAAGTGCAGTGGATGTTGATGGCGTAGAAAGTATTAGTTTTTCTAATTCGGGAAGAGTGCTTTTTTGTTGTACCCCAGACATTGGAAGTTTTGCTTATGATATTCTCAAGGGAGAAGTTATTATGAATATGGATCAATATTCTTCATTGGCTAAAGTTAGTCCCGATGGATATGCAGTATTAACTGCCTCAGGGCCAAATCATAACATGTCATTGTGGACATTTATGTAAATTCTGGCGAAGCTTTAAAAGGAATAGCAAAAGATAAGAAAAACCAAAAATTCGTTCATGCATGTTGTTTTACACTGCATAACGTGCAGGTGAAGAACAATTCCTTCTTTAGGAAAAAATGTTCCTGTTTCTTGTTTTCTTGTTTTCTTGTTATCTTGTTATCTTGTTTTCTTGTTTTCTTGTTTTCTCGTTTTCTCGTTTGTCTTTTTATGTTTTTTTTTTTTTTAAAAAAAAAACTTTGTTTCTTTTGTTTTTGGCATACATAGT
>JXWR01003601.1_pt1 | contig 15352 bp, 8 predicted proteins | sample 315541 | NCBI WGS metagenome assembly JXWR01 (sample SAMN03273951, study PRJNA271842) | soil metagenome | isolation source: rice field ambient CO2 | place: India: CRRI Experimental farm Cuttack,Odisha-753006 | collected 2013-12-17
ACCAGAAATCACAACAAAAGCAAGGCTAACCGCTAGTTGTCCAGTTCAATATCATCATAGCTGGCACACCAACTTAAGGAACCTCTCCGTTTTCCCCTCAAACTGTTCGTCTTGTGGTCTTAATATTTTTGGCATTCATCAAAATCCATATTTCACCTCATCATTGCGCTATCCTCTTCTTTTGTCTTACATTCTTTCAAACAAAAGTACAAAGTGACAAAACCGGTACCGGAGTAACAATATACAATTTCAAACCGCAATACAATCCCAGTGTTTAAAACAACTTTGTGCTCAAATACACTCTCATTTCTCATATCACATTTTCAATAATATAAAGTGAATATGTCTGACTGGGAACCAAATCCAACTGGTCTTGAGCAGTTGAGATCCGTGCTTTCTGGCACGCTTTCGCCAAATAAAGATGAGCGCCTGGCTGCTAATGATGCCTTAGACCAAGCTCGCTTACAACCAGACTTGGACAATTATCTTTTATACATTCTTGTCAGCGATGTCCAGTCAGCTTCGGGGATCAGAGCCGCAGCAGGGTTGATGTTGAAGAACAACATTTTGAAACACGATTTTGTCAATTCCAAGTCCAAAGAGCTTCAAGAATCAATTTTGAGCAACATTCTTAAAGGTTTGTTGGATAATGAAGTGCTTGTCAGAAACATTACAGGTAATGTGATAACTGCGTTGTTCCAGCTTTATGGTATTCGTGATTGGCCACAAATTTTGATCCAGCTATTGGAGTTAACCAATGGCGAAAAGGGAAACAGTTTGATCTCCCAAGAAGGTGCAATTTCTGCTTTGGCTAAAATTTGTGAAGATTCCTCAGTTTCTTTAGACTATAACTATAATGGCCAAGTGCCTTCCGAATTTTTGATTCCAAGTTTCTTGAATTTACTTGGTCATCAATCTGCTTTTGTGGTTTCCAAGGCAATCAGTTGTATGAATCAATTCATTACTCTCAAGTCAGCTAGTGTCGAACAAAACTTTGACGATATATTAACGAAATTGTTTGGATTGACCAGTTTTGACAGTAATGAAATTAGAAAAAATATTTGTACTGCATTTTATCTCATATTGGACAATAATCCAGAAAAATTGTACCCGCATATTCAAGGCATTACTAGTTATTGTTTACATACTATTATTGAGACTACTAATAGTGATAGTACAAATTACAATGAAGAAGTTGCATTAGAAGCTTGTGAGTTCTTGTTGGGATTGTCAACTTCAAACATTGATCCGCAATTGGTAAAGTCGTTGTTGCCAAACATTGTGCCATTGTTAGTGGAAAAAATGATCTACTCTAAAAGTGATATTGAATACTACCAACATATTGATTCCTTCGATGATGCTGACGTCGAAGATAAAGATGAGGACATTAAGCCAACTAATGCCAAAACTAAAGAAAAAACCGCCAACAAAATGACATCTGGTGAAGTTTCTGCTAACGTTAATGGTAACGCTATCACTAACAAAGCAAATGCTGACGACGATGAAGACGACGATGATGACAATGATGAAGATGAAGAAGAAGAAGCTTTTACTTGGAATTTGAGAAAATGTGCTGCTGCAACATTAGATGTGCTAGCTTCTACTTTACCAAATGAAGTTATTGATCTTGTGCTACCACTTTTGGAAGGAAGAATTGTTTCTGATCAGTGGCCTGTTAGAGAAGCAGCAATTTTGGCATTCGGAGCAATCAGTGATGCATGTATAGAATTTGAAACCGATAAGCTTCCAAACTTGGTTCCATTTTTAGTAGAAAGATTACAAGACTCTGAACCAAGGGTTAGACAAATCACATGTTGGACATTAAGTCGCTACTCTTCGTGGGTTTGTCAGGAAGCACATCAAGGTGGTCAATATGCCAGTTATTTCCTCCCAACATTGGAAGCTATTATGGCATGTGCTTTGGATAACAAAAAAATTGTTCAGGAAAGTGCTTCTTCATCGCTCGCCAATTTTATCACAAATGCAGATTATGAATTGACTGTTAACCTTGTTGAACCGTTATTGCACCATTTTAACAGATGCTTCAAAAAATACAAACGTAAAAATCTTGTTATATTATACGATGCTGTACAAACTTTTGTTGATAAAGTCGGAGATATCATTTCATCCAAACAGGAATACATTACTTTATTGTTGCCTCCATTATTAGAAAAATGGGAACAATTACCAGATGAAGATAAAGATTTATGGCCTTTGTTAGAATGTATGTCGTCTGTTGCTGCTTCATTAGGTGAATTATTTGCTCCATATGCTGTGCCTGCATATCAAAGAGCTATTAGAATTTTGGAAAATTGCATCAATTTGGACAAGATGTGTCAAACTGATCCTACTATAAGCTCTCCGGAAAAAGATTTTATTGTTACTGCTGTTGATTTAATTGATGGTTTGATTCAAGGGTTAGGTATCCATAGTGCTGAACTTATTATACAAAACAGTAACAGTACAAACTTAGTGGATTTGTTGCTCACTTGTTTCCAAGACCCAGTTAATGAAGTTAGACAATCATCGTTTGCATTGCTTGGTGATTTATCCATTTGTGTTCTTAGACCGGTAGTGCTTCCATACTTGGATCCAATAATGCAATGCATTATTCATGAAATCAATAACCGCAGTTTTGAATCTAGTGCTGTTTGCAACAACGCTACTTGGACCCTCGGTGAAATGTCACTTGTGCTCACTAACCAAGAACTCAAACCTTATTTAAGCAGCATCATTCCAAGTCTCATTCGTTTGGTGAACTCCACTGGCAGTGAACAAACAGTTTTGGAAAATGCTGCCATTACTTTGGGTAGATTAGGTACTTTTTGTGCTGGGGAGCTCAGTCAACATTTAGCAGAATACAGCTTCAGTTGGAGCAAGTATATGAAATATTTGGAGCCAAATGAAGAAAAAGAGACTGCCTTCAAAGGCATGTGCAATACTGTGGCTGCCAATCCAACTGGATTTGGTAATACTGAAGAAGGCAAAAATTCATTATTGGTTTTCATTGACTGTATTAGTAGTTATGCTCATCCAAGTGTTGATTTGAACAATATGTTTCAAAAATTGATTGATGGGTACAAGGAAATGCTTGGATTCGAGTGGAATAACTTGTTGACCGGTTTAGATTTTGAATCTCAGCAAGTTTTGAGAACTAAGTATAATGCTTAAATTTTTTTTTTTTCTGTCATGGTGCTTGTACAGCTTTATACCAATTTTTTTTTATTTTTTTTTTTTTTTTGCATATGGTTGAGCGCATAAAGTATGGCGTCTCACGTTAGCAATGTCAGAGTTGATTATGCTTTTTTGTTCTTCTTTGGCTTGATTAAACCAGAATTGGAATTGATAAAAAAAAAGAAATTAACATAAATACAACGGAAAAAAACATTATAGAAAAAAGATCAATCAAAACAATTTGTTTTGCGCTTCACCCATTCGTTATTATCCTTAATAATAATAATCACCATCGTCACTGCTTTTCTTTATAAATCCATCGCATCCTTGTTATCCGTCATTATAGTACTTAATTCTATAAATTAGACAGATGATGAGCATCCATTTCTTTCCTTTTTCTGTTTTATCAGAAAATCAAATCCATTTATTTTCATTTTTTTTTCCTTTTTTGTTGTCAACTTGCTTTCACTGTTGTATTTCTTTTCTTTGTTTTTCCAACTCTGTCTATTATTAATTCATTAATTGATTTATTTATTTTTTTCTTTTATTATAATAGTTTTTATAGTTTATAGTTTTTATAGTTATTTAGTTAGTTTTTTCTCATTTCATCATCACATTTTCTTATTTTTATATTGTTTCTAATTTCTGTAATAATTCTTAATGTATTGCTTATATAAATATTCGTCATTATGTTTTTGTTTATATACACATTTATATAAAGCTGCAATTCAACTGTTTCTTTCTTCCTTGAGTTTTATTCTCTCGTACCAGCTATTTTTCAGTATCACATTCAAGCGCGTAATCATCATAAGTTTTCTCCTTTACATATACATAATGCAGTGAGAAAAGACATCGAAGGCCTTGTAATAATCGTTTGGGAAACTTATATTGTCTTCTATCTACAGTACCACGACACATCATGTTGAAACCGTAAATATATGTGACACACAGCGCTGCGAGTGCTGCATTTGCATGCTCATGAGGAGAAATCGGCACTCGCACCTGTCCCTCGATCCCTCGATCGCCATCGCCACAGGTCTGCTCGTAAGACTATACCATACGGATGGAGCTCTGAGTCTGCACAGCTTAAACTCCAACAGCACCCTACAACTGCGTATAAATTAATGAGGTTAGGAAAAAGATGGTGTCATAGTCAACGAATGGCTTCTTTTCCACGTTTCTTGGTTGCGGTTCAACTAGTTCTTGGTGGTTAAAGTTATTTATACGCTGTCATGTTTCTAATCATTTATGAACGCTCATGATTGTTCATGATGATCTTATATTGTTCGTGATGCTTATATCGACAAAAGCTTTGATACTTTTGGGGTAGTTTGCACAAGGGTGGATAATAGTATTAGGTCATCGGCGCATTAGCCGCAGAGTCGCAGAGAGGATTAAAACAACACTACAAACCATAGGCAGTTCATCTACAAAGAAATTATAGTCAAGTTATATTAGAAAGCACTATATCTGTTTGATTAAGCTGCGGAAAAATAATAACATTGCTAGTGCCAACAATGTTGATCTGATATAAATACAGGGAAATAGTCAATACCGAAAAAGCAACAAATAAAGGGGGAAAAACAGTACAAACTTTTTAAAGTTGAAAGCAAAAACTTACCATTGGAGCTATAACTTAATCATGAGACAAAAGAAAAAGAAAAAAAAAAGGAAAATGATAGGACATAATGGCAAAACCGGTCAACAAAACCTGAGACATGGGCCAAGGCAGAAACAAAAGCAAAATCATACATGAATAAATCATGAATAAAGGCAAAATAAAGAACATATTATGAGAAGAAAAAACCAAATGGATGCAATGCAAGTAAGATATAAAATCAAGCCAATGAAAAGAAATTAAATAGTGGTGAGTGGTGAGTAGACAGATGAGCAACTATGATCAAGTTATCGATCAACAAAAAAAGTAAATATAAAAAGAGCAAAACGATACATCAAGAGTAAACAACCATTTAGAAAATCGTATGAAGAAAGGAGAACTTAGCAAAAACATGCCCATAACAAATGCACAAAAAACTATAGTGCTTAATATGTTCTAGCTTCCAATATCAATTTTCCTAGTGGATGCTCACTATGACCTCTACCAACAACAAACACACTATTGCCGCGCACCACGGTTTCCACCACTTTACCAACCATTTCGAACCCATTATAAGCGGTTAATTTATTCTTGAAGTACAAATCCTTATTATTCAACAAATACTTGACTTTCGGATCAAAAATTGCAAAATCAGCGTCGTATCCTTGACGAATATATCCTTTACTTTTATCCAAACCAACTTGTTTAGCAGTATTTTCACAAGTCCATTTAACAATTTCTGGAATTTGTACTGGTGGATTCATTTTGAGACCTTCGGTGTACAAGATCGGTAAACCTAAACCAACGCTAGCAATACCACCCCAAGCACTGAAGAAATCACCTTTGCTAAGCCCCTTTAACTCAGGGACACATGGAGAATGATCAGACACCACAGAAGTAATAATACCTTCTTTGAGAGCTTTCCAGAGCATTTTACGATTCAAGTCCGAACGAATTGGAGGGCAACATTTAAAATGGGTGCCTTTATTTGGGATCTTTTCAGCGCTTAGGCACAAGTAATGAAAGCATGTTTCGGCAGTCAATGGTAATCCATTATCGTGAGCAAATTTGACTAATGGCACTGCATCTTTAGAAGCTAAATGAACAATATGGATAGGAACTGTTGGATGTTGCAATGAATAGTATAAGATGTTCTTGATGGCAGTAGTTTCAAAGTCATCTGGTCTAGAAGCTAAGAATGCATCGTAATAAGTTGGATTAATATCAATCAAAGCAGCATCTGCTTCAGCAGCATGTAATATTGGTGAATCCGGGGTCATGTCTTTGTCAATTGGTCTAAGGATTGGCGATTGTTTAGCTAAAAATGCAGCTTCACCAAATTTTGGTTCAACAGGTGACAATACAGGTGAAGTTGCTAATGCATTTTCTTGTTCAGTGGTAAGACGTTGATGATGTTGGTTACGTTGGTTAGCTGGTCCTGTGGCTGTTTTCTCAGAATCCAAAGTTCCAACTTTTGTGTCTAAAGAAGACGTGCTTGATTCAGAGGTCAATGGAGTAGAGCTACCCGAATTTGGAGTCGTAGCGGTAGTGTTGCTATGCTTGCTATCGTAACTGCTGCTGACAAAACTTTCTGACGTGCCGAGATCAAGATTCTCAATATCGTCGGCTGCAGCAGCAACGATATCTTTTGGTTTATTAAAGGTCAATTTATCTTCTATTAATTTAACTGTGGCTGGAGCAGCAGGCTTAACTTCAATTGGTCTACTTGGCAAACCGCCAGAATGATGATGACGATGATAATGTTTACAACTGTCATCCAAGCCTTCAATATGAAGCACATCATCACTTGCGTCCTTTTGTTTTTCTGCATGGAACATGATCACCGTTGACCGGCCCTTAACTGTTTCCAACGCTTGACCAATATACTGGGGATCAATAGCTGGGAATTCATCAACCCCAGAATCAATAAGGAAACCTTTAAACCCGCGAACCCCGGCATCCATCAATGGCACTAAATCTTGCAAATTGGTAGGAACAAGACCACCCCAGAATCCAACATCAACCCAAGTTTTACCCTTGGCAGCATTGATTTTGATGTTGAAGTTTTCCATTGTAGTGGTTGGAGGAATTGCATTTAACGGCATGTCGATCACCGTGGTGACCCCACCAGCAGCGGCGGCTTGCGTACCTGTTGCAAATCCTTCCCATTCAGTTCTGCCTGGTTCATTCAAATGAACATGAGCATCAACTAACCCGGGCATGATGATATAGGGCGAAACATCACGATAATTTGCAGGATGGACCCCATATCGTTGCAAAATTGGATCATTTGCGGCAACAACACGATTTGAAACAACATACAAGATCTTGCCGGATTCAACGGAAAAGATAATGGTGGCGGGGATAAGAGAACCGTCAATGACAACTTTCTTTGAAGCAATGGCCTTGGACATGATAGATAGGTGAAGTTATGTGTCTGTGTGTACGTGTGTGTGTCAAAGAAAGTATACGGTATGGTGTGTATGATATGAGGTGAGAAGATATGTTTGGGAAAGATATCAAGGAAGAAGGAAAGAAAGGGAAAGAAAGACAAGAAAACAAAAAGTTGGATCGAGATGTGACGTGAAATAAAGTAAAACAACGGTTTTAAAAGGCAGGCGTAGCTACCTGCGTTACCAAATACGGTGCACAAAAAAAAAAATTTTCGGTTTTCACTTTATTAATAAGTGTTTTTGTTCTATTTTGTTTTTTTTAAGCTTTATTTTTTTTTTCCCTCTCTTTGATTGTCGCGTGGATTACTTGAAATATAGCGATGCTGTGAAACTTTAAACTTTAAATAACAGAGAAGGAATTCCGATCAACGTCTGTACGTGTGTGTCTATGTGTAGAGTGAGGCGGTATAAATGCTGTATATATATGTTGGCTTGCAGTAGCGAGACAGAAAACAGAAATGCAAAAGGAAGGGAAAGAGAGAAAGTAGAAAGCAGAAAGCAGAAAGCACAGTTCCAAAGGATTTTGTGTCAATTTTGAAGTGAAAGCAAACACAGGAAATCCAAAAGTTAACTAAACAGCACTAAACTACACTAATAGTCGTTTGAAGGTTTCAGTCATATGCAATCAATGGCCATCATAGTCTGTTTTCTACATTTACGTATAGCAACTGAACTGGTACTGGCATTGACAGCGGCTGATAGCGTCGACTGCTGATAGCGTCGACTGCTGATAAGAACAACCACGTTTTGGCTAAAACCACCACTGTACGCTGACCCCAACCCGCGCAAATTTGCAAGGTAAAGCGCCCTGAATACCGCTAATGATTGCTCAAACTAACCGCAGCCTTGATAAATAAATGGTCAGGAGGAGCTCGTAGCAAAGAGCTCTTATAAGTACACAGCTCAACTCTCGCGAGCGGCCCGCTGCCGAAACAGCGCTGCTCGAGGATATCTCCAAGACTTGGTGTTCCGGCGGGCCTGATAAGAGATAAGAACATTGCATAACGGTCATGTGCGAAATGCACCAAAGTGCGTGGACGGAGTAAAAAGAAAAAAAAGGAAAAACGCAAAAAGCACAGAAAACGGCAACCTTAGCGAGGGAAATTCGAAATTTGAGACCAAAAAGAAACGCGAAATACAGGCGGCAAACCCTAAACGTGTAAATGTATGTAGTGTGAGGGTGTTTCTGAGAATCAAACACTTGGTGTTCGGATGTTTCCGTATTTTTCTGATTACATAATTGATGATGGTCAAAAGTGTAATTTCTTTTTGCAAATTTCACTACTTTACAGTTTAGAAAAGCTGGGGAAAAAAAATCCCGCCGGAAATTTGTACCATCTGGGCTATATTGTTTCGCAAATAGTGCCTTTAACCATAAAATGTTCTAGATGAATTCAACATGAGCTGCAAAGGTCTTAAAATACATCCTGCGATAGTGTATATACGTTGTTTTTTTCTTTTATTTCGATTTACCGCCTTTTCCATAAACCATAGAGTTCTGCTGCGATTTAAGTTAACAGCCGTTTTATGTCATGTTGTAGGTGATCAGCATATTAATGAGACATTATTTCATAAAATTAATTTTAAGCTTTCGGAGTATTTAATCCCGTATTTTGTTTTTTCTGACTGTTTGAGATTTTTCCATATACACTTCAGCAGTGTTGGAGTACACACATTTGCCTGGATAAAAAATAAACCAACAGTTACTTTTTCTCAGCAACTAAGTGGATAAGCCAGCAAAGAGCTAATCAATCAATCCTTGTAAACAACAAGCTGCTTTCCCTTTTTACCCAATGCATTCTTATAAAATTGCAAAATTTCTTCATCACTAGCCTTTTCAGCGTCAATGAGTACTTCTTCGGCAGCAGTTGGTTTCAATTTGTCCTCCTGATAATACTTCAACACCGTAGCCACTGTTTTCTTTTTCTGTTCGAGATTGGCAAAATTATTCTTTGTGATCCAGTACCCCTTAGCGGCAATATCCTTAAAGATAAACAATGAGGTAGGGAATGTTACTGGTTGCTTTGACATCCCTCCGTAAGTAACAATCACGCCACCGTTATCCAATTTTCTGGAAATGTTAGCAGAACTTTTGCCACCAACACTGTTCAATGCCAATTTGATCTTACCGTCGGTTTGCGCAACCCACTCTTTAATCTGTTTACCAAATTCTTTACTGCTGTTTTCTTCCTCAGTAATGACGTGCGTAGCTCCCAAGTCAGTCAATTCTTTCTTTAGTGCATCGATGTCTGGGCGGTCTCTAACGACACTGATTGAATTAAATCCTAACAACTTCCCAATCTGGACAGCAAATCTGGCTACTGATGAAGTGCCTGCGTTGGTGATGAACCAGTCCCCTTTGTTTAACTTGGTGATGGTGGTTAATAACTCGTAGGCAGTACACGTATTAACAGAGATACAAGCAATTGCATTATATGACAAGTTATCATTAGGGTTGTCAATCTTGATATACTCATCATCTTTGCCCTGGCTGTGGGATCTCCAGGTGCCGTAATTAGGAAAGTTTGGGATAACCCAATCGCCAACTTTCAAATGCTTGACATCGGGGCCAACTTGGATCACTTTGGAAAGCCCCTCATTACCAGCGACAGCTGATGGTTCCTTTGTGCCCAAAGCGGTAGTTTTCTCTGGCTTGGATGGGTAGACGCCTTCGATTTGATTGATGTCAGAGGGATTAATTGGATGAGCTAATGTTTTGAGTACGATCTCATTGCCCTTTGGATCGTTGATGGTGTATGAGTGCACTTTTATTTGCTGTTGAGGTTCTCCGTGTTCGGAGTAAATGATGGCTTTAGCAGTGACCATGGTTCTGATGAATTGTTGCTGTTGTTGCTGTAAGGAGTAAAATTTGAATTGGGGGATTCTTGAAGTTCTTGAAGTTTTGAAAGCTAGTGAACTGGAATTGAGGCCCTTAGAGGCGGCTTTTGCTGCTGCTATGGTGTATGAATAACAATTGTTGCGTGCGGAGATTGCTGCAAACATGTTAGGACAAGAAAAGAGAAAACAAGAATGTCAATTGCAAAAATAAGACAAAGCTGTCAAAACAGTAAGTTTAAATAAGGATGGAATGGAAAGTGTGGTGAGAAGATTGAGTTTCGCGGAACGACAGTCAGTATTGTGGAAAGCAATTGCTTATTTTGTGCAGTGGCAATGGCAATGGCAAAGGAAGTGGATACGCGAATGTACCAAGAGTTCTAAAGACCAATCCTTCTCCTCTTGTTTGATCAGTTGTAATGCGATTAGCCCGTTTCTCTGTATTATTAATATATAAAACAAAGAGTACTGCTGACTCTCCTTATGCGCTGCTCGACCGCAAGCTTTCAGCGCGGTGTCTGGATGCGATCCTGGTGTACCGGTGGGAGCGCTATCGGCGCCGGAGCAAAGGGAAAAAAGTCTGTTCTTATGAGGGCAAATATCATTGCCAGATTGAAATTGACCTCTCAATAACTTTTGATAGTCGAGTGTATTGGTGTTGATACGTGAATGGAAATCATACATGTATTCTTATAAGGATGTAATTCACGGCATTGTAAGCCATGGCTTGATTTGGATCGCAAATCGATACATTATGAAAATGTCCAAGCTCGGATAATGGCATCTAAAGATTAGGCAAAAGCTAGAACTAGGACTGGTAGAATGTAGATGTGTTAAGAAAGTGTATGGCCCGTGAATTGAAGTACGTACCCAACTTGTTAGCTTTTAGGCCTGTAGGCTTCAAACAGCAAGTTTGTTCTAGAATGTTGAAAGGGCCGGAATAACGAGGGAGGTCAAATAAATAACTGAAGGCAAAGGCACTTCTAACCGAGTAGTGTCACAATATTACAAAACTACAAAACGGCAAACGCAAATGATTCCAAAAGTGAACGTAAATGTGTATTAGTAAGTTAGCAAGCGCATAACTTTGTATTAGTACTATAAGTATGAGTAATATGATTATAATTAATAGATATTTCTGTTTTTTTTGTTTTTTTGTTTTTTTTTTTTTTCTTTCGTGATAATATAGGCGTAAACAGCATGGTAAGTTGGCATAAGAAGTAAAAACAAAAAAAAATAAATAAAACAATCAAAACGAAGACGAAAAAAATTATTCAAAGCATTAAAAGAAAGAGATACAGAAAGAAAAAAGCAACAAAAAGCAAGACATAAAAGACAGGTTATCCAACCAAATGGAAACGAAAAAAAAAGTCCATGTTTTTTAGTATCCAATGGATGAACAGAAGTGAATTTAGAGAAAAAAAAATTGAAAATCAAGATGAAAAAGCAAGTAGATCAATGAATGAAAAACAAGAACACGAGAAAATAAATAATGACGAGATAGGGAAATGTAAGATGTGAAGTGTAAATTGCAATGAAAATGAACTGATACATAAAGTTCAATATGACATGAGGTGATATGATATGATTGGAAATAAAAAAAAATTAAAAAAAATAAAAAATTAATAATGATAAATTAATGAATGATATGCAAGTGAGGTTTCATTAGGTTGATGGCTCATTCATTAATAGAGTCAAAATATCAAGTTGAATCAATTAAGTTTAACCTCTTCGACGCCTTCAGCTGAACTAACATCAGCATCAACACCAACCAAAGATTGAAAAACAACATGAGCCGAGCCAACCATTTCTTTAAACTGTTTAAAGATATTCAACTGGATATAAAAGTTTTTCTCTCGATCACTCATTGCTTGAAATTGGTCATTATTGCCGCCGCAGTTGTTGGCTAATTCAATGTTGATGTTTCTTTGCAAGTAATAATTATCCAAATTTTCAAATTCCTCCAACAATGAGGTGAAATTTTTCTGAATTATTTGCTGGTTTGAAATAAGTTGTTGACGGATCCATTCTGCAGAGCCGCTTAAGCCATTATTGGCACCATTAGTAGTGGCATTTTGCAAGTAGCTTAGCACATTCCAGAATCCAAACCATACTTCAATGTAGCCAAAGTATCGATTATTATTGAAACTTGTGCGTTCACATTCGGCAACGTACAGCTTGATGCTGAACTCATTGCCACAATGTGAGAAGAAAATTGGAGACTTGAAAATATTGAAAACATTGCTGCTGGCGTCTTGCTTATCTAGGAGTTCATTGCGGTTGAGTAGTCTGGTTAAAAGGGCGTTGAAATCAAAATTGCTGCTGGCGTGTTGAGTGGTGATGTTTTGCTCAGCAACTGATTCTAAAAGACCCAAGACATGCTCAAATGGGTAACTTTTACGCATCATAAAGGCTACCAAATCACAAACTGATTCTTCATCAAGGTAGTTCACCAACTGTTTGGAATTTTCTGACAATTGACTAACGTTATTGCTGTTATTGGCATTATTTCCATTTTCAAACTGAAGATATGGATCAACATCTCTTAGATTTTGCTGTTCAATGGATAATCTCAAAAATGAGTTCAATGCTTTAGCCAATGTATTAGCTCCTCTACCATTAACAGTATCGATCAACCCATTTTGAGATGATGTTGAACTGGATGAAATAATAGCTTTAAGCAAGTAGTTGATTCTTTCGTTGCTGCTGGTTATTGGAGTCTTATGATTTGCATTGGCTTCATTGATAAAATGCCCTCTTTGCTTGTTATGCTGATTCAAGTTGAAAAGTTTGAGATCTTTATTATCAATGAAATTTTGAAATATATAATTGCAAGTATCAAGATCGCCAACTTCACAACTTTTCAACAATGCATTAATGAAATATTGTCCAACAATGGCAGGATTTTCTTTGATGCTGATCAAATCAAATCTAGAGAATTTTTCAAACAATTGCAATGACTTGCCCATATTGAGGTCAAGCAATGCAGAAAGGTAAAAAATAATCACTTTGGTTAGCTCACTAGTTTGGTTAACAACCACTGGACCGCTTGTGAAGTCTTCTTCAAAAGAGTTATTATTGTCCATTGTACTACTTTGAGTGGACTGCTCGGAAAACAATGAAGACGAAGTGCTATTTGTAGGAGAGTTGGATCTGGTGCTTGCTGGTGACTGGTCTCTGAAAGAGTTAGCAGCCTGCACTGCTTCAGTGTATGCTAATTCTGGAGCACCATCCTTGAAAGAAATCAAAAGTTTGTCTAAAGTTTTTGTTGCAATATTGACCTTGTTTAACTGACAAAGTGAATGCAAAAACACTGCATAAACATTGAATTGGTGGGCCATCAACAGAGATGATTTATCCTCAATTGCTTTTAATTTGTATTCATTGTAGATATTGATGGTGAAGACGAATGCTAGTTTGTTCCCTGATTGCTTATCGTTATTTTTATCTTCAACGTGCTCAAGATTGACTCCATATCTGACCAAATTAATATAGTATACTTCATTTTTGACAAAATGAGAAGAAACGTTCAAGATATTGAGAAACTTGCGGAAACTTGAAGCTTCTCTGAACTTGTAATTGAAAACATTAAGCCCTGAGAGCAACATTTCATAGACTGACTGATGAAACTTTTGATTTCTAGAGAAATTCGAAGCAATAAAAATTTCAAGTGCCAATTTAAAATAATTAGCGCCATTATCAATCTTGTTACGTAAAACTTTCCCGTCATCATCAGTAGTGACCTCGGTAGAATTGTTGTGCAAATATAAATCATAACTTTGGAACGCACCTTGTAAAAGACTAGATACCACCAGTTGATATGAATCGACATCTGGCTGAAGCTGTAACGAAATCATATCGGAATAAATGTTCAAAATGTTTGTTAATTTGGATTCAATGGATTCGCCAGGAATCTCTCGCACCATGATGGAATGCAACACGATGTTGAATACCGCAACTGTCAACGGCAACTCATTGCGGCGAAGCGCTTGGTAAAGTGGATATATTTTGGTGTAGTTGTCTGATTCAACACAATGCAATGCTTCGGTAAGCAACGTCTTTTGCAACGTATTTGTGGTGGAGGCTTGACCAATAGCGATTTTCAACTGTTGCAAATGTTTGAGTTTCAAAGCAGTGTAGTTTTCTGATCTTCTAGCAAGGGTATTCTTAGTAGCGCCGGTCGTGCTGGCAGCAGTAGCAGTGACAGATGCTGTTGCGCTGCTAAGTTTACTCTTTTTTAGCACATCGTCAGCAGAATCAGCTAAAGTGGCATAGGCTCTTTTGGAAGTGATTACCAAAGGTGTTCTTGGTGGTGCAGTTTGCAATAATTCATGATTTATCTTTTTGGAGCTCAATAACGAAGAGTCTAGGAAATGCGTGGCGTAGTTGGTGGCGATTGGCGGCTTTAACGTAGGCACAGTATGGTGATTATGGTGTTGATTAGAGACATTATGAGCAGGATTATTGATGTTTATGTTACTGTTGGTAATTGAACTATTATTTATCACTGCTAGCGTATGTCCACGAGTATTTAGATCTTGCACAAACTTGTTGTTTTTAGCGTTATTAATGATGAATTCTTCATCGACATTATTGTACGGATTACTACTATGATTATTTATTCCCAAAGCGCTATTATTGTTGCCATTATTATTGTTGTTGTTGTGATTATGATATATCAAGGAAGAAGTATATGGATCTAGCTGAAGGGAGTATGAGTAAATGCCATATTGGTATTTTGGGTAACTGCCGTTGCCGCCACTAGTTTTGTCTCTGCTTGTATTGGAGGTGAAAAGATCCGGAGAAACTAGCTGGGTGTAGTTACGCAAATGGTAAGCGGAGTCAAAGAACGAAGGAGCTTTATGAGAAGCATGCTTGGAGAAGGTAGTGAAAGTTTTCAAAACCATGGTGGGATGGATTTGGTAATGACTCGCTTAATGATTGTGACTAAAGTTTTTTTATCTTCGGATGTTTATGTATGGGAGGAATGGATATAGGATATTATAGTGTAAATTGAGCGGGAAGGAATATCAATAGCGATGAGCCATACAACGACAAGCAAGCGAGAATTTTGTTGTTGGAGAAGAGGGGCAGGTATCTAGAAGGATAAATGGATGGATTGAAGAAGAAAAGAAAGACAGAACCAAAGGTATAAGGGGGCTTGAGCGATTAAAGATAGATGGTGAAGATGAGAAGATATGGAGTATTATTTAATGAAGATTCTATTGGATGAGTGTGATGACTTTCTATGGACTATCTGCAGGCGAAGAGCGAAAAATGAAAAAAAAAAAAA
>JXWR01002194.1_pt1 | contig 15326 bp, 9 predicted proteins | sample 315541 | NCBI WGS metagenome assembly JXWR01 (sample SAMN03273951, study PRJNA271842) | soil metagenome | isolation source: rice field ambient CO2 | place: India: CRRI Experimental farm Cuttack,Odisha-753006 | collected 2013-12-17
TATATAGTTTTGAATCCTCTTCAAATTTATTAAATGACCATGGTACTACTGAACAAGAAAGCTTAAACATTTTTCGGAAGAGTCTGGTCTTCCTGTCAAGTGATCTAGAATTATTTAATGAGTTGTTGAAAAGAGTGACCACACTGAGATCCAAGAGTATTCTGGATGAGTTTTTGTCTCAATTCGATATGAATTCAACTACCTCTAAACCCATCATATTATCGGCACACGATCCAATTAGGTATATTGGTGACGTACTAGCGTCCGTTCATTCCATCATCGCAAATGAAGCTGATTTCGTGAAGTCACTATTTGACTTTCAGGATGAAGACTTAAAAGATACCCCAATTTCTATACTTCAACAAAACAAGACATTCTTGAAAGGCATCGACAACAAATTGCTGAACGATATCATCCAGTCGCTATCCAATTCGTGTCGTATTCGTATCGAGCAAATCGTGAGGTTTGAAGAAAATCCGATCATCAATTTCGAGATTGTGAGGCTGCTGAAACTTTACAGAGTTATGTTCGAGAGAAAGGGAATTCAGGACGATAGTTCTATTATTAACAATTTAAAGTCGTTGGAAGACATTTCCAAAAACAGAATTATTGGATACTATGAAGACTATATGAAGCAAACAGTCATGGCGGAAACAAAAAATTCTTCAGATGATTTACTGCCACCAGAGTGGCTATCAGAGTATATGAATAAATTGGTAGAGTTATTTGAAATTTATGAAAAGACACATGCTGCCGAAGATGAGGAATCAGAAGATAATAAATTGCTCTCATCTAAGAATTTACAAACAATTGTAGAACAACCAATAAAAGATGTTCTGTTAAAACAATTGCAAACATCTTTTCCTTTGGCGAAAAAAAATGAAAAAGAAAAGGCATCATTGTTAACTATAGAGATAAACTGTTTCGATTTAATTAAATCTAGACTTCAACCTTTTGAGGGATTGTTTGCACAAGATGATGACAGCCGGAAAATCACCATCTGGGTTTGTGATAAACTGAAGGAATATACTAAGCAAATGCTAACTTTACAAATAAAATTCCTATTTGAGAATACAGGTTTAGACCTTTACAGCAATTTGGTCAATATGATTTTTCCTGTGGACTCAGTAAAGGATGAATTGGATTATGATATGTACTTAGCCCTGAGGGATAATTCATTGATGGAATTAGACATGGTCAGAAAAAATGTGCATGATAAGTTGAACTATTATCTACCTCAGGCGTTAACAGATGTTCAAGGTAATTTACTATTTAAATTAACGTCACCAATGATAGCTGATGAAATATGCGATGAATGTTTCAAGAAGTTGTCGCTATTTTATAATATCTTCAGGAAACTGTTGATTCATTTGTATCCGAACAAGAAGGATCAGGTATTCGAAATTTTAAATTTTTCCACTGATGAATTTGACATGTTGATAGGTATTGATCACTGAGAGATGAACAACTTCTGTTTAAAATCGTCTCACAAAGACGCATCTTGCCCATAATGTAGCGATGCTCTATATCTCAAATATTTGTTACCTTTTTTATGTTGGTATGCGGCGGGTATCTATATAATATATGGGTGTATACATACGTAGGGGGAACATCAAAAAGAAAATAATGATCACTCAAGTACTATTTAAAATCTTGCCTACAGAATTATCCTTTGTGATGGTTCTTACGGGGCTTTCGTTTCTACTACTGCTTTCACTGCATGTTCTGTCATCCAAGTCATCGTGTACTTGACGTCCTTCACGAACCGATTGCAGCATATTTGGTTGTTCCTTCATATTGGATTCAATTGGTTTGTCATGTGAGGTAAGTGCTACGGACACGTTAGAATGTATAGGGGATGGTGATCTCTGTACTTGTTTTTCTTTTGCTTCATCGATAATACTTAAATCGATCACTCCAAAGGAGGATGTGGATCTTGCACGCCTATGCTTTTTTTGAACCATTCCAGGTTTCCTTGGTATAGTATGTAAATTGTGCGTGTGGAGATCCTGTTGCTGTTGTGGAGGAGGAGGCAGTGGTTGAGATAGCGGCTGCTGTTGGTCTCTATTGAAACTTAGTATGGATGTCATTGTAGAAGGAATATTAGGATTGGTGAACTTTCCTATTGGAAGTGACAAGTTACGGCTGTGAAGGGAAGTCGGCTTCTTGTTTAAAGGCGATTCTTGAGATTTTGTACCAGAGGGAATTCGCCTAGCCACATCTTCCTCCTTAATGGAAATATTGTCATTCAACGCAGCAACTGCGGATGCACCTATTCTTGCAGGAGAATTAGCTCTTCGTTGTACATTTGTAACTGTGGAGTGTGATATACCGCCGGTAGAGGATGATGCTGGAAACTTATATGGAGAGGGCTGTCGACTCATTGGAGTTGGTGACACTGTGTTCATGTTTAGAGGTTTTAATGACTTCATAGAACCATTCAATCTGGGCAGATTTTCTGAAGATTGCGTGCCTTCTGTATTGTTATGTGGTTGATTGCCCCCTGCCTTCATCGGCGAAGACGCCGGTACGCCATGGTCGGTGTTGAATAGTTTATGTATTTGATTTATGGGCAGACCTGAACTGGAAGCAAGCTTAAACAACTCTATCGAACGATTCAAGTTTTCAAGTTTATAATATTGCTGCTTAGTCTTTTCTTGTTCTATTTTCAAATCCATAGCTTTCATTAAAGCATTCTCAGAAAAAGCCCATTCCGATACATTAGTACCAAATATTATATCTAACAGCGATTTGCTCTTGTTGACATTATTATGACTATTATCATTGCTTTCCTTTGGCTGGCTGTAACTGTTGAAAGTACTCATTGGTCGCCTGTGCTCACAGATGGTTGCAAGTTTTCCATGTAATGTAATTTGCTACTTATTTTCCTACTGCACGCGCAAGTTTTCTCGTTGACTGTTATTAAGAAACAAATGAACAAACAACAACTGCACTAGAAGAGCAACAAGACTAGTTTCCGCTTTCCTTCTCTTTTTCTTTTTTAAAAAAGCCAATACTGCATTTGCAGCTTACTGAAGAGGCCAAAAGAAACAAGGCTTGATGATAGTCAGTAATCTTCCTCTGGACCTCTTCGCCGAGTTCTTCGAGAAGTTCCCAATAAGGTAATCGAAACGAGAGAAAAAAAGACGAGCAAAAAAATTTCTCAATTTGCCTACTTTTAAGGGTTCGGAGAGGAAGGTTTAGTTGTAAATCATGACATTATTGGGCGAAGCGTAAGTGGCTTTGAAGAAGAGGAATAGCTATTCGACCAAAACTTGAAGATACTATCATACCCAACTTGGAGCGCTCAGTGACTAGTCTGCCTTTAGTGCTGTCCTGCCTCCCGTCATGCCAAGAGCCGTACTCTCCCCTTAAGGGCTGCTATTTTTTTCCGGTAGGTGTTCGGAATCCCCTTTCGAGAAAAGTAATTAATCCGAGAATTCCTTATATTTCTTATCAGGAATAGTAAGCGAAAAGGACGTTGAACTATAGCAGATCAGCGCGTCTTCATAATCCCAGAAGGAGGCGGGAAGAACAAGCCCCCCCCCATATAGTTTTACTGGTCTCCTTTCAATCTGTTTGTTCTGAACCTACTTTCATTCTTTTGGCAGATATATGTTGCAACACGTACATAGAGTGAGTTTACTTCTTTCAGTAGCATGAGAGGTTGGGTTGATTGATGCTAAACAAAAAAATTCCGCCCTGATGGTGAAAAAAGATAACGGGGCGAGCTGGGAATTGAACCCAGGGCCTCTCGCATGCTTTGTCTTCCTGTTTAGGCAGGAAGTCGCCCAAAGCGAGAATCATACCACTAGACCACACGCCCGATTATTTCGTGTGGTTGTGTCATGAAGTTAGTCAATACTAGCCGTCTTAACAATATTAATACCTGTCAGAAGAGCAGCTTGATTGACGGAATGTTACTTATCCCATATAATCTATATAGGATCTAAATCTGACTAAAGGGTGGAAGCATAGATCTTCGGAGCTAAACTGATTGCTCAATTATTTATACGTTTAGGTTCATCAAGGCAACCGGGGCTTTGAAAATACTTCATCTTGTTTTTTTCGCAACAACTGTTTCATACGTGTTTCATACGTCTTGTACGTTTAGGTTGATGAATCTGGTGATGCAGGGGTATTTCATTTTGAAGTGTAGTAGAGGTCTTCTAATGAAAACTCGGCAGGGCCCTAAGCTCAAACTCTACCTCATCTACGTTGACCCTTTTTACCTTCTAGATGCCATCAGTTGTTAATAGTAGTAATGGAATACGATTTGCCAATCAATCTTACAATCGCATATAATTCGTCACTGTTGAATATCTGCGACGTACACCATCTAATCACTTCGCTTAGTCGATATAACCATTTGTTTGAAAAGATGAATTGATTCTAATCTTGCCTCTCTCGGGTTATGTTATTATTATTTTTACGTTTTGGCACGTGAATCTTCAGTAATTGATTGCACGCTTGATAAACGAAAAAAACATAAACAAATAAGGTAAGACTGCATTGTAAATCCTAGGAATGAGAAAGAACAGAGAAGCTAACTGCAATTATGAATGGTGTCTGTATACAATTAAATACTAATGTTGACGGAGAAAGAGAATAAAAGACAAGAATTAACTAAATATTGAAGAAGAGTAAAATACACAATAGAAAAGAATGACTCCTTTTCCCAACACTTGTAGGAGTGTTCAAACAGTTTCTTCATCAAATACAGTTTCGATGGGTTTTTCCATCAATGATGCATGTCCGAAAACGCTGACGGCAGAAGCACCGATCAACCATAGCAAAGTTGAGATTGGCGAAGCTAAGAAACCTATTGGCACAGCAACACAAACCAGTCCGGTGTATAGTTGGTTGGTCTTGAAAGAACCAAATGGAGTTACGAGCTCCTCACCCTTTAGTTTGTTTATACCAACAATACCAGCTACGACTAGAACAATAACAAAGAGTAGCAACAAGTTTGTTAATAATGTGTAAATGCTCAAACAACCAATAATCAAACCATAGTTACTGGAAAAGTACTTCAGGTTATACGCCACTCTGGATTGAACTTCCCCAAAGTTTTGAGGTTTGGAAATTTTCTTGAAATTGAAAAATTCTTGCGGGGTGCGAAGGGTTGCTAATTTAGATTGCAAGGATTGGAACTCGCTCTTAATATTTTCCATGGAGAAGTTTTGAGTGAAACGTGAAACTTGCTATAGAAATATAGAAAAAAGGTTAACGCGTTAGTATAGTTTTTCAATGATGCAAATGTGTTTACAATTTAGAACTTACGGCTAAAGCTCCTAACTGGTTCATTATTGGAGTATTTGATGTTATTTTATGCGTATTTGACGGCTGATAGTTCCAAACTCAGTGTTCAAAGCCCTGCAATATTGAATTCAATCTGAATTCTTTCGATTTGTATTTATATTCGTTGTTATTATTTATTTTTTCTTTTTGCCTCGATTGCATGTGACAAAAGTGCAAAATTCGTATCGCACGACACAGAACTCCGCCACTAATTAGAACCAGAGAAGTAGCAATGAAGGCTCATTAGTAGGTTATATTTAATTGTTTACGTATTCATGTTACGACACGTCCCTTTTCAAAGACCTAAATCTTGTTTCACAAGAGCTTTACAGATTGGATGATACGTGTCCTTGAATTTGTCGAAAGTTGCAAGTGCCAATCGACGGTCTACAGAGTTTAATAGTCTGTAACCGGGACGGACAAACTTCATTCTACCTACAGTTCCCAACCAATCGGCCAAATGCTTATATTCTTCTTGCAGCTTGGCAAAGATCTGAAATTTGAACATCTTGAAAACAACTTCCGCGTTCTGTGATTTAACAATGTTATCTTGATAGATATCTAACAGTGCCCTAGATGCCACGGGAAACTTGGCCCAGTCAAAATCTTTTGGTTTCTTGTTGGAATGGCCATTTTGTGTCAAAGTTTCCAAGAACAAAACCAATTGATTTGAATTAAAATCCTTAATGTCAATAGCGTTAAATTCAGACCGGAAATCCTCTGTGGTTTTCAAATGTTGAGCCATTTCGACCCACTTGTCAGCCAATTGATAAACATTATCAGCCAAATCCGTAATAAAATGAGGCCTTGGTGGCATACCTGGTTTATACAGCCAAGTTTCCCAGTCAACGGAATCCAAAATTTCTTTCTTTTCGGGATAGAACTCATACAAAGTATCCAAAAACTGGAAAGTATCCAATGATTTTTTGGCAAACTTCTTGAAATAGTGTCTAATAAATGGATCAAATTCAGCCTTACCACCCAAAATAGTTTCCAAGTGAAATAGTAAGTTGAACCCCTTTTCGTACGGAACAGTGGAAAAGGCATCGTCAGGGTCAGTGTTATCGTTCAAGTTTTGTACCAAAGTGGAAAATCTTTCAGGATCTTTCATAGAATCAATAGAATTCTGCAAATCGCTCCAACCAATCAGAGCACTGAAATGTCTAGTTGGTTCGCCATGAATGGCACCAATAATTCTTCTTTCTAAGTAAACGGTCCAACCTTCATTCAACCAAAAATGATTCCACGAACAATTGGTCACTAAGTTACCAGACCATGAGTGAGCAAGTTCATGGGCGATGACATCAATGTTGGATCTGTCATGTGCAATCAAGGTGGGCGTAGCAAAAGTCATATTCGGAGACTCCATACCGCCGTAAGGGTACGAATCGACGTTAACTAAGATATCATAAGTGCCCCACTCGTATTCAAAGATAATTTTCTCAGCAGTTTGAATGAATTTCTCTACATCGTTTTCAAATTCCCATTGACAATCTTTCAAACGAAATGGTTCAGTGTAAACTGTGGAACGAGGTCCAATTGGAGCGCTTGACAGATCACCGGAAGCAATACCGATCAGGTAGGCTGGGATAGGGACTTTCTGTTCAAATCTGTAAATATTAGTATCCTTGCTTGTATCTTCAATCCTGATGCCTGAAAAAACCACTGGTAGTGGGGACTCGATAGATGCAGTGAAAGTAGACTTCACAGAGGGAGTATCAAAGCAGGGGAACAAAGACCTCGCATGAATAGCTTCCAACTGTGAAAACACGTACGGTTTACCGCCCTTGGTTTGCTTGCTGTTCAACCATTGCAAAGCGGTGCACTTGTCAGTCGTACGAAATTGAATATTCAAGGTAAAGTTATCGTTGCAAGAAGCGTTATTGATGACTAACCTGGAGCCCAATGGCTCCTTTCTTTGCTCAATTTGAAAATCTGCCTTGGAACCATCAATATGAACCTCCTGGACATCCAAATAGGATGTATCCAGATGTAATTCATCCGATTTATTTTTACCTTCGTGCAGTTTTTTCAATTGGAATGTAACGCTCCCTGAAATGGCTGACTTTTCGAAGGAAACAGACAGGTTTAAATCGGTGTGAAGAACTGCGAAGTCCTTATAATTTGACAAAGTAGACTGATCGTATTCGGGGGAGCGGGAAGGTCTTCTCTGCTCAATTGAAAGAGGCAACATTTTATGAGGGGTGGAAATGTGTATGTTTCTTGAGATTACAGTAAGTAAACCTCGAAATCGAAGTGTGGGCAGGTAAATAGAGCTGGAATGACGAATGACAAATGGAAGCAAGAACATCAATTAGAACACCAAGATAACCTAATACATAAAGCAAACTATACTAAAGTGCGTTTATATAAGTCAAACGAAAAAGTGGAAGAAAAAAAGTGGCATGATTTTCCATACGCAATGCCCCCGGAAACTGAAGACGCATTGTGTCAAAAGATGAATGAAAGCCACGACGAAACAGCCGAAAATGGTGACAGGAGAGGGCCAACGAGCCCCGTGAGAAGACCTGTGTAGGGCGTACCCATGAAGGAGGCCCCTATGATTTTCCATTTGGAAACACTCAGGATGTTTTCTGATGACTGGATGATGATGTCCTTGAGGACCAGGAGACAGCCAAAAAATACAATTGAGATCGCGAGCACAACAACCAAAGGCCTTGTGTTGATGTCATAGCGAACATACCTTTCATTGATATGATGCGTAGATGGCGTTACTGACGGTGAGCTGTTGTACATAGAGTTTTTGACTCTCACGCTTTGATTATCCCTAAAATCACCCGGAATTCTGTACTGGGATTCAACCGGCACTACCTGCTTCTGTACCCTTCTTTTATGCAGCAGCTTCCGCAGTTGGTTAGTGGTTCCGCATTTCTGTGATTTGCTTCCATCTACAGTTGAAGTTTTCCTCTTAAAGAATTGCCCAATTGACCTCTTTGATACGTGCTCCATTAATATCTTGCGCCGAAATTGTCACACTATGCTCACGTATGATTAGTGTATTTATATATGAATAATTCAAATGGCAGGCAGTTTCTTGTTCGAGCCAGCATTGGCGAAAAAAATGCCAAAAGTAGAAGTAAATACGGTAGACACTCCAGCAAGATAAAGCTGCAATATATAACACATCACGGCGATGCTTGTATATTTAGGAGCTCTTACGTCCACCAATGCTAATATATCCTCCTAATGATGGCGCTGATACTGGTAAAAACTCATAATGGTAGTAGTCATTAGCCAATACCTGCCTCTTTTTTCCGGGTCATGCCGCATTCTTTAATCAAAAGGCGATGCAACCTACTACATGAGAAGATGACCGCGCAAGCAAAGGTTTAGGAGAGCGTTATACGCTTTACCCAGCCGTCCATTGCACCATGTCTTACCAACGGAACAGTGCAAGAGCCTCTCTTGACCTCAGAAGTCAATATCAACAACTGGAAGGCAGAATGAGGTCAGAACATTTTAATCCCGCCTATCAACAGCAGCAACAAAAAGGCCAGAACATGCCCTTGTCACTACCCTCGTCGCTTGCGCAACGCAATCCTATACCTTACCCTATCGACGCTGTGACTTCCGATCCCACTATCCCGGCTCAGTTGAACGTATATGATCACGATCGGCAAAATTCGATAGTCGATGCTGCGGCTGGCACCAATACGACGCACTCTTTGAACTCTAATAATATTCCATCATCTCAAAATAATAATATTAATAATAACAATATCAATAATGTTGGTTCCTTCACTGACCCTTCCATGCTAACGCTGCCAAAAATGTCTTTACATAGCCACCAGAAGCAGTATGATTCTAACCAAAACGATCCTAGGTCCCCTCTGGCGATACTGATACCCACTTCTGCGCAGCCCACTGATGTCTTGTCTGCCAGGTTTTCTGCCTGGAGAAATGTTATTCGTGCCATCTTGGTATATCTCTCTGAGACCGCCTCAATACAGGACGAAATAGTTAGACAGCAACTGAGGTTGTCCCATGCTGTGCAGTTCCCCTTTTTCAGCATTGAAAACCAATATCAACCGGTCTCTAATGAAGACAAGTCCATGCAGAAATTTTTTCTGCCCTTAGGAAGTGGGTCCGTTCAAGATTTGCCCACGATGCTGACCAAGTATCATGATAATCTGGCCTCTTTGGCATCGAAAAGTTCCAAGGAGTTGACCAGTGAAATTATACCCAGGCTAGAGGATTTGAGAAGAGATTTACTAGTCAAGATTAAAGAAATTAAGGCTTTGCAGTCTGATTTTAAAAATTCCTGTAGTAAAGAGCTTCAGCAAACTAAACACTTGATGAAGCTTTTTAATGAATCATTAAAAGAATGTAAATTAGGTACACCAAAGAGTGACCCATTTTTGATAAAATTGCAATTGGAAAAGCAAATCAAAAGACAGTTGGTGGAAGAAAATTATTTGCACGAGGCATTCGATAACTTGCAGAATTCAGGGGCCCAGTTAGAAAGTGTTATTGTAATGGAAATACAGAACGGATTGACCAGCTACGCTAGAATTCTTGGCAAAGAAGCCCAAGTTGTATTTGACTCAGTTATCTCTAAATTAGATTCCACGATACTGAACAAAAACACGAATCTTGAATGGGATAGTTTCATTCTAAGGAATATTTCCAATTTTGTGCCTCCAAATTTACCCATGAGGAGGTTTAAAGAGATCTCGTATAGCAATCAAAACGATCCTTTTACTTTTGAAGTTAAATCTGGGTTTCTGGAGAAAAGATCAAAATTTTTAAAGTCATACTCACGTGGGTTTTATGTCCTCACTCCAAGCTTTTTACATGAATTTAAGACACCAGATAAGCATAAATTTTCCACACCGTTAATGTCAATACCATTAGTGGAATGTACTGTCACTGAGCATTCCAAAAAGACGAAATCCAACTCAGAGCAGGGCAAGAACAAGTTTATATTGCGTACGAATTCTAACGGACTAATACATAGGGGTCACAACTGGGTATTCAAAGTAGACTCTTATGACGATATGATAGAATGGTTTGGAAATATCAAAGCCTTATCAAGTTTGCCCAACTATGACGACAAATGCAAATATGTGAGTAAAGTTGCCAAACTGTCTAAAGAAAAAGCCAAGAGTAATGAAAACACCACGGAGAGCGTGACCCCCCAGGTAACTAATGAGCAACATACGAGATACGATGATGTGAGTAGTAGCAATTTTCCCTTGAATTCCATTCCAAAATTAGACAATTTGACAATCACTAACACCACGTCATCGATACCGGAAACGAATGATTCACAAATTCAGAATAGGGTTCCTGAATTTTACATAGAAAATGTAGATTCCCCTAGAAAAAGCAATCAGCTGTGACAAGTAAATTAATTATATAGTAATGCTCTAGTTTGTATGTAATATTATGTATAAGTTTTCTCATAAACAAGGCTTCTATTTTCAAAAAAAACATCAGCCCCTTTCCTCCTCTTCTAATAATTTACAAATAGGATTCAGTACAAAGTTTTCCCAATCTTTATCAAACTTCAAATCAGAGAATTTATACAATGAATACTGCTGGTTTCTTGCGCCCATCACCCTTAGGCAGTCATAGTCCAGTTTCGTAATTTGTAAGAAAAGGTCGGACAAATTGGGGTATCTCAGAGGATCTTTGGTTGTGTTATAATCAGGATCACTCGGCTCTTTAAAGAAAAAACCAGTAGTTTCACCGTCATCTTCGAGTTTTGCAAAATATTTCTTTTGTAACTCCCATTGTGGTGGAGCTTTTCCGATATTCCCGTTGGCATCCCATGGAGTAACTATATCTAACAATGGGCCCGCCGAGGCATGAACTATGGGGATCAAACCGGAAGCCATATACTCTACAACTGCAATTCCAAAGTGCTCATTCCACATGGCATTAACACCGAAAGTAGATTTGTTTAGTAATATTTCAATCTTATCGAAGGGCAGATTTTTTTCGAATGATATCAAATGTTTAGGAATTTTTAATACATTTTCTGACCAGTCTTGTAAACTTTTAACATAATTTTCATCTTGCTTGGATCTAGTGGACCCCGCCATTATCAATTTAATTGGCGATACAGAATCCGGTAAATTTTTCAAGAAAGTTGCAAAGGACTCAATGATTAACTTATGACGTTTCTCAGGACGAAATTGTGCCAACACAATTGCTTGATTTAATCTCTCACCCTTTGCAGTACCAAACTTTTGCTTCCAATCTACTAATTTCTCAGTAGAGCATGGAGGATATATAATTTTACACGTATTGGATTGCCAAATTTGCTTTATGTGGTTATTTGTCCATGTTGAGTTTGTGATTACAATATCAATTTTAGAACCAATGGATTGATAAATTAACATAAAAACTTTCCAGTATAATATTTTACCGTAAACTTTGATACCCTTCTTGGGCATTTTGAACAGCTTATTTAACATGTCTTTTGACATTATCGGATAATGCGTATATGTGACGATAGGAATTCTCCTCAAAAACCTAGCAATAATAGGATAGCTGAAAGGGTACCCCATTGTATCAATCCATATATCAGGTGGACACTGAATAATGGATTCAAATGCGAGAATCATTGATCCAATTGCTTGTCCAATCAACGTGAAATGCTTCCATGTCGAAGAATCCACCAAGTATCTTAGCTTCAATGAAATGAAAAATATTCTATCCGAATCCAAGTCGTAATCGAACTTCACTTTCACATTATTTAGAATATTCTCCGGAGTAACATTCTCTCCATTCACAAAATCCCCTGAATAAATGACAATAACGTTCTTAGCATCTTTTCTCAAAGTGATATCTACAGCTTTCCAGAGCACTTTTTCCCCACCACCACCAGCATTACAATACGGATGAAAAAAACCAAAAACTTTCACATTCTTCTCACCACAGGAGGCAACTGCTCTGTTCAGTAATGAAGATTTTTTGGAGAACGGATTCAAGTTGGAATACACCCATTGACGGAAGATCCACGTGAGAACCTTAATTAGTCCATACACTAGTACTAAAGATGATACAACATATTTTTTGAACCCAAAATGAGACTTAACCTCTTCAAAATTGTAGTTTGTCCAAGCACTGCCCATTTTCGCCTGCAATCACCTGAACATGTTGGTTACACTTGGATACTAACATCCATCTTCACTTCACTTACCTCTCAATCTTATTATTTATTGAACTTTTCACTTTTTGTTTAGCTTACCCGAAGGACATAGATGTAGCGATGACAACGATGAATGATACGTCAGTTAAAAGGGTCTTCGTCGAACTCTTCATCTAACCCTTCATTTGCAGTGTGCTTGGTTGATGAACCTTCTTCCATTAATGATCGACAGCTGCAGTGAATAATGTCTCATCATAAGAAGAGGGTGTACCCTCAAGCTCAGGTGCCATACATTGCAAGTATGCCAATAGTTGCAGAGCAACAGCAGTCTCAACAACAAATCGACCAAGCAGCTTATGCAATGGGCAACCTCCAATTGAACAACAGGGCTAACTCATTCACACAGCTAGCTCAAAATCAACAGTTTCCTGGTTCTGGGAAAGTGGTCAATCAACTATACCCTGTGGATTTGTTTACAGAATTACCTCCGCCAATCCGTGACCTGTCTTTACCACCTCCTCCAATCACCATTTCTCAGGATAACATTGTGACTCCATCCGAATATTCAAATGTTCCATACCAGTACGTCAGGTCTACTTTGAACGCAGTGCCAAAAACAAACTCTCTGCTGAAGAAAACGAAGTTACCATTCGCCATTGTTATTAGACCATATTTGCATTTGCAAGATTCAGACAACCAAGTACCGCTAAATACTGACGGAGTCATTGTCCGTTGTCGCCGTTGTCGTTCATATATGAACCCTTTTGTCGTTTTCATTAACCAAGGGAGAAAATGGCAATGTAATATATGCCGTTTCAAAAATGATGTCCCATTTGGGTTTGATCAGAACTTGCAAGGCACTCCAATCAACAGATATGAAAGAAACGAAATTAAAAACTCTGTCGTGGATTACTTGGCTCCCGTAGAATATTCTGTTAGGGAACCCCCACCATCTGTTTATGTATTTCTTTTAGATGTTTCTCAAAACGCTGTCAAAAATGGTTTATTGGCTACTTCTGCCAGAACCATTTTAGAAAACATAGAATTTCTACCAAATCATGATGGAAGGACCAGAATTGCTATTATATGTGTTGATCATAGCCTTCATTATTTCTACGTTCCTTTGGATGATGATTATGAAGTATCGGATGAGGATGATGAAGAATCAGATGGTGAAGAAGAAGATGAAGACGAGGAAGAGGAAGACGTTGATGATTCAGAAACAATTCAAATGTTTGATATTGGCGATTTGGATGAACCATTTTTACCAATGCCGAGTGATGAATTAGTAGTTCCACTAAAATATTGTAAAAATAATCTGGAAAAATTGTTGAAAAAGATACCTGAAATTTTTCAAGACACACACAGTAGCAAGTTTGCACTTGGACCTGCCCTAAAAGCTGCCTCAAATTTGATAAAAAGCACTGGAGGCAAAGTTGAAGTCATTTCATCAACTTTACCAAATACTGGCATCGGGAAATTGAAAAAAAGAAGTGAACAGGGCATATTAAACACACCAAAAGAAAGCTCTCAGCTACTGTCGTGTAAAGATTCCTTTTATAAAACATTCACAATTGAGTGTAATAAACTACAAATAACAGTGGACATGTTTCTGGCATCAGAGGACTACATGGACGTTGCAACTCTATCTCACCTGGGCCGTTTTTCTGGTGGTCAAACACATTTTTATCCTGGTTTTAATGCCACCAGTTTGAACGATGTTACTAAGTTTACTAGGGAATTATCAAGGCATTTATCCATGGATATTTCAATGGAAGCTGTTATGAGAGTTCGTTGTTCTACTGGCTTGAGGGCCACATCGTTTTTTGGCCATTTTTTTAACAGATCCTCTGATTTATGCGCTTTTTCCACAATGCCTAGAGATCAGTCTTATCTTTTCGGGATATCCATCGAAGACTCATTAATGGCAGAATATTGCTACTTGCAAGTGTCAACATTGTTGACTCTAAACACTGGTGAACGTAGAATTAGAGTCATGACGTTAGCTCTACCAACATCCGAATCAGCTAGGGAAGTGTTTGCATCCGCAGATCAACTAGCCATTACTGATTTCATGACACAAAACGCGGTGACTAAGGCTTTGAATTCAAGCATGTACTCTGCGAGGGATTTTATCACAAAATCGCTCGAAGATATTTTAAATGCCTACAAAAAAGAAATTTCGATGTCTAATATAAATTCAGTAACCTCACTTAACCTATGCGCAAATTTGAGAATGTTACCTCTGTTAATGAATGGACTAAGTAAACATATAGCCCTCAGACCGGGCGTTGTTCCAAGCGATTACCGTGCAAGTGCGTTGAATAGGTTGGAAACGGAGCCTCTTCATTATTTGATAAAGAGCATTTACCCTACAGTTTACTCCCTGCACGACATGCCCGACGAAGTCGGTCTACCTAACTTTGAAGGAAAAACGGTTCTTCCTGAACCTATAAATGCCACTATATCTCTTTTCGAAAGATATGGCCTGTATTTAATTGACAATTCCGCAGAATTATTTTTATGGGTTGGCGGAGATGCTGTTCCTGAGTTACTAATAGATGTATTCAACACTAACACCATATCTCAAATTCCTGTGGGGAAAAGTGAACTTCCTCTTTTGAACGATTCGCCTTTCAATGAAAGACTAAGGAGGATAATCGGTAGAATTAGAGAAAACAATGATACAATCACATTTCAATCATTATACATAATAAGAGGACCATCTATTAACGAGCCCGCCAACCTAAACTCCGAAAAAGATATGGCTTCTTTAAGGCTATGGGCATTAAGTACTCTTGTCGAAGACAAAGTTTTAAATTGTGCTAGTTATAGAGAATACTTACAGAGTATGAAGACTAGTATCAACAGATAACAATCAGTCTTTCTTTAATCTTTATCTTTA
>JXWR01002451.1_pt1 | contig 15232 bp, 7 predicted proteins | sample 315541 | NCBI WGS metagenome assembly JXWR01 (sample SAMN03273951, study PRJNA271842) | soil metagenome | isolation source: rice field ambient CO2 | place: India: CRRI Experimental farm Cuttack,Odisha-753006 | collected 2013-12-17
CAGAGTTCCTCAAAGTAATAAAGTGGAGATTATTACAAACGCTCCTAGTGGTGAAGGACAAGTTGATGAAGAATGATAGTGCCAGCTTGATTGTTCTGAAGCTGTTGCCTATATTTAACAAACATTTCAGCACTTTTTGTGATGCCAGAGAAGCTGTGCTAAGCGATTTGACTCTTGAAAGGCATAAATCAGCCAACATCGATCTACAAATTGCCGTTGAGTTTAATAAAAACTACAAAATACATAAATCATTATCATTGAAGCCGAATGCTCTTCAGAAAGAAATTGAAAAATCCATAAGGAAAACTGTGATCGGGCTCCTTCCTCACCTTTTTGATAATGATGAGTTAGATTCATTGCTTGTTTTCACATTAATGACGGAAGTTCTCACTACGTGCATTATTTCTCCATTAATTTTCAAATTTACTGATCCAGATAGTTGGAATTTAAGAATTGTAAGCCTTTCACAAAATTATTTCGAGGAAAAGCACAAAGTTCACAAGATAAGAAGAATGTTGAGTAAAGAGTTACAAGATCATAGAAAAGTGATGAATGACGTAGCGAACAAAGATGTTGGAGAACCCTCAAGTGAAAAATTGGAGCTTAATGCTGAATATACTGGAAAACAATTCGAGCATTATCTCAACCAGTTGGACTCCTTGTTGGATTTAAGTGATATCAAATATGTTGCGTATTCATTGGCCCTCAAAATATACCAATTGAAAGAAAATGAACATTTGACCAAGGAAAATTTGAAGTATAAGAAACGATTACTGCTTTCCTTAAATTTGATTGAATCAAAGTTATCGGTCCCTGGCTCGGAAATCGATACGGCAAGCAAAAAGCTTGCAAGAGAGGCTAATTATCCCGATTTAAATATGGATAATGGAATAGTATTGAAGGAAATGGCTTCATTTCTTACCTCCATCACATTGAAGGACATTGTAGACGATAGCGAGTTTCTTCCTTTTTTTGAATCATTTTTAGGCAGTGTTCCTGAAACACAGGGTTCAACATTTTTAGAGTATTCGCAAACAATTGAATCATTCAAAAATCCCTTGGAAGATGCTACATCTGAAGATATAATTTCTGGTTATTCAGGAATTAGCACAATGCAACTGCAAGAGATTTCTTCAAAGTTTTTTCATAACAATAACTTGCAAAATATGAAATTGCTGGATGAAGGTTTAGTGAAAAATATAATACTTTTCAGAAATTCCTTTCAAATCAACAACGATGAAGACACATTTATCCTAGCTCGGAAAAGCGTTTTACTACTACAGACAGAGGCTATAAAGTATCTCGATGATAGATTTTTACCTCTTTTCAAGAAAACACCTTCATTTCTCAAAATGCTTTCAACATCCCACATCATTTCGACTGATATATATGCTCACTTTCTGAGTAGAATCGGTGGTGTTAACAATCCAGAACAAAACAAAATGATAAAAGATAATGTGAAGACTGATTTTATGAATCCTGTCAGAATATTCGCAAACCCCGGCATCACAGATGCTTTAGATAATATAGTGAATGGATCGGGATCCAAGCCGGATAAATCAAGAATAAGCTCAAATCCCCGTTATTCTCAGCTCTTTGGTTCAGAAAATGACAACATTTTCAAAGATAAACTCTTCGACGATGAAAACGATAATACCTCAGAAATTTCTGTTGTCGAGGATCAGTTGGATCACCCACGTAATATGGAGAAAGTAAGTGTTTCCAGCGGGAATTCAGGCCTAAATCCTAGCCAATTTTATGGGTCAAACAACTTTAGGGATAATATAGCATCCTTGACTATTTCAATTGATCAGATTGAGAAAGAGCTTGAACTTTTAAGGCATTTGATTTTGAAGGCAGATCTGACCAACAATCAAATGCAGTTGAAAATTTTAAAAAAGTCACAAAGAACCCTATTAAAGGAACTAGAAATGAAGGAACTGTTGAAACAGCAATATATGGTACAAGAAAATGGTAATAGTTTGTTCAGAAAAACTAAGATATACATTAGGTCGTACTTCAGTGAGAATTCTAGTAATGGCCTAAAAGAAATAACTTATTATATCATCAATATCCATCATTTTAACAATGGGCAGGTAAGTTCTTGGGATATGGCAAGGAGATATAATGAATTTTTTGAATTAAATACATATTTGAAAAAGAATTTTAGGGATCTGATGAGGCAGTTGCAAGATTTGTTCCCGTCAAAAGTGAAAATGTCATTGAAATATCATGTTACAAAAACATTGCTTTATGAGGAACGAAAGCAAAAACTTGAAAAGTACTTGCGAGAACTATTATCTATTTCTGAAATATGCGAAGATAACATTTTCAGAAGATTTTTGACAGATCCTACCCCATTCAAACTGAACAAGGAATATATGCATGATGATATTCTGGAGGAGCCACTTCATGAACCTATTGGTAGTAGTAATAGCACAAGTAATAGCAGTTCTGTTGTTGATTTACAAAGCTCTGAAGACGGCGGTGAATTGAATTTCTATGAAGATGAAAGACATTTTTTCACCGATTCTGGCTATCCTTTTTATTCGCAAAATAAATCTTTTGTTAAACAGATATGTGACTTATTTATTTCGCTCTTTGCTTTAAATAAGGCCAACGCGGGTTGGTTAAGAGGAAGGGCTATAATTACCGTTTTACAACAGCTTCTTGGGAGCACTATTGAAAAGTATATAAAGGTCAGCATTCAAAAATTGAGATCAGAGGATCAAGTATTTGAAGCAATAGTTACATTCAAGAATATGCTATGGGGTGATAACGGTCTGTTCGAAAGAAAAAGAAATGAAACGGCAGAGGCAACAAGAAGCGAAGGTGAAAGGTTACGGACGGAACAACTCGCTTTAACCAGTTTGCAAAGACTCTTCGCAGACACTTGTGGTCGTGTAGTCGGTCTAAGAGATTCTCATGAAGCTGCTGGCCGGGTCCATGCCATGCTACAGAATCCGTATTTAAATGCCAGCTTACTGTTGGAAGCTCTTGATGCAATTTTATTGGACATAATATGTAATGACTGAAAATAAAACTTGACTAAGTACCGAACAATCTAAAAAAAAAAGTGTAATTGTCACAATAGCAAATAAATTGGTACACTTCTTCAGCCGCTTTAAAAATTGTGTACTTCTTCTTAAAACAATTGGGAAGTATTTATTTTTCACGCTTTTGTAATCTGAAAAAAAAAAAATATCAATGATATTCAACAGGCTAGCAACTAACGAAATCAAAAGAAATAAAATAAGCCATAAGCTATAGTATCATAAAGTCAAAATGCCTAGATTAGAAGAGATTGACGATTTCAATGATATCGACGACCTTGATATGGAATTGGCCGAGTTAGATCCATCTTTGAGGACGCCGATCGCTCCCAAGATAACGCCTAAGGTTGTAAGGAGCCAGGACCAAGAGAACCCTGCATTTTTACCTGGCACGAATAACAACAGTAATAGCAACAACAATAGTAGCAACGAAAAAGAGCAGTTGAGTTTTATTAACCCAAAAACTGGTAAGGTTGAACGTTCGGAGGCTATTTCGAAGAAAGATTTAGAAGAAGTCAAAAGATTCCAAGTACTCTATCCATGTTACTTTGACATAAACAGATCACATAAGGAAGGGAGAAGGGTTCCTAAGGAGTTGGCTGTTGAAAATCCTTTGGCTAAAACTATGGCAGATGCTGTCCGTGAATTGGGAATATTATGCATTTTTGAAGGTGAAAAATGTCACCCACAAGATTTTGGTAATCCTGGTAGAATTCGTGTACTTTTCAAAGAAAATGGACAATTAATTGGCGCAGCCACTAAATTCAAAGGTGGAAAGAGGCAATTAATGAAAGCTGTTGGGGAGTATATGAAAAGACATCCAACTACTATTGAATCTTTAAGGGAGATTCCATATGGCCCTGATTTCGACAATATTGAATTCAAAAAGATTCCACGTGTAAAGGGATTCAAAATGAATGAGATTGTTCCGCTGCATAGTCCGTTCTTGATGGGCCACCCAATGACAAAATCTGTTTACGAAACTCCTAAGATTACAGCGGCAGAAAAGTCGTTCAAGCCACCAAAAAATAAGTACAAAGTAGTTAGAAGATGATTGTCTCCTTTACCCATTTATGTATATGTATATGTATATTGAGATTAATATATTAATATATTAATAGATTATAATAGCAGAACTATAAGAATATGATGTTTGTTCAGATCAAGTGCTAAATGACTTGTTGTATCAGCTTTTAAATTTTTACATCAAGACAAATCAATTATTCGTATTATTTCGTCTGTAGTTGAAACAGAGTTCAATAAGCCAAGAGTTTTGAAGCAGCTACAGGCAAGAGGTACCGAAACACAGAAAAAAGTAACAAGAAAACTCTCTCGCTCTATATATATGTGTGTGAATATACGCTATTTATACACATATATAGATGAGCGGCGTGCATGTATCGTAGTAACTAAGATTAATAGTTCTTAAAAGAGATAAATAAATCATTTAATTAAAAAACTGATTTTTAAGCGGAGGCACCGTAGGTTTGAAGGTATTGTTCGATCTTGCTTTTCTCTTCTGCTGTTATTCTGCCTTCCAAATAGGTAATTATGTGAATTAAGGAGACAATGCTCAAGACTGGGATACCGTATTTTTTGCTAACAGTTTGAGTGGCGCTGAGTCCTTCTTTATCGTCAGTACTCACAACTTCCTGTCTATCAAGAGCAATTATGGAGCCAACTACCTGACCCTTGGCGTTACTGATGATCTCAAAGGCCTCGTTAATGGCAGTACCAGCAGTCATGACGTCGTCGATGATTAATATTCTCTTGTTCTCTAGGGCAGAGCCGACAATGATACCACCTTCACCATGATCTTTGGCTTCCTTTCTGTTAAAAGCGTACTGAATGTTTTGAAATTTAGAGCCACCAATCTCCGCCAATTTCACACAAACAATAGCAGCAAGTGGGATACCTTTGTAGGCAGGACCGAAAATCACATCAAATTTCAAATCAGATTGTATGATGGCAATTGCATACGCAGTAGCCAAATTGGAAAGCAATTTACCAGTATTGAACAATCCCAAATTAAAGAAATATGGCGATTCTCTACCTGATTTCAACTTGAATGAACCAAATCTTAGAGCCTGGCATTCGATGGCCAACTCTAGAAAGTTCTTTTGGTAGTCTTCCAACATAATAGGCATTTTGAATAACTTTCTTAATCTTTAATTTTTTTGTGTATCCTTCATACAATGTCAGACACAATAATACGCAACCAAAATTCCGTTAGTAGTATATCGCAGAAGTAATGCTTTATGGAAATTTTGAATGAATCTTATTTGACAAATAAAAGCCTGTTAATATTAAGAAGTGTCTTTATTCAAAAAAGGAACGTAAAGTTGGAACAATGATTGAAATACCCCACAAAATTCTCCCAAAAAAAAAAAGACAAAATGCAATTTCCTTTTGAAATGTATTCAAAAAATAAATTTGTTAAAAACCTCTGATTGATGATGAGATCAAACTACCAAACAATTGTTATCAAATCAAAATGGTCTTTGTTTTGCTTATTGAATATGGAAAATGTTTGAAAAATTTTCAAGCGCTAGTCATTCGGAACGAAAGTAACTGTCATCTTGAAATCTATGGTAAAGGAGAAATAAAACATTATTCCCCAGGAATTGACAGGAAAGTAGGGCAGTTACTAATGGAAAAGGACGCATTGGAGGTTAGACTGAAGTCTATTAGACATTCGCTGGACAAGAATACCAAACTTTTACCGGGAAAATATAGGAATACTCTAGGAGAGCGACTTATTACCAAATGGAGGTACAAGAAGAAATCCCATAATGGCAGTTCAATGTTGCCTGAAAAATGTAAGAGCCACGTGCAATTGTATGATGATTTGGTACAAGAAAGCTCTAAACATTTTGTTGGTTTCCGATTACACGATCTTCGGGCCTTGTTGAAAAGAATATGCTCCATTCAAAACTACACAAGGCATGTGCTCATTGAATGGGACGTTCGATGGGTCAATCCACTGACTCTAGCATCCAAGGGCTGGGAGCCGTACCAAAGTGCATCCCAGTCGCAAGTGCCATTTAAGTGCTGTTGTTGCCATGCCATTATGACAATTCCTTTATTAAAAAATGGCGATGATGTCGCCGATTACACCATGAAATTGAATGAAAAAATCTGGAATTCCAATATAATTGGAAATCATCTCCAAAAGTGTCCGTGGAGGGAAAATCAGGTTGATTTAAACAAAGAGTATTATTTAAGCTCACAAAACCTTATAAGGGAAATTGAAAGAATTCATACAGAAATTGACAGAATTGTTTCCGGATCAAATGAATTTAGCCTTAAAAGAAACTCTTCCCGTATATTTCATTACTTGTCTGAGAAAGAAATACAAAAATTGGCATTTTTTTTCGATTGTAAAGACTATTCTCTCGTAGGTCTGTTGCTTCTCGGCTACACGAAATTCCAGAAGGATGATCTGGTTCAATGCACGGCTTGCTTTCATCGAGCATCCCTGAAGAAGTTAGAATATACAGAATTTAACGGACACGCTCTATGGTGTCGGTATTACAACAAAGAGTTGTTGCCCACAATGTTGCTGGAGTTAATCGGCAAGGAGGACAAACTAATAACGAAATTGGGCGTGGGAGAAAGACTAAATAAATTAGAGGCTGTTCTACAAACTTTATAAATTAGATGTAATACATTATCCAAATTCTCATATGCTTGTATATGCCCCCATGCTGATGCGCAGATTCTGTCACTCTCTCTTTAAATTACGTGCACATATGCATACGCAACAGCCACGTTATATTCATGCAAAAAACCGAAGCAACATCATTATTTCAGTTATTCTCTTCGACAAATTTCTTTACTTTTTCGACAACCTCTTCAATTTCCTTATCTAGCATAAGTACAATTAAACCATCGCTACTAATTTCGTATTTGATATGACCTTCGTTCGGTATACATATTTCGGCATCGAACTTATCAAACCAGGTATTTAATTCGTCCAGTTCGTCAACATTAAATGGAAGTATCAACTCGTCAACAAATTCATGCATTTTTCCCGGCTTACCTTTCAAAAATTTTTCATCTTCTTTATTTATCTTGGTGTCGTCTTCTAGTAAGACGAGCATCCTATAAGTATTACTCTTGGACATTTCGTTTTTCTCTTTCGTCTTAGTGTAATACGAGATAGAATTCAACCGCAAGGTAGCCTTGCTGTATTGGACAGATCATTCGAATTTGTTCCAAATAGGATGAGATGAGGTCGGCTTTTCTTCATTCTCGCTAGAAAATTTAAAAAAAAAAGAAAAAAATAATTACATAAATATATATTTATATGTATATACTGTAGTCCTTCCTTGCATGAAAAGACGACGTTTTTCGTGATAATAAGAAGTTTGACACTAAAAGGGCATCCTTACAATACTTGAAATATGTGGCCTTATATAGGTATCTATCAATCTTGTAAACAGTTATGAGTTAAATGTCTGGAATTAAGATTGTGCCATCAGAATCATTTTTGTCCATCATTCCCAAGGCAGAATCACCATTGAAGGCTATATCTCCAGTGCCCACCTGCTCCATGTATAAGGTATGATTGACTAAATTCAAGTAGGAGTACATGAAGTTACTTAGCAATACTTGTTGTCTTAATTCCCTCCCGGGATCGCTAAGCTTCAGATGGCTGAGTCTGTAAATAGCCCTTTCAACATTAATTCCTAGACGATGGTCAAACATAATCACTGTAGAGTTGGTTATCATTGGTAATGGGAATCCAAAAGCACTGTCTGTGAATTTTATTGGAGCGTTTGGGTAATCTGGTTTAACGACATCTTCAAATGTCAATTTTCTTGGAGGCAAAGTTGAGATTTGAGGGGCAGTAGGTGAAGTGTTGTCTTCTCTCTCTGCTCCTATATCCTCTTCTAGTCCAGCTGTCGTATCTCTACTGATACTAGAGTGCACTTCGACGTCGTAGTTTACATCACCACCACTAATATCAAATGAATCGTCGCCATCTAACTCGCTTATAGTTTCCACCACAAATTCAGAACTGTGGCTAGTATGGCTGTCAGGAAGAAGGGTGGAAGCATTTGAACTTCTCACTTCTGGTTCAATGACGCTTGCTGTATCTATATCTTCGGTGGTAATTGTTTTGGTGGGGGATGAAGGGCGTTCAACTTCCGCTTCTTGGGGCTTTTTCTTGGGACTTTTCCTGAATTTTGATAAACTCGAATGCGAAGCCTTCTTTTTCAGTTCTTTTTTAACACTTTTTTTGATTACTTTCACATCTGATTTGCAGGTACCACTATGTTGTTTTCTTTTGAATAATTTGGCAAGCCTTTTCTCTAAGGAATTTTTCTTATGTGTACTGGCTTGGGTGTCAGTAGGCAGTTCTACCTTTTTCTCCACGGCTGCTGGTGCAGTAGGCTTAGATGGCTGGGATTCAGATGAAGAAACGACTGAAGGAGTGATTACCACGGATTTTGCTTCTTCAGAATGTATCTGGAAAATTGGCGAATGTCTATTTTTGGAATGGTTTATTCTTTCAGAGGCACGTTTGGTAGATTTCGCTCTCCTCGATACACTCAAGTTAACAAAGTCAGCTTTTTCATTGTCCACACATTCTTCATCGTCTTCATCATCTGTAAGCTGTTGATAAGTTTGTTCATTACCGTTCAAACTTCCATTGCTAGAATTCAACCATGACCAGCCGTGATTTGCTTCGCTGTTATTGGTATTTGATTTTTCACTCGAGCTAACGTGCTGATCCAATTTTTCAGAAATCATCGAACCAGTGTTATGCGGCTTTATTAAAACGCTGTTGTTAGAACTATCTGTAGATAAAAGACTGCTCTCTTGAGAAATAGATGCATGTGTCAAATCTTCTTCATCCGAATAGTAGTTGGTGCTATCAACGTATTTCTCATTTTCGGTACTCCAATCAGTACTTGTTCTTCTGTAATGGTCGAAAATCTCGTGAAAATCATTCAATGATGCTTGCTCCTGAGGCACTTGTGTGTAGGAGGCAGGCGATGATGCACTTCTGCGATTGTCATTAGTTTGTATATTCATTAGGCTATTGAGTTTTACCGCCTGTGGAAGGCTACTACCCTCTAGTCTGATCTTATATGTGTTGAATTTAGACCTCCTTAGAGAAGATCTCTCTGGTATGGTAAGTCCAGTTTCATTAAACATATTTGATGCAAATTCGTTATCATTTTCAGTGTGATTGCCGTTCAAATGAAGACTTTCGTTGGTAAATGATCCTGACATGCTCAAGCTTCTGGCTAAAGTCACCGCATCTGAGTCCGTTAAACCGGCATTATTGGAAATCTTAGTAAGCTCTTCGGTAATTTCTTTCAAAGATACAGACCTTATGGTTTTGATGTCAGATGAGGATATTCGCTTATCCACTTGTATTTCTCCTTCTTGTGGTTTGTCTGCAAGGGGAGGCTCGTCATCAAATTTGGTATAAGATGTCTTCAACCGAGAAGGCCTTCTAACTACAGAGCCCGTGCGTTTTCTATTCGAAATTACATGATTGTTACCCAGTTCTAATTTGTTTTCATCAATGTCTTGATTTGTGCTTATTTGAATGTTTTGTAAAGTGTCCTGGATCAATTCCAAATAGTTTTCGGGCTTAACGTTAGGATGTTGGTCAGCGGGCACCCACAAAAGGTTTTGAGTTAAATCAACCATTTTTGAATCGTGGTCGTTCTCCACATCCAATACAACATCGTGAGCCAATGTCTTTACTCCACTGAGCCTTCTGTTCCTCGACGTTACTCTTGCTGAAGATGAAGTGGATGAAGAAGCATTACGGATGATTTTTTCCTTCTCCAATGTTTCTTCATCATGCAAATACTCTGTTTGAGTGATATCTATACTGTCGTCGACATTAGTAGCATCGCCCTCTTCATATGCATCATTGTCTTCGCTCCCTTGTTCTTCCTTTTGTTCTGATCGTATAATGTTCTCTTCATGGAGCGATTCTTGTAGGGATTCCTTTGAGGAATCTGAAGAATATGAGTTTCTACTGTTCACTTTGAACTCTAGCTCAGGGTCAATTACCAAATCCATTGAACCAATCGACAATCGCTTCAAATTTTTCACATTCTGAATTTCTGTATCTAAAGACTTGGCAGCAATTAACACGTCAGATTTCCTCTTCTCAAAAAGCTCCTTCTTGGACAGCTGTGTCTTCCTCATTCGCCTCATTTGAATATTATTATTACTGTCCGTACCACCACTACTGTTTTCTACAGTATTATGGCCATCTTTGTTTTGCATATCTTCCATCAGTACCATAAAATTCTAATTTAAATTCAGTCTATAGTGCAAACGTGATCAACGTAAAGTATACGATACTACTAACCTTGACACTGTTCTTTAGCGTTTTACTCCAGTTTTCAATCATATTATTATGATCTAACGAAGATGAGATGAAAACAAAAATAAGACGCGGCGTGTGCTACCCGCACAACGCGTCAGCAAATGTTACTGGTCACAATAATTATGCACTTATAATTAGCTACAAAAGGCCACTTCTAGGTCCAATGTGACCATTTTGCAGCCAAATCAAGCATAAACCGGCCGTGATACTATCGGCGATACATAGCCTAAATTTCTGAGTTTTGCGGTTTTCTCTGTGGGAAAAGTGCGAGAATTTTTCTGAATTGGGAAGAGTACATATCAAAAACGGGAAGTGACACCATTGAGCAAATATCAAGGTATCCGATAGTTCTGTTCTCGATATTGGAACACAGTTATTTGGCAAATGTATCATTAAATGAAGTCTTTCCGTAAAGGATTCTGCCCTGTTGCCTGCTCTTCCCTAATATGGAAACTAGCTTCCGCATTTGGCAAAAACTGAAAAAGTGGAAAAAAAAGGATCACACAAGAAACTATAAGGATATCTGCCACCTTCACTCCTTATACAGCTGCTGTTACAATTGCAAAGGGAATAGTACAGATCGCAGCAAGAAAGATATCATGTTGATTTCTTCACGGATCGTTCGAAGCTCGCTGGTAAATGTCCCGCTAAGATTATCTAGGTTTTTTACGCAGGCTCACAGAGCATGCAAAGAAGAAGAAGTTAATAGTCCTCTATCGTCCACAGCTGAACAGCCAGAGCAGAAGTATACGCATTTTGGTTCGAAGACTGTATTGAAGTCTACCAAGCAGAAGTTAGTTGGTGATGTCTTTTCTTCCGTGGCCAATCGGTATGACTTGATGAATGATGTTATGTCATTAGGAATTCATAGATTGTGGAAGGACCATTTTATCAATAAACTAGATGCAGGAAAAAGGCCAAACTCTACGACTCCTTTGAACTTCATAGATGTGGCTGGGGGATCCGGTGATATTGCTTTCGGATTACTAGACCATGCCGAGTCGAAATTTGGTGACACTGAGTCTACAATGGATATTGTAGATATCAACCCTGACATGCTTAAAGAAGGTGAGAAGAGAGCCATGGAACAAGGAAAATATTTCAAGGATCCTCGTGTGAGATTTTTGGTTTCTAATGGTGAGAAACTAGAGGAGATTGATTCTGATTCCAAGGACATCTACACAGTCTCCTTCGGTATCAGAAATTTCACCGATATTCAAAAGGGTTTAAACACTGCTTATAGAGTTTTGAAACCGGGCGGTATTTTTTATTGTCTAGAATTTTCCAAAATTGAGAATCCCCTTATGGACTTTGCTTACCAACAGTGGGCTAAGGTCCTACCTGTAATGGGGTCGATGATTGCTAATGACTACGACTCTTACCAGTATTTGGTGGAGTCTATCGAAAGATTTCCTGACCAAGAAACGTTCAAATCCATGATTGAGAAGGCAGGATTCAAATCTGCTGGCTACGAAAGTTTAACTTTTGGTATATGTGCCATCCATTGGGGCATTAAAGTTTAAAGTAAATAGAACAAATTTCCTTTTTTTTTTGTCAAGAAAATCGAAGCTAGTAAAACATGCCTATACTATTTCTGTCTCTCTTCTTCTTTAGTAATACCTGTGCCATGTGATAGCCATATATTTTGCTGTGATGTGCAGAATTCGTATATACTAGGGGGAAAAAGAACGAAAGAAAGAAAGAAAAAAAAAAAAAGAAATAAGTGACTGTACATAATATAATAATATTAATGATATTAATAGTAATAGGTATATTAAATGGTTAAAAAATAGTCCTGCTTTTATCAATTATTTGTAAAACTGCGAGATTACTGTTAGTGTTGTATGGTCTAAATTTGTAACTTTTTCACATCAACCGGAATATCAACTTTCATAGAACCCAAGTGGTTATCAAATTTGATGTTTACTCGAACACAATAAAATCTACAACACAAACACGTTTCAAAATTGGGCACTAACGTTTCTTTAATGTTGGGGTTGAGCTTCAAATTAACTGTAACATCCCTCTTATACTGTAATGGCTTAACTTTTTCCCATTCATGCACAATTTGCTGAGTAAACTTAGTAGCGGTGGATGCACCATTGCTAAATGTTGCTTGTAAGAAATTATTATTACTGGATGACGCGGAAGGAGGATTGGAACTTCCTTTCTTCGAAATAATATCCTCGTTTTCTTCTTCAAAAGTATGTATTTGCTTTTTGAAGATATCATGTAAATCAATAATGTTAACTTTTAATCCAGCTAAACTGTCAATATCATTGTTTATTTGATCAGATATGAAATTTGTGAACAAAAGCTCTTTTGGAGTGAAATGATCTCTATTTCTATTATAAAGCTCGTTTAGCTTCGCATGGTTTTCTTCAAATTTTTTACGATATTCATGAACTTTTTTCTGATACGTCAAAAATTTTGTCTTTAGTTTGTTTAATCTATTCTCATTCATCAACAGTTCAGTGCAGAATTTGATAGGAATCGAATTATCAGACTTTGCTGTGATGACCACAAATTCTGTCGTTACAGAGCTTATTTCTGGCGGCTTATGTCCTGCACTATTATTAGATTGGATACAAGTCAAATGTACATCTAACTTGGTCAGTGGGGTTTTCACTCCTTCTGGAAGCATGCCCATTAACCTTTGCCAGTTTTCCTTCTCTTGTTCACTCTTTGCTTCAAATTTGTTGGTTTTTCTCAACAATGATGGTGACCAATAAGGTAATGCAGATTGCGGTTTTTTAACTGATAATACAATCAATCCGGAATTATATACATGTGGACCAGTTGAAGATGACCCCGTTTCTGATGAACTCAAAAAATGAGAAAATAAACTTGAATTTGATTTATTCTTATTTTTAAACTTATAGCGTAACTCAGTCTCGACTAGGTTTTCCTTTGGAGCCATATTTTTGGAGTCATAGGATGGTGATTGGCTGGCGGTATCATCAATCCTGTTATTGATGTGCAGTTGATCTAGCTTACGTCTTAATATCTCATCGGAATCCAAATCTTCATTACCGTCCAAAGTCCCGCTTATATCTGTGTCATGAATATCTACATTCGAAATGGCCTCATTTAATTCCAGTTTCTTGAAAATCTTGTTCAAAGCTTCAAATCTATCTTCAATCAAGCTTTCCAAATTTTTGAGTTGTCTCAAACATGTTTTCTCGTTTTGTTGATTAGTGACACCAGCAAAAGGGAAGGGCATAACTCTCAAGTTATATTCTTTTTCTTTCATAATATTCAGCTTAGATGTTCTTTTATCTTTACCGACAATTTTGGCATCAATTGTATAATTTATTGATAAATTATCATCTGCCATGTCAAGTGTCAGAATGGGTGAACCTTTTGTACCTAAATGCCCACAGCCAAGGACACTATTTACTTTTATGCCAGAGTATTTACAATTATTTTTATACTTGTCGATACCAAAGCTGGGAGGCAGAAGGCAGTGTGAGAATTGCTCTTGTTTGCAAGTCACGTCCAATAACTGTGTAGGAAGCTTGAACATGAAGAATTTCTTATACTTTGTGTTCGGCTTCAATTCTCTGCTGTTTGAAAGACCAATGATGGCATCGTCAAAATCCCTTTCACCGGGGACAATATTAATACCCGTACTTGGGGTTATGTTTGTATAAGACCAAGATGCGCTCAAATCGACCATTCTTAAAAATCTCTTTAACGTTCTTTTCCCTTTCTGACGGTCAATTACAGATATGTACGCTTCCAAAGTGACATAAAACATTTCAAATTTCAGGGGTTGAGAGGACCGATTTTCAATTAAACAATAACCATGAATAATATCACCCGAGGTGTATTCCTTCAATATTGACTGTTCCTCAGGACGCTCATGAGGTATTGATGCAGTTTTCGTTATTCTTATATCAATTTCGATAGGAGTGGATAACTTGGGTAAGGTGTATAACTTGTCTATAAAAATGTTATCCGAGTCGTTTAGATCATCTTCGAACGGTATTTGACTGATATTGGTGTCTGATGAAGAATGGAGCGACTGTCCACCACTTCTTGTACTGTTTATTGTAAGATGTTGTGTTTGTAGAGGATGTAGGTTGGTAAGAGAATGGGCAGTCGCATTATTACATGCGTTTTCGGATCCTGGCACTGCTGTCAATTGTGACCTTTCCACGGAATTATCATTGCTGGGCAATATAGTCATTCTTTGAGTGCGAACTTCTTGATAAGAAGGAGGGAAATCATGTCTATCGGGATCAACGTTTCCTTGAGGTATGTGTCTGTGCAAGGCATTATACATCTCAAAAGATGGTAGGACATCTACTAGCATATTTGCTCTATGAGATAATCTTGACTGTGTGCAGTCCATTTCCAGTGAATTTTCCTCTCGTTCTTGTCGTAAACGGTCTAAATTGGTTGTTGAAGCGCTGCGTATGTCATCGTCCTGGCTGTCACTTGCACGTGGAGTCTGCCCACTACTTGGATGCAGCGAATTATCTGTAGAATTACTTGACAGCTGCTGTTGACGCCGCTTCCTCAATAGATGAATGTTATCTTCCGTAGAAACTGATTTTAAAGGAGGTCTCCCATTTTTCCTTGATGAAGTGGAGAATGTAAAAGTCATTAATACTTCTTTTGTTCCCCAGAATATATCTCAAATCTGCTGCTTCAGTTGCAAAGTCCTTGGCCAAAACGGGTAAGAAGTTGAGATTCTTGTCGAGAAATCCTACAGAAACAGAAATCAATTATTGGTAAGTTATGCACAAAATGATAATTGCAATATTTGCTTTACGCATATCTGTTGGACAATTTCAGAAATTTTTCT
>JXWR01003086.1_pt1 | contig 15220 bp, 5 predicted proteins | sample 315541 | NCBI WGS metagenome assembly JXWR01 (sample SAMN03273951, study PRJNA271842) | soil metagenome | isolation source: rice field ambient CO2 | place: India: CRRI Experimental farm Cuttack,Odisha-753006 | collected 2013-12-17
CATACTCTCATCTCTGCTGGATGGCAGCTATCCAATAATACAGATATCACAAAATAATATTCCCGCTTTCCATCTTTTTCTCCCAATATATATATATGAGCGCTTATATCAATATTTCCCATCGCAGAATATCAAGCAGCTATCAATACCAGTATTGCCATATTCTCGCTATATCACATTCCTTCCTGTACTTTTAATATCAAACCCGGCTTTTGAATATTTCAGCACCCTCGCCTTTTCACAACTAGTCAAGTGCTGAACAATCATACTCACATCCCCTGGCCAAATGGGCAACGATTACAATAAAAAAGACCACTACAAGCCATACTCCTATTACTCCGGCTATTCTGGTAAAAAAAAAGATGCTAATGGCGGCAGAGTAAATGGCAGTGGCGGCAATGGAAGCGGAAGTGGCAGTGGCAGTGGTGGCAGTGACAAAAGAGGCGGCGCAGGCGGAGGCGGTAGCTCTTCCAATATGAGACCATATAGCTCTTCCGGTAATTCTTATTATCCTTCAAAACGTTCATCCATGTTTTCTAAATCTCAAGGCTACGGAGGCTCCAGCTATATTGGCAGTGGTGCCAGTAGTAACATCAGCCATAGTAATAGCATAAATGTTGGCAGCGGTAGTGGTAATAGCAACAGCAATAGCAACAGCACCAGCAATAGCAATAGCAATAGCAGCAGTGGGCCTGGATCTTCAAATTCAATGTTTTCAGGTAAACGCAAATTCAGTACTTACTCTGGTTATGACAGTAGCAGGTCAAGGGGTTCGGTATATATTCATGAATCAAACAAACATAAAAATGGCCTTAGTAATGGTCCTATAATCAATAGTAACAGTGTACCAATCGGAACGAGCAAGGCGAACATTTATAAAGACTTCAATAATAGCCTATCGCAGCAGCCCAATCCTGGAACGAATTCAGAAAAACCAGATCTTTTTAAGAGACATATACCACTGGATAATAGCAATAGCAGGAAGAACTTCAATGACCGCAAAGGCAGTGGTTTTGAAATAAATTACGAAGATAAAGTGCCCAGTAGTTACTCAAGTACCACAAAGTTGAAAAATGATAATCATGCAACAGATAAACATGTGCCTCGTCCATTAACTGGATCTGCAAGTTTGAGCAAGTCTGAACAAATTGATAAAAGCATAAGGCCTACTGAAAAGAATAGTGTACAAAATAGTGGTATAAATAGAACACAACATTTTGAGTCAACTAGAGAACCGCTACCGAAAGATTCAAATAAAGTTTCTTTACATAAAGATTTACACAAGCCATCATTACAAAGAGTACAGTCTCAAAAGGAAGCTTCTCAAAGGGAAGCACTTCAGAACGAGGTATCAAGAAAAGAGTCATCTTCAAAAGAATCTTTTCAGCGACCTCCACAAAATCAACCTTTACCAAAAGAGACGTCAAAACAAATTGAAACAAGCGTACCAAAGGAGCCTGCAAGTTCTGTATCTAAGCAGCCTACAAGTTCTGTATCTAAGCAGCCTACAAGTTCTGTATTTAAGCAGCCTGTAAATAGTACGTCAAAACCGCCTATTGGTAACGTGTCGAAGGTTCAGAAGGAACTAAATACTACTTCAAGTAATGTATCAAAGCCAGAAAAGAAAAGTGTACTTCAAAAGACTCTGGATACCAAGCCGCAGGAATCGGAACTTACGCAAGCAAAAAGTGATAATAAAAATGCAAAATCGAAGGAAGAGAGTTATCAAAGAATTGATGCTGAAATTGCAAAACCTAAGGAAGAAAAGCAATACAAGACCAACATTGAAACTACAAAAACCAAAGACGAAATTGACTACAAAGTTGGCAATGAAACTGCAAAAACAGAGGATGATAGGCAACACAAAATTGACAATGATAGTGCGAAAGCAAAGGTTGCAAAACCACACAAAACCAATAATGAAAGCGCAAGACCAAAAGAAGTGAAACAGCACAAAAGTAGCGTTGAAAGTACAAAGCCTAAGGAGCAAAAACAACACATAACCGACATCGAGGGCTCTAAACCTAAAGAGGAAAAACGGCAAGCAAATGCAAGCCAATTATCCACAAAGCCAGATCCCACATCATTACATCCACACAAGAAAAAGGAGATTTTAAACTTTGACACGAACATTATCGATAATAAGGACAGTAAAATCGGTAGTCAGCGAAGCAGCAAACACAAGCCTGAAAGTCAAAAATCAGATTTGAAACGTTCAGCTTCAACATCTGCCATTTTCAAAGACAAGAGCCGAGATCTTCCCGCAAGCATTAATACTCACAAGAAGCCGAAGCTTTTGGCCGATAGTTCAAAAATTCGAGATCTGCCTTCTACAGATTTAACCACAAAAAGTCTGACAGAATCGCCTGCTGGCAAGAATTCGGAATTAAGACAAGTTGGTTCAACCCTCAATCATGATTCAGCTAAGGTTAAGAGCAAACCTCGGAGTGAATCGCCTAATGTCGGGCATTCAGGATCTCTATCGCGACATGGAGAAAAGCTTAAGAAGTCAAGTCCGGTCGTTTCAGAAGGAAATGAGAAAAAGAAGCAAAAGATTAAGGAAATCGTTAAGAAGGTCGATCTGAATAGAGATTCGAGTAAAAAACATAGTCTTTTTAAAGATAGCAAACCCAAAGTAGCGCCGTCTTCTATTAAGAAAAGTGACTTGTTTAAAGATAAAAATAAAAAATCAGGTCCTTTCAAAGACACTCAGAAAAAAAGCGAATTGTTTAAGAAATCTTTTGGGTTTGAAAAACTTCCTGGTTTGGAGCATAAAAAATCGACTGACAAGATAAGGCCAACTGCAAGTTCAAGTTCAAGTTCAAGTTCAAGTTTATTGTCAAAAGCTGAAAAAGTCAAACCACCACAAAAATCCGATCACGGAAAATCTGCCTCGCCTAATCATACGAGCGATTCTGCAGATGTGAAAGGAACAATTGCTAAAGAAGCGGTTAAGAAAAAGGAAGAACCGCTTAAAGTTTCTGAGTCTCAAAAGTCCTCGAGGACTGAAGTTAAAAAGGGAAAGATAAGGATTATTGATGATGATGATGATGATGATGATTATGGTGATTATGATGATGAAGAGGAGGAGAGGGAGAAGGAGCAAAAGGAGGAGAAGGATGAAGATGAAGGCACTAAGGCTGAAAATGTTAAAGTTGATGATGGGAACAAGAGTAATGATGATGGTGTTAGTATAAAGGATGAAAATCCTAAAGCAGCTAAGTCAGAAGTTGAAAATAATAGCAACAAAAATAGTAACAACAACATTAAAACAGAAACGATTGAGAAGACAGTTGATAACCATGATTCTGCAACTGTAGCTGAGCCTCAAGTAGAAAATGTTACCAAGAATGTTGCAAAAGAACCTATAAGAGAAGAAATTGTGACAGCGACAGACCACGCCAGTAGCAAAATAGAACCACGTGTGGATAACGAACAAGTTCTTAACAAGGAGGATCATAGCCCATTAACAAACGATGATTTTCATGATGAAAAATCGGCGCTAACTACTGATGCAAAGATATTAAAAAGTAGCAGTAACGATAAGGATCAGAATAGTACTCAAAAAGCCCAAGTGAAAGATACAAATAAAGTTGACCAAGCTCAAGATTCTGCAAGTCCTCGCTCAACAATAGATGTACAAAGATCTTCACCGCTAAGTGAGATAAACTTTTCACAGCATGATCCTGTTTCTGATGATGAAGATACATCTACTATCTTTTCCAAAAACAAGCAATTGTCTCCAAAACCTTCAAAACCTTCAAAACCTTTTTTCAATGACCGTCAAGATCAGCAAGATGATGACCAGCGTGCTTCTGATGCACATTCAAATCATAAACGAGTTCTTGAATTGAGAGAATACAATGATCTTGATGGAGATAAATCAGGCTCAGATGCTAGAGATTATTCATCAGCAGATGATGATAACTCTGACGCAGAGACAGTTATTGCTGATTACCCACCGAGATCAAGAAGAGGACGAGGAAGATTAGTTCGTAAATCGGATTATGATAATGGTAATAACGATGGAGTGGGATCGTCAAGTGTCAAAAGGAAAAAGCCTTCTAATAATACTAAAAAGACAAGAGTCGGACGTGATGCCAGTGGCAGATCAAAATTGCAAAGAGCTTGTGATAAAGGAAAATATGAAATTGCTGAACAGTTAATTGAGGAAGGCGCTGACGTTAATGATACAGATTATGCCGGAAATTCATCGCTTCATGAAGCCGCTTTAAAAGGGCATTATGATATTGTCAAACTTTTGATTAAACATGGAGCTGATGTCAATATTCAGTCAGGACCAGAAGATTTGGATACACCATTGATTGATGCGGCAGCTAATGGGCATTTGAATGTTGTCAAGTTGCTTTTAGACAATGGAGCAAATCCAAATATTTCTAATGCAGTCAATGAAAATGTCTTTGAACTTTTAAAGGAGTCGGACGAGCCGGAGAGCCAAGAACTTTTGGATGAAATTTTAAAAAAGAGAAAAGAGTTTGCCAATGTCAAGTCTCATTCTCATGCCACTAGTGAAGTTGAAGATAACGAATCTGATGATAGTTTTAATGGTAATGATTCAGACTTTGATAAGAAAAATCTTAAAAGAACGCATCGTTACAATCAAAGTAGGAATGATTTGTTTTGGGTTGACCTTACTTCTAGATCAGGAAGAAATGAGGTATACAAAAGAGCAGCAGAAGGTGATTATGCTTTTGTGGGTAATTACTTGGCAGGTGGTGGAAAGGCTGATTTGGACACATTAATTATAGCATCGAGACATGGGCATAGTGATATTGTTAGTATTTTGCTAGGGTTTGGTGCTGAAATAAATGGGGTTGCTGAAGACGGAACTACTGCTTTGATGCATGCTGTTGGCAGACGTCATTTAGAACTAGTTAAGTTGTTACTTAATAGTGGTGCAGACCCATTCAAGAAAAGAAAAGCTGATGGCAAAAATAGTCTTCAGATTTGTCAAGAAAGCATCCTAGCAGATGAAGAGGAAATAGCTTTGTTAAAGGAGCGGATGGAGGCACCTCGGAAAGTTAAAACAAAGTCGCCCCCATCAGAACCAACTACTAAAAGAAAAGAAATTAAGGCTGATTCAAATGAGGTTTCTGAAAATAAACGTTCTTTGACTCCTACAAGAGAAGAGGATGATTTCCACAAGCAAAAAAAGCGGAAGACTTCTGTTCCACCAAGTGAATCACCAAAACGCAAAGAGGATGAGAAACCGTTGCGAGTTGACAATCATGCAGAGGAAAAAACTAAAGATTCAGAGGCTTCTAAAGCTTCTCAGCGTCTTGATGACAAAAACTCTGAAACTTTAACTGACTCTAAGCTTTCTACTATTGACCTTGATAAAATTTCCAAAAAATCTCTTGAAAAAAGATCGCAAAGTGTTGATAGACATAAAAAAGCATCAACTCCAACGGATAAATTTGCATCAAAAGTGAATAGAGATCATAAACCCTCAATTTCTAAAGACGTTTCATTGAAGACATCTAAGCTTTTCAATAATTCTAAGGAGGAAAGAAAGCCGACTTCTGGAGATATCAAAAATATCAGTGATAAAGCAGAGAAGAAGAATGCTGAAAAATCTGAACTTACGGCTAAGGAGCACAACAAGAAAAAGGAAGAATATGAATTACAGAAGGCTGAAAAGATAAAAGCTAGACAACAAGCTGTTTTGCTTAGAATTTCACAAGCAGAAAAGCAAAGAGAAGAGGAAAGAAGGCTTCAGAAACAAATGGAGGAAGAGAAACGAAAGAAGGATCAAGAAGAAGCCGAGAAGAAAGCTATGTTGTTAGAACAGCAGCGCATTGAAGAAGAAAAACAAAAAGAAATAATTTTGAAAAAGAAAATAAGGGAAAGTTATCCTTATGGTCTACAATGCGTCAGCTTTTATGATTATGATTTTATTGACTCATTAGATAACGAATCTCAAGCAAGAGTTCAAGCTAATGTGGCTAAACATTTGCCATTATACTATGTTACTTTTGATAATACCAAGTGGGTTATTGATCTTCAAGTGAATTTAATTTCTAGTATTTCAAACATTTATGAAAAAATTCCTCAATTGAATGGGGAAAAAATTTTAGTTAATGACTCTCAACAAAGCAAGTTATGGAACTTTTTTAGTTCTTTAATGATGAAAGATTTTAACAGTTTTTCAGCTGATTCGTATAGGTCACAGTCAAGTCTCGAGAAAAGATTAGACCTTTACAATAGTGAGGGCAAAAAATTTCAAGCTTTGTCACTTCACTGGATCAAATTGTCCACAGTACAACGTGAGTTGTTTGCCAAGCATAATTTTCTCCAAAGTAATGTAAATGAAAATAATATGATAGAAATGGACTATTCTTTCTTAGCATCAGATAGTGACACCATTTCAAGCAAGTTTAATACTATCAAGCTTGTTAATGACATCAAAAAAGGATCCGCTTCTCTACAATCTGATCCACAACCTGCTAAGGCAGATAAATTACCAAGAAAATTTCAAGGCCGTTATATGGCATTCAGTGCTATCAATGCCAGCAAAAAGAAGCTTTGGTGATTGATTTTGTTGATTGTTGTTCTATAACCTTGTATTTTTTTTTTTTTTTTTTATTTTTGTTGCTGTTTTTGCTGGTTTCAAGTTCATGTTTCTATTTGTATATTAGTATATTAGTAATTATTTGATTTTGTTAATGATGCTTAATCTTTTTTTTTTTTAATGACTAGATATGCATGTGTATCTATATATGACGAATTGTTTAATTATTTGGTGGGTTTATATAAAATTGATTTATGTAATGATTTCTACAATTTGCAGTTTTTGAAAAAAACTTAGTTTTAGCTTCAAGAAGTTATTTATAACATTTGTATATTTACATGTGAATTTTTAAACGTAACATCGTTATTCAGCAAACCTATCAACTAATAAAGTCAACTTTTAGTAGTTTGTCACTCAAGATACATTAAAATATTATAGCATCAATTTATATGGTTTAAGCAGCATCCTTGTTGATTTTAGCCAAGATTTCATGGTCTCTGAAAATGAAATATTCTTCTTCATTGACTTTAACGGATTGTCCACCGAAGGATGGGATCAAAATTTCGTCACCGGCTTTAACGGAAGTTGGAATAACTTTACCTTCATTGTTAGCCACACCTGGACCAGCAGCAATAACGGTACCTTGGGACAATTTTGGCAAGTTTTTTTCTGGTAAGTAAATACCGTTAGCGGTCTTGGTGGCGGCCTTGGCTCTTTGGACCAAAATTCTGTCGAATAAAGGTTGTAAAGATTTGACTGATTTGATGATGGTAGACTAGTTTATGTTAGTTATCTGGGTCAAGGTTATAAATGATTGTCTTTTTTTTGTATTTGATGAGGGATTGGTGCTAGTCCGGAAGAGGGATAATTATTATAGTAGCTGATACAAGATTTTGCAAATGTAGAGTTTACGCTGAAATAATAAAGAAATATTAGACATCAGCCGCAACTACTTTTAACGTAACATCGGACATGGTAACAGACGTTGAAATGATAGTAATATTTATTAAGGTGAGAAATGGCTATGTTTTGATACACTGCTGCCCCCAAGTGATAAATAATTAACCCTAATCAACTTTCATCAACCTATCAATAATCACATAGCATCGTATATTACTGCCAAAGATATTGAAGAAATCCACACATACCATTTTTAAAAGCTAATTATTTATAGGATGAGTAAATGATAGAGTAGTGAACTGGTGTTAAACCTATTATTGCAAAGACAACAGGAATATAGCTCAATGTTATATATATTTTCCAAAATTTACAGAAAATTTCCTCCAGGTTTTTTGCGTGCTTCAGTAGAATCTTCTCGAATTTCCCAAACGGATCCGGTTCCGGTGCAGATACCGTACCGTACTATTTAGTGTGGACGGATAGACGGAGACGGGTTATCATATATCATGTGATAGCGCATGTGATATATATTCATTATACCGCATACTCGGTTCTTACAAAATTTGAGAAACTTACGTCTTGGATTCAATTAGTGGGGCGATAATGATCTTTGGGTATAACGATTAGCTCACCCACGTTCGAATTCTAAGATTTAGTGAGACTAATTGATTTGATTTTGCTAGCTGATATTAGAAAAACATGCTAACTAGTAGTTAGTTTTTTGAATAGCTTGGTAACTATCAACAATAAACACAAACGGAGCGTAGTAGTTCACAAGTTTGCCCAGAGTACTCAGCAGAGCGCAAACAGTCCAAAGTTGTATTTTATATGTTCTGGGATTCTTCATCTCATGTTATTTTGGTAAAAGTATGGTACAATAGGTGATGGTACCGGTGAAAGTCTAATATTTCCACGAAAGTGGAAAATCATTTTGAATGTTGTTTTATCAATACTACATCGCGAATCATAATGGTTCCAATACTTGCAACATTAATCTCAAGGCGGAAGTTTTTGGCATCATTTTGAAAATTTGGCATTGTCGACTTATGCATCAAATAGATTAAGGTATCAATATACACTGATTCTAGGCTTCTTTTTTTTTCTTTTTTTTCTTTTTTAATTCGTCTGTCCTTGTCTGTCTTTGTCTTGCCATTGGAGAATGAATCCTTTCTTTCAAGTACTCGTAATCGTCGTGCAAAGTGAGACGCGCTCCTGTGGGCCCATCAGACCCATCAGGCTAGCCAAAAACATTTGCATTATCAAAGATTATCTCGTTACAGGTAAGAATTTGGGGTCCAGAAATGCTTAACTAAGCCAAACTCTAGTAATGGATAACCTTCCTCCATGGTATGCACAATAGAAACAGTCATTCCATGGTTGACTAATTTAAGGATATCTTGTTTCTTTGGAAGCTTAGATTTGAAGTTTTTGGAACCTAAGGTTCGTGTATGAAGGTCAGAAGCAATTTTGCGGTATCTTAAACAGAAATTAGTCTGGTGGGTAAATTCAAAAATAACTGTTTAGGAATATCATAACAGCAGTCTGGTTAAAACCATGATGGTGTTTTTAAGTGTCTCAAAGTTCAAACACGAAGGAATGTAATATTTTAACATGACACAACACACGCAAGTTGTTTCCTCGAGAACAAATATACACATCGTCGGCAATATAATCTATAACGTCATTATAATAAAATTCTTCATAATTTGTTTTGATAGTTACCATAACTTTGCTCTTCACTAAATATCTTAAATAATTACCAACAATTAGCCAATACTCAAAGCCTGTTTTACTCCAACAGATGCTTATGGGTTTTCCGCCAGTCAGGACCCCAATGCAGGTCGACGCTGTCTTTGGGCAGCATGCATGACGCAACCGCTACCATCCTGTTACCGCAAGACAATAGACTTTCATCTCGCCGCGAACTAGTAATGAAGAGTAAAACACAGTCAAATATAAAGTGCTTTGCTGAATTTGAGATTTATGCCAAAGTTTATGATTAGATCTTAGTTTCTTTCTTCAGATCATCGAAGAAATAAAAGAAAACAAAAAAGTAACATTTCTTTGATTGTTTTTTTCCTGACCAGTCACTCGTTTATTACTCGTCACATTCTTAACCCAACTCCAACTTCATACCTAAAATTTCCTAAAACTAGTGTCACCAAATCCAATTAAAAAAATTTCATTTTCATTTTTTAGTGAATAGGACCTACGTTATTTAGAAAAATGCGTATCATCATCTCAATCCTTTTAGCTTTCTTATTATCACATTTATCACCAGTGGCTTCAGCACCTACTGAGTTGAACAAAAGAGGAGCGCCAACTTCTGCTTACTTCTTAGATGCCACCAAAGGAGGTGATAATAATAAGGGAAGCTATGGCAATTTTCATTCATACAATAAGGGTAGTGATCCAATTAGGGGTGTCAACTTGGGTGGGTGGTTGCTTCTTGAACCATGGTTGAACACTGACTTATTTTCCAAAACATATTTTTCTGATGGCAATATTCCAGGAGATGAGTTTAATTTTTGTGCGACTTTAGGCTACCTGAAGTGCGGCTCTCTTCTTGAGACACATTACAGTAGCTTTATCACAGAAAGCGATTTTAAAGAAATTGCAAGTTATGGCTTGAATGCCGTTAGAATTCCAATCGGCCATTGGGCTTTCATATTAGAAGGTACTGACAAATATTACAAGGGTTCTCAAGAAAAATACCTTCAAAAATCATTAACTTGGGCTAAGAAATACGGCTTGAAAGTTTGGATTGATTTGCATGGTGTGCCAGGGTCACAAAATGGCTACGACTCCTCTGGCCACAAAGATACACACGATTGGGCTGGTTACAATAACATGGATGATACTAAGAAAATCCTTAGATACATTTTCAACAAGTATGGCGGAACAACTTATAAAGACACAGTTATTGGTATTGAACTTGTTAATGAACCTTTGGTTGGCGATAATGGTGTTACCCAAGACACTCTTTCTGATTTTTACCAGGGAGCAATCACGGAAATTAGAAACACGGTCAAATCTAAACAAAACATTGTCTTGCATGATGGATACCAGAGTCAAGGTGCCTGGACTGGGAAGTCATATAATAGTGGCTCAAATCTTATTTACGATACCCATTTGTATATGCTTTACAATGATTATTACAAAAGCTTGGATTATGAAGGAAAAATTAAACAAGTTTGTTCTTGGGGTAATGAGATATCTGGCTTGAACTATAAGGAAGTTGTTGGTGAGTTTACCGCTGCTTTTGATGCTAACAGCAATTCTGTCTACACCAAGAAAATTTCCGAATGGAGCAACAGTGATAAGAAGAAAATTAGTAGATTTGTTCAAGCTGAATTCAATGCTTTTGAAAAGAACTATGGTTGGTTTTTCTGGAACTGGAAGATGGGAGATTCTGATCAATGGGATTTCCAAGTATTAGTCAAGAATGGGGTTATTCCAAATCCTGTCTCCAAGAGAACCTATAATGATTGCAAATAAGTAATTTTTCAGAGAATTATTAATTATTTCTTTGTTTTTTTATTTTTTATTTTTTTACTTTTTTTAATTGAGTTGTCTGATATACTTGGGATAGAGCTGGTCTCTAGTCGAGTTCTCTATAAACTTTTGATAAGTTGCCAATTTTTTTTCCAGTTTTACACTTTATACCTTAGAACCTGTTGAATTATTTGTACATTATTTTGTTTTTACCTCACTATCATTGTTTATTACCTTTTACTTTATTTTGTCCACTTTTAGATACCTTTTCACAAATTTCAATATAAAAAAAATTATAGATATGTACTGTTTCTAATAATTCACTAAATTTGATTTCCTAAATTTGATTTCCTAAATTTGATTTCCTAAATTTGATTTCCTTTAATTTTTCCAATTTTACCGCGCTGTTATTTTTTGTACTTTTGCATAAATGTTCTGCATTCTGCCTTTGTCAAAATAAATAAATAAACAGGCAAATGTTAAATTTGAACCCTTGTTACCGGCAATGGAAAGTGTGATACTAAATCAAATTTCAAACTGCAGTATTTATTTGATCTTAGAAGTGATTTGGCTAGCCGAATGCCAAAATCAAAGAAAATGGCCGTAAAGAGGCTAGCTTCTTTCAGATTGTTTCCAGTCAAGAAAGCCTAAGCCTCTCAAGGTAGCAGATTTGAATTCAAATCAAATAAAAAAGCCTTTAAAATCAAATCAAGAAGCGAGCCAGATACACATCACCAGCGCAAGTGCTTTCAATGAAGCACAATGTTTGCTGACAGATGAGCCAGCATTAATGATGCAGCGATGATATAATTGATGAGGATTTTATGAGACAACGCATGAAGATATCTACAACTTGGCCAGATTAGGAAGAAAGGATGCTATCCATTTCCTACATAGAGCCAAAACCAGCTAAAAGCAAGATCAAGACGTTTGACGGGTTGATTAGTGTAGACATTTACGTTGCTTGAATCAAAAAAAAAAAAAAAATTATGACTAAGTTTAAATAATAGATTGAAAAAATGAGTACAAATGGAAATTGTATTGTGTGAGACAAAAGTTATGGGCTGGGCCTGCTACCTCAATTGGTGGAGTGCAAATTCGGTGGGCTGAATCAAGAAATACAATGAGGGTTGTCTTAAAATAAAAGAAGGCATACATACATGCTGAACTACATGATGCTTGATCTATGTGCTAACGAAATCTAAATTTCAACTGTAATCATAATATCAAGTCGCGGGATCTCTGATCTGCTCGAATAAGGTCTGCCGTCATTGGAAATTTTTGCTTTCCATATCCAGCGACTAGTATTGCTGGAATCAGTCAGGCCTGAGTGTAAACATCGACAAGCCCCGGTGCAGAGGGTGATAACGTATGAAAAATAGATGGCTGCATGGTATATGCACGGTACTGCACCATCTCATAGACCACCAAGAAACCAAGTATAAGGCTGAGGAAAAAAAGGTGACAAGCACAGTAAAATTGAGTTAAAACCATCAACTAGAAGCCTCTCTGAGCTCGTAGCTATCCTTTGGTCAAAACCCCAAATGTTTCTCTTCCTTCTCAGATTTTTGTCAAGCGGTCTTGCTGAAATCAGGGTGCTGGCTGGCGAGGCGGGCCATTTGTGACGCTTAGCCGTTTGTTCTCAGCATATCATGCAAAATTCTGCATAAAAGAGTAGAGAATAATACGTTAATATGCACGACATATGCACATCAAACGCCGGGCAAAAATCATCAGCCAGCAGCATGCAAACCAGACTGCCATCGAATTTTACAGCTTCTTATTCGGGCCTGCTGAAGATCGTATTGTTCTGTAGTGCTGGATCATCAGAGGTTTGGAGCAGGCAGGCAGTAATATGAGGATGTGAGGATAAAAAATCTCATATAAATGTTAAAGGATTTCTCAATCTTTTTGATTAATTGCAATGTCTTAGCTTGATTGGCTTTTGTTTGCATTCTTAACCTGAGACATACTCTTTAGACACTTATATTTAAGACATCTACAGTTAGCAAGGCATCTGTCAACATCTTAGACATCTGCCGCCTCAAAGCTTTGATTCTGATTTTTAGTGTTCATACCAAAAAATTCTTTAATCTTAAGTACCACTACTACCACTATTATAACTATCACTACCCTTTGTTGTTTAATACTTTCTGATCAAAGACGTTACCATTTCTCATCTACGACTACATTTAGGATGTCTGCGATATATCTCTCTATATTTTCCTCAATTCTCTTTTTGGTCTTGAGTCAAGTGGATGCTTATCCTGTCTTAGATGCTTTGAAACCCAAAATTACTGATTCTCCCTCTAAATCAAGCGCTTTGTTAGCGCAAAGAGATTATTACCAAAACACCACTACCGAACACTCAACTTATACCTCATATACCACCACTTGCAACTGGTCAAGTCTCCAAGCTGCTGCCGCTTCTGCTTCTGCTGCCGCTGCTGCCGATACCTCTGGTGACACTGCTATCGCCTCTGCTTATGCTTCCGCAATGTCTGCTTATGCTTCAGCTACCTCTGTTTATGGTTCTGTCGCCTCTGCATATGCTTCCGTGGACTTTTCTGGTGCCTCTTCAACCACAGTTTTATCATCTGCTATTCCAAGTACCTTAGTGGAAGCTACTTATGTTGACCCTAGCACTGAAACAGATTCAGTTGATGCTAATACTGTTTCTGCAACTGAAAATACCGATTCTCCTTCTACAGTTACTTCTTATACCGCTACTAATATTGCTACTGCTTTTTCAACTGTCCATGCAACAAGAAAAGCTCACCACAAGAAAACGGTTACTGTGCATGGCTCTAAACCATCAAGTACCCTTTCTTCCTCTGACTCCGGATCGTCTGCTACTTCTTCATCTGATATCTCATCTTCAACTTCCTCTGACAGCTCATCTTCTACATCCTCTGGTTCGTCTCCATCTTCCACATCATCTTCCGATTACTACTCATACACTAAAAATGGACTTAAAGGTGTCAACTTGGGTGGTTGGTTAGTTCTTGAACCTTGGATCAACACCGATCTTTTTTCCAAAGATAATTTTTCCGACGGTGATATTCCTGGTGATGAATTTAACTTTTGTGAACAATTGGGAACTGATAAAGCCGGCGAACTTTTGGAAAAACATTATAGTTCTTGGATCACTGAGGATGATTTTAGCAAAATGAAAGAATATGGCTTGAATGCTGTTAGAATTCCAATTGGTTACTGGGCTTTCAAGTTGATGAGTACTGACAAATACTACAAGGGTAAGCAAAAGGATTACTTGGAAAAAGCTATCTCTTGGGCCAGAAATAATGATATGTATGTTATTATTGATCTTCATGGTGCACCGGGTTCTCAAAACGGTTACGATTCTTCTGGCCACAAAGATTTCCACGACTGGAACAAATATAACAACCTTGACGAAACTAAAGATATTCTCAAAGATATTTTCAAGAAATATGGTACTGATGATTACAAAGATGTTATTATTGGTATCGAATTAGTCAACGAACCTCTAGTTGGCGGAGATGATGGTGTCACGCAAGATTACTTGAGTGATTTTTACAAAGATGTTATTGATGAGGCCAGAAACGATGACAGCATCAAACAGAATATTGTCTTGCACGATGGCTACTTATGGCAAGGTGCTTGGGCTGACAAGAGTTACAATGATGACTCTGGTATTGTCTATGACACTCACTTGTACATGCTCTATAACAGTGACTACAAATCCAAATCATACGATGATAAAATTGAGCAAGTTTGCACCTGGGGAAAAGACATTGACAAGTTGGATTATAAAGAATTTGTTGGTGAATTTACTGCTGCTTGGGATGCTGATAGTGATTCTATCTATACCAAAAAGATTTCCAAATGGAGTGATGATGACAAAAATAAACTTAGAAAATACATTGAAGCTCAATTTACTGCATTTGAAAAAAGTTATGGTTGGTTCTTTTGGAACTGGAAGATGGGTGACTCAGACCAATGGGATTTCCAAGTGTTGGTTGAAAATGATGTTATTCCACAGCCGTTATCCGACAGAAAGTATGATACATGTTGAAACTTTCTAAAAAAGGACATTTGAATTACTAAAAAAAAAAATATAAAGCTGGCCTTTTCTACGACTTGGCAATTGATCAACTTAACTGATAATTGTTCTTGTTAATAATCTTTTCTACTTTATTTTTCTTTCCTTTTCGTTCTTTTCTTTTTCTTGCGTTTTGTTTTGTTTCGTTTTGTTTTATTTTATTTTATTTTATTTTATTTTATTTTATTTTATTTTATTTTATTTTATTTTAT